>OIBP01001013.1_pt1 | contig 9215 bp, 5 predicted proteins | sample 1581061 | NCBI WGS metagenome assembly OIBP01 (sample SAMEA3882514, study PRJEB24775) | human gut metagenome | biome: human-associated habitat; feature: intestine environment; material: feces | place: Netherlands | collected 2009/2010 | reverse complement strand
ATCAAGAAGATCATCATCGCCGAGCTCGAGCAGGTCGCGAAGAAGTACGGCCAGCCGCGCCGCAGCCATATTTTGTACGCGGAGGAAATTGCCGAAGAAGAGCCCGTGGAGACTGTGCCGGATTACCCGGTGAACCTGTTTTTCACAAAAGAAGGCTACTTTAAGAAGATTACCCCGCTTTCCCTGCGCATGGGCGGCGACCAGAAATTAAAAGATGGAGACGAGATCGCCCAACAGATGGAATCGACAAACGCGGCGGAGCTTTTGTTCTTCTCCGACAAAGCGCAGGTCTATAAGCTGAAAGCGGCGGATTTTGCCGACACCAAAGCGAGCGTGATGGGCGAATATGTGCCTGCGCGCGTGCAGATGGACGAGGGCGAAAGCGCTGCGTACATGGCTGTAACGACCGACTTTAAGGGCTATATGCTGTTTGTTTTCGATAACGGCAAGGTCGCCAAGGTGGAGCTTTCCGCGTACTACACGAAGACGAACCGCAGAAAGCTCATTAACGCGTATTCCGACAAGGCCCCGCTTGCGGCGGCGCTGCAAATTTTGGAAGACTGCGATGTGCTGCTGACGTCCTCAAGCGGCAGACGACTGCTCATGAACACGGCGCTCATCGCCCCGAAGACGACAAAGAGCACGCAGGGCGTGGCGGTGATGAACCTGAAAAAAGGCCAACGCATTACGGACGCGCATATCTATCAAGAAGACGAGCTGCAGAACCCGTCGCGGTACAGAAAGAAGATTCCGGCGCTCGGCGCACTGCCGAACGGAGAGGAGGGCGGCGAGCAGATTTCGCTGTAAAAAATCAGCCCTCCGGCAAGACCGTTTGGCGTTCCGTTTGTGCAGGCGTGTGGCCTGCGCGGCGGAGCGTTCAGTCTTACTGAAGGGCGGGCAGCATACAGTCCGCACCATGGACTGCGCCGCCCGCCCGGGAAAGACCCCGCTCGTGTGACGCGAAAGTGCGGTTTTGCCGCACGGTCCGTTTTGGCGCGCACAAACGCCTGACTGTGACTGCCTTGGTATCAGTATGGACGTAGGACGGCGGAATATGCAGGAAAAAAGCAAAAAATTCTGTTGCAAAATCCCGCTTTGTATGGTATCATAATTAAGCTACGAATAAAATTAGCGTTAAGTCTCTTGAAGAGGAGGTAAAATATATGGGTGCTGTTGAAATTATTTTCGGTATTGTTCTGCTTCTTTTCGCACTGGCGATCATCATTGTCGTACTGTTGCAGGAAGGCCATCAGCAGAGCCTCGGCGCGATTACCGGCGGCGCGGATACGTTCCTTTCCAAGAATAAGGCGCGTTCCATGGATGCGTTCCTTGCTCGTTGGACAAAGTTCATTGCGATCGGCTTCTTTGTGCTGGTCCTTGTGATCAACATCATTATGTATTTCACAAAGTAAGTCAATACTTGCGGAAATGCGCCTCGCTTTTCGATGGGTCTCCATTCGGAATGCGGGGCTTTTGTTTTTATAAATCAGGCTTTAGGAGGGAATATCATGTTTGAAGAGATTGAACGCCTCACCCGCGCGCTGTGCGCAGAGCACGGCACATCCGGCTGTGAGGGCGACGTGTTCAAAGTTGCGAAAAAGGAGCTCGGCTTCTGCAAAAAGGTGTGTGAGAACGAGCTTGGCGGCGTTGTGGGCATTTTCGGCGATTTGAGCTCTAAGCGCCGCATTTTGCTGGACGCGCACATTGACCAGATCGGTATGATCGTGACGGACATTGACGAAAACGGCTTTCTGCATGTGACGAATGTGGGCGGTGTGGACCGCCGCACGCTGCCGGGCAGCCCCGTTACCGTGTTCGGCACGGAGACCGTCACGGGCATCGGCTGCACGCTGCCGCCGCACCTTGCAAAGGGCGATGATAAGATAAAGCCCGTTGCGGAGCAGTGCATTGACTTAGGGCTTCCGAAAGAGGAAGTGGAGAAGCTCGTCGCTGTCGGCGACCGCGCCGCACTGACGCGCCCGCTGAAAAAGCTCATGGGCAATCGCATCACGGGCACGGCGCTCGACGACCGTACGGGCTGCGCGTGCGTCATCCGCGCCGCACAGCTTGCAAATGAACAGAACCCCGATTGCTGCGTTATGGTGCTGTGCTCCACAAAGGAGGAGGTCGGCGGGCAGGGCGCGCAGGTCTCTGCATATGCACTTGAGCCCACCGAGGCCATTGCCGTGGACGTTTCGTTCGCAAAGCAGCCGGACGCGGAGAGCATGCTTACCGCGGAGCTCGGCAAAGGGCCGATGATCGGCTTCTCCGCGGCGCTGGACAGAAAAATCAGCAAAAAGCTTGTCGAGCTCGCAAAGCGCGAAAATATCCCGTATCAGCCGGAAGCCATGGGCGGCAGAACGGGTACGAACTGCGACGAGATCAGCACCACCCGCGGCGGCGTGCGCGCGGGGCTCATCTCCGTGCCGCAGCGCAACATGCACACCCCGGCGGAGGTCTGCGATTTTGAGGATATGGAGAACATTGCAAAGCTCATCGCGGCGTATATCACGGATAAGGAGGCGCAGCCGAATGCTTAACTATGAAATTCTGGAAAAGCTTACCCGCACCATCGGTGTTTCCGGCGAGGAAGACGATGTGCGCAGCGTGATCTTAAGTGAAATTGAGCCGTATGCGGACGAGATTCACATTTCGCCGCTCGGCAACATTCTGGCGTTTAAAAAGGGCGAAAAGCGTCCCGAGAAGAAGCTGATGCTCTGCGCTCACATGGACGAAGTGGGCTTTGTCATCACAAACATTACGGAAAACGGTCTTTTGAAGTTCACGACGGTCGGCAATATCCGCCCGGAGGTGCTCTCCGGCCGCGATGTGCTGGTGGGCGGCAAAACGCCGGGTGTCATCTGCGCAAAGCCGGTGCATTTGCTCAAGGGCGATGAATTTGAAAAGCCCGTGCCCGTGAACGAACTCGCCATCGACATCGGCGCAGATACACGTGAGCAAGCCGAAACATTGGTGCAGATTGGCGACAACGCGTGCTTTGTGCCGTTCTTTGAACACGTGCGCGGTACGGTGAAGGCGAAGGCGCTCGATGACCGCGTGGGCTGCTTTGCGCTTATCACGCTGATGCAGCGCCCGCTCGAATACGACACGTATTTCGTCTTCTCCACGCAGGAGGAGATTGGCCTGCGCGGCGCGGGCACGGCGGCGTATATTCTGGAGCCCGATGCGGCGCTTGTGCTGGAGGGCACGACGGCGGGCGATATTCCCGGCGTGAACCCGACGGACGCAGCGTGCAAAATGGGCGGCGGCGCAGTCATTTCCCTTACGGATATGCGCACCGTTTACCCGAAGGATTATTTCCGCCGCGCGATGGCGCTCGGTAAAGAAAACAATATTCCGGTGCAGCCGAAGACCGTGCGCGCCGGCGGCACAGACGCGGGCACCATTCACGTTTCCTGCGGCGGCGTGAAGACGCTGACGATCTCACACCCGTGCCGCTATATCCACAGCGCGATCGCGATGACGACCGAAAAGGACATAGAGGCTGTTATTGACCTGATGGCGCTGATGATGGCGGAAATTTCCGGCGGCAAGCTGTAATGATCCGTCTTGCGGAAAATTTAGAAGCGCTCTCTATGCCGTGCGTGAGTTCTCCGTTTGGCTGCCAAATCCGGTCTAAAGCGCAGGCGTATGGCTTCCATCAGTCGTTCGCGCAGTTTTGGACGGACGGGGAAGCCGCCTACGGAAAAACGGACGGCTCCGTCTGCATTGCGGGGGAGATCACCGACGCGGACGAGACACGTGCGTTTTTGCGTGCGGTGGGCACAAATGAAGTCGTGTGCAGCGCGGAGAATGCCGAAAAGCTGGGGCTAAACATCACCGAAAGCGGCGCGATTTTGCAAAAGGTGCTGCGAAATGGGACTGTGCATCCTGCGGAGGAAATTTCTCCGAGAGAGATTTATGCTGTGCTGAAAGCAAACGGCATGGTGGGGGAGTTCGAACCATTTTACCTCGATTTATCCCACCGCATGCGGCACGGCACGGTGCGCTGCGCGGGTGTTTCGACAGATGGGAAGACCGTCGCCGTGGCTGCAGCAGTGCTCGGCGAAAGCGCGAGCCTCATTTCTGCTGTGGCGGTGCTGCCGAAATTTCACCGCAGGGGGCTTGGCACGGCGGTTGTCCGAAAAATGGAGCGAATGCTGCCGAGCGGCACGGTGTATATCCTGCGCGAAGAAAGCAAAAACGAGGCGTTTTATGACGCTTTGGGCTATAAACCGTGCGGCGCATGGGCGCAGGGAAAATTATGCAATTAAAATAATTCAGATAAAGGAAGGCTTTTGCGGTTGCGAAAGCGGGTTTACTATGTACGAGTTTTTTAAAATTGATGACCGCGTGCTGAAGGCGGCGGAGGAAGCGGAGCAGAAGGCTGCGCCGTACCTTGCGAAAATTTCCGAAACACAGCGGTATAATCAGGAGAAGATGCAGGCTGCGTTCATGCAGGCAGGCGTCAGCGAGAGCCACTTTGTGGCAACGACAGGCTACGGCTATGGCGACCGCGGCCGCGACGTGCTGGACGAAGTGTACGCGCGTGCCCTCGGTGCGGAGGACGCGCTGTGCCGCTATAATTTTGTCAGCGGCACGCATACGCTTACCGTAGCGCTTTTTGGCGTTCTGCGCCCGGGCGATACGATGCTGAGCGTTACCGGCATGCCGTATGATACGCTGCGCGGCGTGATCGGCATTACGGGCGACGGCAACGGCTCATTAAAGGAGTTTGGCATAAACTACGAGCAGCTTGACCTGCTGCCGGACGGCACGCCTGACTATGACGGCATGGAGACGGCCATCACGCCGAAGCACCGCATGGTGTACATTCAGCGCTCCCGCGGGTACAGCCTGCGCCCGTCCCTGACGGTGGAGGAGATCGAGCGCATTGTAAAGATCGCAAAGCGCCGTGCGCCGGACTGCATTGTCATGGTGGATAACTGCTACGGCGAGTATGTGCAGAAAATGGAGCCGACGGCTGTGGGCGCAGACCTTATGGCGGGTTCGCTCATCAAAAATCCGGGCGGCGGCATTGCGCCGACGGGCGGCTACATTGCAGGCCGCCGCGACCTTATTGAAAGCTGCGCGTATCGCCTGACGACCCCGGGTACGGGTCGTGAGATCGGCTGCACGCTCGGCAACAACCGCGAGCTTTTCATGGGCACGTTCCACGCGCCGAACGTCACGGGTGAAGCCTTAAAGACCGCTGTGTTCACGGCGGCGCTGTTTGAGGGCTTCGGCTTTGACGTGACCCCGCGCTACGATGAACCGCGCGCGGATATTATTCAGGCGGTGCAGCTGCGCGAGCGCGAGGCACTGTGCGCATTTATCCGCGGCATTCAGCAGGGCGCGCCGGTCGATTCCTTCGTTGTGCCGGAGCCGAGCCCCATGCCGGGCTACGACTGCGACGTCATCATGGCGTCCGGCTCGTTCACGTTTGGCTCGTCCATTGAGCTTTCTGCGGACGCACCGCTGCGTGAGCCGTTTGCGGCATGGATGCAGGGCGGTGTGAACTTCAACAGCGGCCGCCTCGGTGCGATTTTGGCGGCACAGTCCATGCTGAACGCGGGCTTTTTGAATCTCTAAATTATAAATTTTCGGCGGCAGGCTTCGGTTTGCCGCTTTTTGTTGTCCGTTTATCCGGAAGATAAAACTTTTATCTTTCTTTTTGAATAAAACCGTGCTATACTTTTTTTAACAACTTTTGGGGGGGTTACCATGAGAGACAGAAAAAAGGCGCAGGCTTTGGCGCACGAGCTTGTTTCCAAAATGACGATAGAGGAACGCGCTTCTCAGCTGAAATTTGATGCGCCGCCCATTGAACGGCTGGGCGTTCCGGCGTACAACTGGTGGAACGAAGCGCTGCACGGCGTGGCGCGCGCCGGCACGGCGACGATGTTTCCGCAGCCCGTTGCCATGGCGAGTATGTTTGACCCGGAGATGATCCGAAAAATCGGCGATGTCGTTGCGACGGAGGCCCGCGCGAAGTATAATGAAGCTTCTAAGCACGGCGACCGCGATATTTATAAGGGCCTCACGTTCTGGTCGCCGAATATCAACCTGTTTCGCGACCCGCGCTGGGGCAGAGGGCAGGAGACGTACAGCGAAGACCCGTACCTCACGGCGCAGCTCGGCGTGGCGTACATCAAGGGCTTGCAGGGTGACGGGAAATATTTGAAGGTCGCGGCGTGCGCGAAGCACTATGCTGTGCACAGCGGCCCGGAGGCCATTCGCCACGAATTTGACGCCGAGGTGAGCCAGAAGGATTTGTGGGAGACGTATCTGCCCGCGTTTGAAGCCGCTGTGAAAGAGGGCGAAGTGGAGGCCGTGATGGGCGCATACAACCGCACGCTCGGCGAGCCATGCTGCGGCAGTGACCTGCTCATCCGCAAAATTCTGCGCGGCAAGTGGGGCTTTCAGGGACACTTTGTCTCCGACTGCTGGGCGATTTCCGACTTTCACCTGCACCACCACATCACGACCACCGCGCCGGAATCCGCTGCGCTCGCCATTAAGATGGGCTGTGACGTAAACTGCGGCAACACATATCTGCATTTGCTGCGCGCGCTCGAGGACGGGCTCATTACCGAGGACGACATCACGACGGCGGCGGAGCGGCTCTTTACCACGCGTTTTATGCTCGGCGAGTTTGACGAGAACTGCGAATACAACTCCATTCCCTATGAGGTCGTGGAGTGCCCGGAGCATTTGGCGCTCAGCGAGGAAGCCGCGCGCAGAAGCGTTGTGTTGCTGAAAAACGACGGCATTTTGCCGCTTGATAAAACGAAAATCAAGACGATCGGCGTCATTGGCCCGAATGCGAACGACCGCATGGCGCTCATCGGCAACTACCACGGCACGGCGTCAAGATATATCACGGTGCTGGAGGGCATCCAGGACTATGTAGGCGATGATGTGCGCGTGCTGTACGCCGAGGGTTGCCACCTCTACAAAGACCGCGTGGAGGGGCTGGGCCTGCCCGGCGACCGCCTTTCCGAAGCCGAGACCGTGGCGGAGCACAGCGACGTTGTGGTGCTGGTGACGGGCCTCAATGAAAATCTTGAGGGCGAGGAGATGGACCAGAGCAATTCTGTCGGCTCCGGCGACAAGGTGAATTTGCTGCTGCCCGCGCCGCAGAGAAAGCTGATGGAGATTGTCGCGAAGACCGGCAAACCCGTCATTCTCATCAATATGACCGGCAGCGCCATGGATTTGCGCTTTGCGGAGGAAAGCTTCTCCGCCGTAGTGCAGGGCTGGTATCCGGGTGCACGCGGCGGCAAGGCGATTGCGGAGCTTTTGTTCGGCAAGTATTCCTTCAGCGGCAAGCTGCCCGTGACGTTTTATAACGATTCCGACGAGCTGCCCGCGTTTACGGATTACGCGATGGAAAACCGCACGTACCGCTACTTTACGGGCGGCGTGCTGTATCCGTTCGGCTATGGCCTCACTTACGGTAAAACGGAAGTGACGAAAGCCGAAATGCGTGATGACGGCGAGCACTATACGATTACGGCAACGGTCAAAAATGAGGGCTGTGCCGTGCATGAGATTTTGCAGGTCTATGTGCGTGACAATGAATCAGAATTCGCGGTGCGCAACCACAGCCTTTGTGCGTTTAAGGCGGTTTCACTCGGTGCAAATGAGACGTGTGACGTCGAGATCACCGTGCCGAAGGCCGCGCTTGAAATTGTGGACGACACCGGCACGCGCCGCGTAGACAGCCGCAGCTTCACGTTCTTCGTCGGCACCTCGCAGCCGGATGACCGCAGCGCGGAGCTGCTTGGTACCCGCCCGGTTGCGGTAGAACTCAAGCTGTAATAAAGTAAATGCAAACGACCCTTTCGCGGCAATTTGCCCACCGAAGGGGTCGTTTTGTCTGTGACTTTTTAAGGCTTTCCATTTACAAAATTTACCGAAAGTTGTATACTGATACTGCTATTTTTTAATTCGGAAAGGCAAAAGTATGGCTGCAGATATAAAGAAAAACGATGATTTTTCAAAGGGACCGATTTCCAAAACGATCCTGCGCCTTGCGGTGCCGATGGTGCTGGCGCAGTTTGTGAACGTCTTATATAATATCGTAGACCGCATGTATATCGGGCATATTTCCGATACATCGGTGGATGCGCTGACGGGCGTCGGCGTGACGTTTCCGATTTTACTGATGGTGACGGCGTTTGCGAATTTATTCGGCTCGGGCGGCACGCCGTTGTTTTCTATGGCGCGCGGTGCGGCACAGCAGGGCGGCGAAGAGGGGGAAAAGCAGCGTGAGCGCGCCGCAGACGTGATGAACAACACGTTCTCGATGCTCGTCATTACGGGCGTAATTTTGTGCATTGTGGTGCTGCTCCTCAAAAAGCCGGTGCTGTATCTCTTCGGCGCGAGCGACGCGACGTACCCTTATGCGGACAGCTATCTTTCGGTTTACATGCTCGGCAGCGTATTCATGATGGTCTCGCTTGGCATGAACGGGTTCATCAATGCGCAAGGCTTTGCGAACCGCGGCATGCTGACGGTCGTTCGCAGCTCGTTTCCGCCGTGTGGGTGGTGCGCTTCCTGCTCGGTAAGCGTACGCTGTTTCGTTTGGAGTTAAAGCGCATGCGCCCGCAGGCAAAGCTCATCGGCAAGATCACCTCGCTTGGCATTTCGGGCTTTATCATGGGCTTTACGTCGAGCGCTGTGCAGGTGGCGTGCAACGCGATGCTCTCGCAGCACGGAGGCGACCTGTTCGTCGCGGTCATGACGGTCATCAACTCCATTCGCGAAGTGACATATACGCCGGTAACCGGTGTGACATCTGCCGCGGCGCCGGTGGTCAGCTTCAACTACGGCGCACAGAAATATAAGCGCGTGCGCGGCGTGATTGTGTTCACGACGGTCGTTTCATTCAGCTATATGGTGCTTGTATGGCTCGTGCTAAGGCTGTTCCCACACGTGTTTATTCAGCTTTTTAACGGCGACCCGCAGTTACTCGAAACATGCACGCACGCCATGCACATTTATTTCTTCGGGTGCTTTATGATGGCGCTGCAAATGTCGGCGCAGTCTGTTGTGCAGGCGATGGGTCGCGCAAAGCAGGCGATTTTCTTTTCACTGCTCCGCAAGGTCATCATCGTCATTCCGTTGACGTTTTTGCTGCCGCAGATCCCCGCTGTCGGTGTGGACGGTGTGTTCTGGGCGGAGGCTATCTCGAACTTTGTGGGCGGCGG
>OIBP01000994.1_pt1 | contig 9379 bp, 5 predicted proteins | sample 1581061 | NCBI WGS metagenome assembly OIBP01 (sample SAMEA3882514, study PRJEB24775) | human gut metagenome | biome: human-associated habitat; feature: intestine environment; material: feces | place: Netherlands | collected 2009/2010 | reverse complement strand
GGAGATGCCGATATTGGGCAGCGTAATAGCACGGCGCCGGCGGGGGGCAGCGGCCGGAGCTGGAGCCGGATTCTCGGCCACTTCTCCCACCGAGGGCACCACCACGCGCTGGCCGCCCGCAGGCGCAGCGGGAGCATCAGGCGTCGAAAGATCAATGGGAGGAACCGCCACAGTGGCGCCCGTCAACGGACGCTGGCCATCTCGCACCGTCACATCGGGGTCATCGGTCGGCTGGGGCACAACAGGTACAGCCGGTACAGCAGGCACGACAGGCTTCGAGGCAGACGTCCCGGTTTCCGAAGAGGCCGGCTCGGATGCGATGGCGGGAATGTCGGCCAACATCGCGGATACCGTGTTGTTCGAAGGAGACGGCAATTGATCGGCCTCAACTGCCGGCACTTCAATGGCTGGCAATACCGGGGCCGCCGAGGGCGATGTCTCTTCATTAACGGCCGATGTAGAAGGCGAAGCAGAAATCTCATCGGAGCTCTCGTCCGCAACCACACTGTCCATAATCTCGGTGGGCGTTGCGCCGGCCGCTGCCGAAGCCGCCTGCACCGAAGCGCGCATAACACGCATACGCTCGGAAAGCTCGTCGAGGTTGCGGCGCTCGTGCTCTTCGCGCGCGTTAATTTCTTCCTCGGCCCGCTCCAAAGCCGTGGCGTAGCGCGACCGCTGCACGGGCTTTTCCTTAGCAGGCTTCTTGGCTTGCTCCTGACCCTTTTTGAACCATTCAGGCACTTGATGCTCAGCAGGCGCCACGTAGGCAGGAGCAGCAACAGGGACGACGGCCGCGGCAGAGGATGGAGCTAAACTCTCTTCCGGAGAAACCTCCACGGCACCGTTTTCCTCTCCCTTCGCCGGAGATTCATCCTCTGTTGCCACCTCAGCAGGCGTTGCAGACACCGGTTTCCCCGACAACGCCGCTACGGCAGCTTTGGCGGCCGCCAGGCGCTCGGCAGCCGACTCCATGGAGGTTCCCAAATCCTCGGAAGTATTCCCCGTATGGTAGACAATCTCCGCACCCTCGGGAACAAGTCCCGCCGACACGGCGGCCGCCTCGCCATGAACCGTTGGCTCGGGCGCATCGGGGAGATCCCGAGCGGCAGCGACGCGAGAGGCGACTTCCAAAAGCACCGCCACTCCTGCGGCGTTGCAGTTTGCGCCCTCGTTGTAGTTCGCAAACTTCTCAAGCAGAAACGACGCAACCGGCAAAACCGCTATCACCATGGCAACAGCCAGAAGGACGTTGAACACCACGAGCACGGTGCCGTCGGGAGCGAGCACCATTCGAATCGCCAAAAGCAGCGGCATGACCACCAGCATCGCCAGCTCAACCCAATAAAGGATGGGGAGCACCGCCGGCATCGCGCCGTTCAAATCGCGTCGCACCTTACCGCTGTCGTAGTTCGCCACCACGATCACCTTGCGTCTCCGACTCGCTCGCGTCGGCGATTTCGCAGGCAGGTAGCGCGCGACGACGTTCTGACTCACACCACGGTTCAAAAGCCGCGAAAGCACCGGCTTATCGAACACCTCAGCAGCTGCCAACGCAGCGCAGATGAGGGACACCACGATGGCGGGAACAGCCAGCGCCCCAACAATCGTTGCCACCAGCGTCACCAATACTGCCACACCACTGCACAGCGTTCGAGGAAGCGAGCTGTCGGGGTTGCACTGGAAATCTTCCATAGCAGTCGTCAGACCGGCCTCAGCGGAAAACTGCTCACTTATGTAAAGAGCCACACGCTGTTCTTCCTCAGTACCCGCCGGCCGGGGGCCGATCTCCTGAGACAGATATGCGACATGTTCGTTCAATTCGGCCATGTACGTTGCCTTTCCTCGATGAAGAGGGTTCTATGGACATAATTATCGTAAGTATACGCCATTACGAGGCCGTTCCGAGATATTCACGAAGAAAGGCATCAGCATTTCCTGCTTTTAGGCGCTCGGCTTCATAGGCGCCCTGGTCGGCCTCGATCTCCTCGTAGAATCGAAGAGCAACGATTTGCTCTGGGTCATCTTCCCCGAGTTTTTGGGCCAAGGCGGCCGCTTCCTCCTCCAACGCGTTATAGCGGCTGTTCTGAGCCTCGAGCTCTTCCTTGTTGCGGGAAAGATAGGCCTCGTCGGCAGCAAGGGCTGCCTGCTGCGATTCCCTTCTCTTAGCCACGTAGGCTTTAAAGGCCGACAAATCGAGGCCGGGATAGGCCGCTTCGGCTTGAGAGAAATCCTGCTGAGCCTCTTCCAAAAACGCCAGGGCCTCGTTGCCCTTAGCCTGCGAGGCAAGAATGTTCTCCTTGCTCATCTCTTCAGCCAACGCCGTGGCTTCACGAATAGCCGCATCGGCGTTTATCACGGCATTCCACCCCGATCGGGCTTTGAGGAACGCCTCTGTCGCCATCATCGACTCCTCGATGATACTGACCCCCGCATCCAGCATATTAAGGCGCGAGCGAGCGGCCGTCACCACCTGAGAGGCCGCCTCCTTATCGTCATTGTCGCTCAGCGACGACTGCAGCGTCTCCATGGATGCGATAGAGTCCTCTAACTGGGCCCTCATCGGGGCGATCTCCGCGACAACGGCACGATACCCCTCGTTCAGCGCTTCTGCGGAAGGCGCGGCGTCTCCCGTCGCCGAGGGGGAAAGGCGCTTGGCATCACACTGTTCAATAACCAGTTCGTCGAAGGGAAGAAGGGATTCATCGCAGCTCTTGATGATGTCAACCTGATCATTCAGGGTATCAAGCAGAGACTTCTGCTGCTCCCTCATCGACATAAGAGCTTGGCCGCCCACCAGCGTGATGACCAAAAGGGCGCACACCACCACGAACACGGGCACGATGCCCCTCATTTTTCGATCAACAGCGGAAGAAGAGGCTGATGGGGATGCGGGAGCTTCGCCAGACAAGACGATGGACTGCCCTTTGACCGGTGTTGGCCGAGGCTTCTTTCCCTTCCCCAATGTGAAAAGAGAAGGGCCGCCCGAGCCTCCCTCGCGCCGATCGCGCTCCTCGGCATCGCGAGCCTCACGGGCGGCATCGAGCACGCTGAAGGAAATCTCGTTGGAAGACCCCCGCGTGCGCCGTTTTATGTGCATCGGATGATGCGCCCTCTTCGCTGCCATAACCAGAATGCTCCCCTAGCGGCGCACTGCTATCTCGTCGACGATCTGAGCCGCCGAAAGGAATCGAATATTCTGGCTGGGAAGTGATCTCAGGAACGTCTTGCCGTAGCCCTTCGTAATAAGACGCTTGTCCGCAAGGATCAGAATGCCCCGGTCATCAGCTTTGCGAATAAGACGGCCTGCTGCCTGCTTCGTTTCCAACACTGCCGCTGGCAGGACATAGCGCCGCCAGGCGGCATCGTCACGAGCGGCCCGTTCGCAAGAAAGGGGATCCGTCGGCTTCGAGAAGGGCAATTTCGGTATCACGACGCCCTTCAGCGTGGCGCCCGGCGCATCGAATCCTTCCCAAAAGCTTTTCAAAGCAAAAAGGGACAAATGCTCGTCGGCGAGGAAGTCATCGCGCAGGCCCTTCACCGACACGCCCCACTTCTGGCACACGACGCGCAAATCGTCTCCCTTCAGAGCCGGCTGCACCTCTTCGAAGCACTTCTCCATTTCGCGGCGATTCGTGAACAGGGTAAGCATCGACCCGTTCTGGGCACGGTGAGCATCGATGAGCAGGCGCTGCAGAGCACCGAGATAACTCGGATCATTGGGTTCGGGCATATCGTTGACAACATAGACAACCATCTGATTGTCGAAGTCGTAGCTTGAGGCAAGCAGCAGCTCGTCGGCAACGGAAAACTCGCTCTCGTTCAGCCCCATGGCCTGGGAGAAGCTGTTGAAGCCGCCGTCAACGGTCAGCGTGGCCGACGCATAGACCACCGAATGGGTCCGCGCATACAAGGTCTCGTTCAGCGTCTCCCCCACCGATACGAGCAAGGCCTCCAGCTTGTTCTGCGGACGATCGGTCTTGCGACTTAAGCTCGCCGCATACACATAGCGCTCGGGACATTGCGTGCAGATGACCTCGACGTTCTGAATGATCTCCTTCATCTCCATCGCAATGGAGGCAATTTCGCGCTGAATGACGGCGGCGCCTTCAATGTCCTCCAAATAACCCACGAGTTCCTGGCAAACCGTCACCATCTTCTCGGCGCGCTCGGCCATGGCGCGACCAAGACGGGCAATGTTTTGGAAGAGGGAGCCGTGGCGAATCTCGTCATTCAACCAAAGATCCACCGTCTCGTAGCCCTTCGAGCGCTTATTGGTGTCATAGAAGAACAGGTCGGGCAGCGCCTTGCAGAACGCCTGGGCCGCTTCGCCGAATTCAGCGCCCGCACGGCGCGCCTTCCCCGTGAGCCCATAGAACAGCGTCGTCGAGGATTCATTGCCCGGCATGACAACGGTGCGCTCCGCCCGCACGAAGACGTTGCGCCGAGATTCCTCGGAAGCTACGCGGCGCGCGAGGGAGAGAATGTCTTCCTCTGCCAACTCAAGGGAAAATGCGCGCCGTGCCTCGCTTTCGGCGCTGTGGGCCTCATCCACCACCCAATAGCGGATGGGCGGGAGCAAGCCTCCGTCGGCGGCAAGATCGCAGAACAGGAGGCTATGGTTGGTAACGACGATATTGGCGGCCTCGGCCTTGCGACGCGAACCGTGGACGAAGCAGGACGTGCCGAAGAACGGGCATTTGCGACGCAGGCAATCGTGGCTCGTGGTGGTGATCACCCAGCGCGGCAGCGTGCGGTAGTCGATCTTCAGGCCGTCGATGTCGTCGTAAGCCGTCTGCTCAATGAAGGAAAGCAACGCGGCAAGGGCCGGAGCCTGAGGCTTTTGCTCCTTCCCCACGGTGCGCATGCCGGGGCCTTCCACAACGAGGCGCTCCACCTTGTGCAGACAGGGATAATGGGAGAACCCCTTGAGAGCAGCATAGGTGAGGTCGGCACCGAGCTCCTCCGAAAGAGCGGGAAGCTCATGATAGACCAGTTGGTCGAGGAGAGCGTTCGTCTTAGTAGCTACGCCGACATTAATACCGTTATCTCGGGCAATGATGGCCGCCGGCAAAAGATAGGCCATGGATTTGCCCACGCCTGTTCCTGCCTCCACCATAAGATTGCGCGATCGGGCAAACGCATTGCGCACTGCCTCGGCCATAGCCACTTGCTCGCCGCGCTGCTCGTACTCTTCGTACAGGGAACCTACTACGCCCTCAGCGGTGAACGCTTGGGCCACAGCATCGGCCGTGGGGAGCAAGAGAGATCGCCCTGGATCGGCGGCGATTTCATCGGCATCCACGAGCGGTCTTAGATCGGTTTTTCCTACACGTTCGCGACGCAGGGTGCGCAGCGAGAAAGGAAGCGGTTTCTCCTCGCTCGTCTCAACCGCGCGCTCGGCAAAATACTTGAACACCACAACCGTCGGCCAATCGTTCGGTTCCGCCATAGAGGCGATTTCCCGCAGCAACATAGTCGGCATGGCTTCCACAGCAGCAAGCAGAATACGCAGGAGGGCACAGGTCGCCGCCACATCTTCATCAGCCCGATGCGTTGACCGAGGAGCACCGAAGGCCTTCACGAGATCGATGAGTCGATGGGATTTCATGCGGGGCAGCGCGATGCGGGACAAATCGAGGGAATCGATCCAAGTGTTCTCGAGCAGCGGATAGCCCGTCGGATGCTTCGTCGTGAAATTGCGGTCGAACTCGGCATTATGGGCCACGACGACGGCGTCTCCTACGAAAGCGGCCAGATCGGCTAGGGCCTCGGACGCCGAGGGAGCGTCAGCCACATCCTCATCGTGAATATCGGTGAGATGGGCAACATCCTCAGGAATGGGCTTTCCCGGGTTCACGAAGGTAACGAACCAGTCGACGATCTCGCCGTTTTCCACCCGCGCCGCTGCAATCTGCGTCAACTCATCATGGGCGAGAGAGAACCCCGTGGTTTCCGTATCCAAAACAACGACATTATTATCGAACCGGCCAAAATCGCTCTTTTGGGCCCGTTCGGGCAGCGACTCGTAGCGCGCGATAATCTCCGACGGCGTTCCGTCGCTGATAAAGTTCTTCAGCTGTCTTTCGAGGGGGATGGTGTCACGTGACATAGCGCAGCCTATCTTTCGCGGCGCCCTTGGTGGTGAAAAAAAGGAACCTCGGCCTAGCGAGTGTTCCCTGATTCATCGGGCTCGGTTATGGTGTTCTCGACAACTCACGGTATTGTATCAGCCAGGGCGGAGAGAATATTCATGGAACGGTATTTCGGTACATATCAAACATTTCGAACGGTCTCAAAGAAAGATGCGGCGGTGCTTATGGGTTCCAACACCCTCGTGGGAGACCGATACCGCATCAATCTCACTATGGACGAGGGTGTCCATCGCGCGTGGCTTATCAACAAGTTCAACGAAACTATCGGTTACTTCGACGACGGCTTCTCGCGCGAACTGAGCCTTTTTGCAGCGGAAGGTCTGGAACTCGTGGGAATCCTCTCCTTGGTCGCCTTCACGGAAACACCTGAGCCAGGTGAATATTGGGGACAGGCCGCAGTTGTCGGGTACAGCCCCCATTACGCAGAGGAATTCAATCGGTTCATCGACGGCGTCTGCGGGCTTATCGGTAAGGGCATTCGCCCGAAGCTGGCGTTGAAGGGGCCAGCCGTCGACGAGATCATCAACTCGAATGGCACATGGCTTCCGAGCGAGCGAGAGCCTCTCCCCGAGAAACAACGCGGCATGGCGCTGCTCAAAACGCGACGCGGGTTCATCGACGGCCTCGTGGAGGCTGGACGCACGGGCAATAAAGGCTGCTATATTCTCAGCTGGGCCTTTCTTCTTGCCCTCGTTGCCGCCATCATCATCGGCCTGAAGTCTTGCGGAGTGTTCTAAAACGAGAATACTTGTTTTAGTTATCTAATCCGCAACCGTAGAGGGGTGACCTTGGTCGCCCCTCGGCCGCAAGCGCTTACTCTCCCTCTTCGAAGGCATATTCAATGAGCTTCGTGCACAACTCAGGGAAGCTGATGCCTGCCGCCCGGGCCGCATCGGGAAGAAGCGAAGTCGCCGTCATGCCAGGGATGGTATTGGTCTCCAGAATCCACGGGATGCCATCCTCGTCGAGAATGAAATCGGAACGCGACACGCCACTGCACTGCAACGCCTTATGGGCGCCGACAGCGGCGTCCATTACTTGCTTGGTTTTCTCCTCATCGAGAGGTGCCGGGCAGATATGTTGCGAACCGCCGGGCGCATATTTCGATTCAAAATCATAGAAGTCAGCTTTAGGAACAATCTCGATGACAGGTAAAGCGAAAGGATCCCTGTTTCCCAACACGGCAACCGTGAGCTCGGTACCTTGAATATACTTCTCAACGACAACAAGCTCGTCAATTTCGAACACACGCTCGATGGCATCAGCAATAGCTTCTTCGCCCTCCACGATGTAAATGCCCAAAGCGCTGCCTTCGGTAGCCGGTTTCACGACACAGGTTCCGCCCATAGCCAATGCAAGCTCTTGAACGGAATATCCCTCTCCCTTCTTGAGGTATTGATAGGGAGCGGTAGCAATGCCTTCGCGCTGGTAAAAAAGCTTGGATTGGGCCTTGTTCATCGCCGTTGCGCTTGACCACACACCTGGTCCCGTATAGGGAAGACCGATTGTTTCCAGAAAGCCCTGGAGCACGCCATCCTCGCCACCTTTTCCATGAAGACAGAGAAAGGCAACGTCGAAGGGCTCCTCAATGAGCGTTTTCAGATGATCCTTCTTTGCCGGATCCAGCTCCTGAACAATAAACCCCGCTTCACGAAGCGCCTCCCCGGCACCTTTGCCCGATGCAAGGGAAATTTCGCGTTCCCCACTGGTTCCTCCAGCTAAGAGGGCGACTCGGCATTTTGCGGGTTCAACTACTGCTGCCATGGAGCATTCCTTCCAGACGGTAAATCTCTGGAGGCAGTATATCAGAGCAACGCCACCGTCTATAATGAACCTATGAATAACGAACTGATAAAGCTTACAGAAGCCGAACTCGAGGATCTTGTTACCTCGTGGGGATACCCGCGCTTTCGCGCAAAACAGATCTACGAGTGGGTTCACCGCCATCATGCGGCTTCTTTCGATGCCATGTCCAACCTTCCGAAAGACCTCAGGGCGAAACTTTCTGAGTTTTTTCCGTTGGAGATGGTAAAAATTTTTGATCGACAAGTTTCCTTAGATGGGACGCGCAAATATGTTGTGACCCTGGCCGACGGCTCATTAGTTGAGACGGTGGGCATGCCCGTCTACCATCGAGACGGCTCCCTCGATCGGCTATCAGTATGCGTTTCCTCTCAAGTAGGATGTCCTATGGCCTGTCAGTTCTGTGCAACTGGCCGCGAAGGCCTTACACGGAATCTCACGGCTGCAGAAATCATCTCCCAAGTGGCTCTCGTCCAAGAGGATTTCCAAGAACGGGTAAGCAATGTCGTTGTTATGGGTCAAGGGGAACCCTTCCTTAACTACGATGAAGTTCTTGCTGCTTTGCACATTCTAAACAGCAGGGATGATTTCAATATCGGAGCGAGACATATCACGCTCTCTACTTGCGGCATTATAGATGGGATCGATCATCTCTCCCAAGAGCCAGAACAATTCACGCTCGCCGTGTCTCTTCATTCGGCTCTACAGGAGAAGCGTGATCAGCTTATGCCGAAAGTGGCAAAGCAACCTCTTTCAGATCTTAAAAAGGCTATGGAGAGATACACCCAGTCGACCAACCGTCGTGTCTCCTTCGAGTATCTCCTCATCAAGGATGTCAACGATTCAGAAGAAGATCTTCAAGCACTTCTCGACTTCTGCGATGGGCTACTCTGCCATGTCAACCTTCTCCCGGTGAACACCGTAGAAGGATCTCCTCTACAAGCCGCCTCGCCAGCAACTGCAAAGCATTGGGTCGAGACACTGACCCATCATGGCGTGGAAACGAGTTTCCGAAAATCCCGCGGAGCTGATATCGACGGAGCATGTGGTCAGTTAAAAAACAAGTTGGCGCAAGGAGCCTTTTGTTAACTCGTCTTCCTCTTCTCCTGTTTCACGTGAAACAAAGACACCTAATGGCATGTTATGTAAAGTATTTTCCCTTACCTCACACTAGGGTCTATAACGACTTCTTTCAACAAAAGAAAAGAGTCTGTTTCACGTGAAACAGACTCTTTTCTTAGTCATTAAATGCTATTGGAAGTTACTCACCAACAAGCTCGCTAAAGAGTCGTCGCAAATCTTCCTCATCCTTAAATTCAATCTCAATTTTATTCTTCCCTTTGGACGATTTCACACGCACGTTAGTCTTCAATGTCTCGCGCAAGGTCTTCGCCACAGACTTGTAAACCGCAGGCATCGGTTCA
>OIBP01000993.1_pt1 | contig 9380 bp, 2 predicted proteins | sample 1581061 | NCBI WGS metagenome assembly OIBP01 (sample SAMEA3882514, study PRJEB24775) | human gut metagenome | biome: human-associated habitat; feature: intestine environment; material: feces | place: Netherlands | collected 2009/2010 | reverse complement strand
AAAATCCCGCTGTGTTTGTAGAAATAGACTAAATTTTCGACTTTTCAGATACACCTTAGTCCTATCTGAAACGTCAAAAAGCTCGTCTGTTTCAGCAAACGCAGCCGGATTTTGTGCTTGCGAAAGATCCGCTATTTTCGTTGCTCTCAGATGCATCTCAGGAGCTGGCGCAAATAGAAATCGGCAAGGGGGAACCGGGAATCAGGGGCGGGGCAGGGGGGACAAAAAAGCGAATGGCATATCTGCAGCAAACCCGCACCCCGTTGTAAAGGGAGAACGGCGTCCCGTTAGCGGGCGTGCAATCCACCAAACACACACCCGCCGCCGCAAACACCGCAAACCGTTTGCAGGGGCGCGGTGTACCCATCGCGCCGCAAAAAAACGGGAACCGTGCGCCGCAAACCTGCCATCCCTCCCACAAGGCGCCCACCCAGCCGCCAGGCCCCGCCGCAAACAGGCGCATGCGAAACAAATAATTGCGCAAAAGCAGGAAAATGCAACAAAAAAGGCGAATTTTGCCGCAAAGTTGCGCTCTGTGTGCGCAGAGGATCATAAACGCGCGGTCAAAGTATATAAAAGGGACCGCTGCCAAAAAGAAAATCAGGAATAAATTATACAAAGGCTTTGAATACATTGTATAATTGGAGGAAAACGCAATCAGTAAAAGTGCTGAAAAACAGGAATTTACGTGGATTGTATTGCCTTTCTGGTATAAAGGTGCTATACTTTAACACTGAAAAGTAAATGCGCAATGAGAAGATTCGATGCGTAATTTTTTTGAAAACAACATGGCAACGGTTGCGCAAGTAAAAGAAGCTGGCTTCTTTTATTGTTCCACAGGGATCCCCTGTGGAACAATGTGCTTTCATCAAGCCAGCGCGAAAGGCGAGTGAGCAGATTGAATAGAACAGGGAAAAACACAACAGGTTGGGCGCGCCGGCTGACAGCGCTGCTTGTCACCGCTTGCCTGGTTATGGCAATGGCCCTGCCTGTATACGCCGAGGTGAATCTTCTGCCCGACGCACCTGACGAAGTAGAGCTGCTGGAGGATGAGCAGGGAACGGCCTCCGGGGAGGATACCGTTCCGCCGGAGCAGAACGCCGCCACCCCGGAACCGGAACAAAGCGCCGAGCCGGAGCAGCCCGCCCCGACCGAAACGCCGGAGCCCACGGCAGAACCCGCCCTGACCCCGGAACCGGCAGCCACCGCAACGGCCACCCCTGTGCCGACCGTGACCCCCACCGCCACCCCGGAACCGACCGAACAGCCGCAGAAGATGTACGCCGCAAGAAGCGTGGATAATGTGCAGGCAGTTAGTGAGCCGGAAGCGACAGAAGGATTCACGGTTTACTTTGTCGTTCCGGATACGATGCCAGGTAATAATGAGACGGTGACCGTTTTAGATTCCGATGAAATTAAATTTAATGTAAGAACTGATAGAAAACCGGGCAATTCTAAGAATGATGAGTGGTGGCTTCAGCTTTCAATGGAGCCGACCGGATGGAAAACAGAAGATGGACATAAGATTTATGCCGTTAAGAATTGTAAAGATATATTAGGAGATAACATTCTAGAAATACAGTTCCAGTTATACAGGGATGGTGGTTGGAAAGCACAGATTCCGCTAAAGGAGCAGGAACCGAAACCTATAAACTCCTACAATAACAAAATGTATGATCCAACTAAAGGTGAATGGACAGACGATTCCATCCTGACGAGTCATACATACTATGCAGGCAAACCCATCAAGTTCGAAAACCGCAGTACAGCTAATTTGACGAACGTAAAGGCAAATTTCTATATCCCTGATGAAAAAAGTGAAACCTTAACATTGGTTAATGATGGCTCAGAAGCTAAACCTGTTGCTAAGGAAGAATTCGTTACTTTTACCATCCCAGACGTGGAATGCTCTTATGTTCAGTTTACATGGGTTGAGGACGGTAAAAACAAAACCAGCAAATACTATAACTTCTATAACGAATCTGTTAGTGGTAATGATAAAGAATCCTTTATGTACAGTGAAACAAGGAACTGCTTTATCTATACTGGCGCAGACAACGTAAGATGGGGTAGAGAAAACTCTTTCCGTATCTATTACGATGCTACTTTCTCAAAGCTGCCAACAACAGGAACGGGTGATACTAGCGGCAACTATTCAATCCCAAAAGCCAATAATTCAGAGACCATTTATTATCGGATAAAAAGAGGCAACGGAAACTCCGAAAAAGGCACGCTGGTAAAAGATGATACAAACGAAAACCTTTATTATGTTGACATTCCCCAAGAATATAGTTCAAATAGTTCAATTATCTTTTCCGGTGAAGAAATTAACGATGACAATACGACAAGACAAAATGGAGTAAGTACAGAGTGGCTGACGATTCCCACAGATGACAAAAATTGCTTCTATGCGGATACGAATGACGATGCAGTATATGGCAATGGCCAACGTGGCGGCTACTGGGCTCCAAAAGGTACCCTGCGTGATGCCGAAACGTGGAAAAATACTGACACTACTGACACTACTAAAACTAAAGTAGTAGATATTGCATCCGTTCCTTTTACGGAAGAAGCAAACACAAAATATGTTACCAGTACGCTGTATGACTATTATACAGATTACGAACTGAACGGCATGAACCGTGATAACTACGGTGGATGGACTGGTGTAAGTCACCGCACCTGGGTACCCTTCCGTGAATTTGATCAGGCGCTGAGCGATTATTATAAGAATGCAAATGCCCCATACCCGCTTTATACCGGACATTTCCAGCCTGGAGGAGGAACTAACTTTAGCGATATTGCTGGGACATTAAATTTGTTTGGGTACGACAACGTTAATCGTTTTATGGCAATCAATAACTCTCAGTATAATGAAGATCACGAGGGAAATACACATTATGACTATGCCTATCAGGGATTGGTTGCGAATACAACTAACGCAGATGGAGCACCGTTGTTAAACGGAACAAAAACAGCAACAGTAGAGCCGCACTTTAACAAAGACTTCCTCTTAGGAGAGAATAGTAAAAATGCAAAGCTTGGTGAAGTGTATGAGAATGTAAAGTTCCCATTTACTAAAGTGAAAAATCTTTTTGGTAATGAGACGAACGTTGATTATTGGTGCTTTGACAGCAAGGATACAACCTTGTATCTAAAACAAGATTCGGGACAAAATTCGGATTCAAAATATTTTCTCCAAAGTACCAATAACAGAGGGTCTTCTGAGAATGTGAATGCGTCATCGGACAAGCAAGGCCAATATGGCTACTTCCCGTTCAATGAAACAGCAAAACCTGGTGTGGCTTCTACCTACAATTACGGCTTTGGCACCAAGCTGCAGATGGATTTTACCCTGACGGATGACGGTATGGTGGAAACCAATAAGATTGGTGAAGACAATAAAAAGGTAAAAACCAACATCAAGTTCTTCTTCTCCGGTGACGATGACGTTTGGGTATTCATTGATGGCAAGCTGGCGCTTGACGTTGGCGGCGCCCATGGTAAGGTTTCCGGCCTGCTGGAATTTGGCGAGACAAAAGATGGGAAAAATAGTGTAACAGCCTATGTCAGTAAGGTCAAAAAAGGCGGAACGGCAAAAGATAATGATATAGATGAAAAAACTGTCAATTCCGCTGTCAAGACCGTGAAATATAATGGCAATGACATTTATTTCTACGCGAAAAACACAAATCTTGAACCACTCGACAAAGGCAAAAAGCACACCCTTACCATGTACTATATGGAACGCGGTATGTGGGAGTCCAACATGGCGGTGGCGTTCAACTTCCCGGATAATAACGAGCTGCAGGTTCAAAAAGAAGTCGATCTGACCAACGTTACTGATGATGACTTCAAAAACTGCTTTACAGGCCAGAAAATCTTCAACTTCACCATCCAGAACCAGGCAACCCATTATGGAACAACACCGGCCGCTGACCCGGATACGGGCGGTATTAAGTCCCAAAAGGTGGATTTGACTGCGGAAAGTGGTAACACGTTTAAACCCGCAACCAATTCAACCGAAGGTGAGTACATTTTCAAGTTGGATACAAACCCCCATCCAGATTCCGGGCAAGATACCGAACAGGTCCTTCACTGGTACGCACGCTATACGGATACGGAACCCGTCAGTGCAGCGCGTAAGCAACGTTATGGCATCCTGACGCTGAATGCCCCCATCAATATCAAAGACAACATGCGCTTCCTTACGTTCCAGGTTTACGTTGATCCAAAGGATGGTGGAGGTGAACTTTCCCTCAACAACCTGTATCTGGAACTGCTGGATGAAAATGACGTCCAAAAAGGTAGCCTTGACACAACAGGCATTAACGGCGCAACGTATGGCTCGGTCGAACTGAAGACAGGCAAATGGGTCACCGTAAAGCTGGACCTGCACAAGATGAAAGAGCGGGACGGTTTTAGCGGCAACGTCAAAACCATCCGCGTGGGCGATAACTATAGCCGCAACATCTATTTCAGGAACTTTACCTTCATTCCCAAAGCGGTGCCAAGTACGATGACCGGCTTTACAACCGATCAGGAGAAAATCCCGGATTACGGCTCCGCCACAAGCGGTCATTTGGAAAACGCCAAATACGCACAGTACACCTCCACCAAGGACAACGACACCCAGTTGGTGGACGATGACGGACGCTTTGTTCTGGAAGATGGAGAAACCGTTACCTTCAGCGACCAGTTCCGCCGCGGCAGCTACATTTCGCTCAAAGAGGATCTGAACCAAAACCTGTACGACACCACATGGACCGTGTACGAGAACGGGCAGGTGGTTACTTCGACGAATCCGGAGGACACATCAAAAGTAAAGACCGTAACATTCGGGGAAAACAGGACGTTAGAAAAGCAGAATGATCCCCCCAGAGGCCCCGATGATGGCCGAACGGAAGTTTATGACGATAGTGTAAAGAATGATGGCTACAAGGTGAGCAAAAAGCCCGAAGAAGCCAACACCATCGTCTTCCGCTCCTATAAGGACCCGGACGAAACAAGCTCCACGCTGACAAAGCTAAAGGTAAAATACGTCAACACCGTCAAAACCGGCGGGCTGAAAATCCAAAAGCAGGCCGCAGAGGGGGAGGAAGGTACCATTAATGGCACCTACACCTTCAAAGTTACCTTTAATGATGTTGGCGGTGAGGGTCTGGAAGAAAAGCCCATCGAAAAACCCGTTACGATTGATATGAGCAAGGGCAACACCGGAATCATCACCGGCATCCCCGTTGGTACCCGCTATACCATCGAGGAAGTCAAAACCAGTGATGGTTCCACACTGCAAGGCGTAACTGTTCCGACTGGTTGCAATTCCGCCCATGTGATCAAAAACAACACCATGGTGGAAGGCGTGATTGAGAAGAGCGAAAATCCGAACGATCCGGAACTTACCGCAATCTTTACCAACACCCAGCGCACACTGATCAACATTGAGTTCGATAAGCTCTGGAAAGATGCAAATGGTAAGGACCTTACTACAGAGAACCGGCCGGGTACAATCTACATCCAGCTCCAGCGCCGCCTGGCAACCAGCACAAACGAAGCAGACTGGACACCGGTAAACTACCCGAGAGCAGACAGCCCAAAATATGTTACCATTGACTACGGTGAAAACGGCTGGAAGTATACCTTTAGCGGTTTGGATCAGTACCAAATCAATACGGATAAAACCCACACCGATTATGTGTACCGCATTGTGGAAGGTACGGTGAACGATAAAGGCATCTTTGCCGCGGCAAACGGAACCATTACGATTGACGGCAATACGTATGGTGTAACGGTAAAGGCTGAAGCAACACCAAACAGCGAAAAGGACAGCGAAACCGGCGCAACTACAACGCCAGCCACAGCCACCGATGGAACCATCACCGGCGGCAGCGGCAAGATTGTGCTGACCAACACGCTGCAGAACCCGAAGTTTGTACTGGATATCATCAAGAAGGACGCGGAAAAAGACGAAAATAAAAATGACGTGCCCTTGGGTGGTGTTGAGTTCAAACTGGAAAAGCTGGTCGAACCAATAACCGGAGGAGAACCGCAGGTAGAGACTACCTATAAATTCGATGACACAAACACAGGTTCCATTACCGCCAGAACGGACGAAAACGGCAAAATCACCAATGTGTTCACAAATCTGAAACCCGGTACATACCGCCTGACGGAAACCAAGGCACATCCGGGGTACAACCTGTTGGCACAGCCAATTGAGATCAAATTTACCCAAGGCGGCGAGTGTTTTATTGATGGGGAGAAAATTACGGACACAAAAACGTTTGTGCAGTCCGACAACACCTACACCATGAACCTTACCGTTCTGAACCGTAAAACGCCTGAGCTGCCCCACACGGGTGCAGACGCGCCAAGCCTGTGGCTGCTGATCGGCATGCCGCTGGCGGTGGCAGGGCTGTTGATATTCACATTCCGCTACAACAGGAAAGGGGGCCGGCGACATTAACCATCCCCCGGAAACCCAGCAACCCCCAGGATGCAGGGCCTGCCCGCCCGTGCGCGCCCGTTTACGGCAGGGCGCAGCCTTAAGCCAAGTGGGCAAGCGGCCCAGTTTTTCCTCCTTTTTTCTTCACGGCACAGTGCGGGCGGCGCGGCAGCGTTTCCCCGCTGCAGCGCCCCGCACTGCACGCCGTGCTGATGCAGAACCCTTAAGCCGGGCGGCCCCGCCGCCCATCCGATGATGATTTTTTTAAGAGAAGAGGTACTGAAATGAAAAAAGCAAAACGTTTTCTCACAGGCCTGTTGAGCGCCGTTCTGGCCCTCAGCCTGTGCGCCATGCCAGCAATGGCAGCGGACAACGGTGAAACACCGCCGACAACCACTCCAAATCCGGTTTGGACGGAAACGGAAGGTTCCATTACGATTCATAAGTATGAGTGGAACGAAACAAATAGAGGGCCTGCAACCGGCGAGCCAGAAGACGCAGGGAGTCTTCCTTCGAATGACAAAGGTGAAAAGCCTACTCCGTTGGCAGGTGCAACCTTTACCGTTTATCAGGTTAAGAATGAAGAAGACCTGAAAAAATATTATGATGGTAAAGATGTAGATTGGCCTACAAGCTGGGAAGATTATGCAGAAAAAGATGCTACTACTGGCGGTTATAAACTGAATAGTAAGGCGTCTAGTGACTTGTCTGTAATTAAAGTCGGTTCGAAAACGACAAATACCAGTGGCGTTGTTAAGTTTGAAAAATTGCCTTTGGGTCTTTACCTTGTGCTTGAAACCGAAACACCGGATTCTGTCAAGACTGCATGTGAGCCGTTCTTTGTCTCTGTTCCTATGACAAAAGTCTCGGATGATGCGAATGGCGGTCTGACTGATTGGCTGTACGATGTTCATGTCTTCCCGAAAAACTCTACTGCATATGGTCAGGCTGTTTTGCAGAAAGTCGGTAAGCAGAGCGGTACGGATGAAGAAGTTCTAACCATGCAGGGCTACAAGTTTAAGCTCTATAAGAAGAATGATGACGGAGCATGGACTCAGATTGTGAGGAAGCCTGCAAATGGCGTAGATAATACAGGCGATTTACTTAACGGAGCTGATGAAACGGGTGTCCTTACCACGGGTCCAGAGGGCAAAATCACCGTTTCTGGTTTGACCAAAGGTGTATATGCCTTTGTGGAAACTGGAGTTAATGCAAGCGATGGTTACATTTTGGATTCCGGCATTGCCTATGTTTTTAAGATCAATGACAATGGCGATATGGTTGCAGCGACCAATACTGATGTTGAAGGCGCGCAATTCCCTGAAAATGATGTAAAGAACTTTGACATTAATGCTGTTAATGGAGCAGAGGTTAAAGTAAAGAACTACAAGCCGGACTTCAAAAAGGAAATTAAAGGTAAAAAGAATGCAGACTATGGCATTGGTGATGATGTTCCGTATACTCTGACTGTCAATGTTCCTGAAAACGTTGCGAAACTGAAGACTTTCACTGTATCTGATGAAATGAATAGCGACCAGCTGGTTTATAATAAAGATGCTGTCGTTAAGGGTAAAAAAACTGACAATACTGAAAAAACGTTTACTGAGAATGGTGAGTATACTCTGACGGAAACAACCGTTGTGGGTAAGTCTGGCTTTACGATTGTATTTGATACTAAAGAGATTGCTGAATATGCAGGTGGTACCATTACCATTACCTATAGCGCAAAGCTCCAGAAAGACGCTTCGGTTGGTGAAGTGGGCAATGTAAACAAGGCCGACCTGAAATACTCCAAGAAGACAGATATCACTACCGAAGAGGATCCTCCGTATGATATCCATGACGAAGCTGTTGTTTATACGTTCAAGACTGGCATCCTGAAAAAGGGTGATAATGACGAACTGCTGGATAATGTTGAATTTACCCTTTATAAAAAGTATAATGCCGAAACTGACACTACATATGAAGAAAATAATGTTACAGCAGGTGTTGTGTTCAAGGGCGAGAAAAAGCCGTTCTTGACGGATGCCGAAGCAAAGAAACTTGGCTTGAACGCAACAGAAGACCCGAATACGAAGTGGTTTGCTGTTATGAATTTGACGACGGGAGAAGACGGTAAGGCTGTTGCAAATGGTTTGCCGACTGGCGAGTATAAGCTGGTTGAAACCAAGACTCACAAAGACTATAACCTGTTGACTAAGCCGGTGGACGCAAACCTGACTCTGGACTGCACCACCAAATGGAATGATACGAAAACCTTTGATGCCGATGGTAAACTGATTAAGAATGAATACAGTAAGACCGAGGTTAAGAATAGCGATGGTACTCTGTACAACTATGCAGAGATCCTCATCATCAACCGCAAGGGCTTCAACCTGCCCACCACCGGTGGTTTCGGCACCCTGCTGTTCAGCGGCATTGGCGTGCTGCTGGTTGTGGCCGGTGTTGGCGTGCTGCTGAGCCTGAAAAAGAAGAACCGCACCTGATGTACCTGCCGCAAGGCAAAACAATGTTACAATTCACCAATAGGGTATAGAGGGATAATCCATCATACACAGGGGGAGGGCCGGATTTGGCCCTCCCCCTATGGTGGGTTATTGGGGAATAAATTTTTTTGGGTGTACATGGCCGTTGTTCGGTTGATTTTTAGGCCCTGCGTGGGGAACCACCCTACGGGTTAGGTTTGTGGCGGGGAACCACCCCACGGCCGTTAGGTTTGTGGCGAGGAACCACCCCTCAGTCTGCGTTGCAGACAGCTCCCCTCAAAGGGGAGCCACCGCAAACATAAGGTAAGATATTGGCGCCCCTTGAGGGGTGACTCCCCGCGGGGCGGGGAGATGTCGCGAAGCGACAGAGGGGACGGGGCGCTGTTTGCGCTGTCACCGAAGGTGACTGAGGGGTGGTTCCCCGTGCAGAACCTAAAAATAAATAGGGC
>OIBP01000980.1_pt1 | contig 9475 bp, 12 predicted proteins | sample 1581061 | NCBI WGS metagenome assembly OIBP01 (sample SAMEA3882514, study PRJEB24775) | human gut metagenome | biome: human-associated habitat; feature: intestine environment; material: feces | place: Netherlands | collected 2009/2010 | reverse complement strand
CGCAATGGGCGAAGCAGGCCTGATCAAAGGCGTTCTCCAGTACGGGTACACGGGCGAAGCCGTCCTTGAAATCGTACTTGACGTCGCTGTACCGGGCTACCTGAATGAGAGACATAGTAGGTTCCTCCTGTTTGTTTAAGTCTGTTTTTATCAAAGCATCTTGCTGAGAAAATCCTGCAGACGCTTATTCTTGGGATGTGCGAAAAATTCCTGAGGCTCGCTGTCCTCCACGATGACGCCGCCGTCGATGAAGATGACCCGGTCGGCTGCCTCACGGGCAAAGCCCATCTCGTGAGTCACCACCAGCATGGTCATGCCCTGCGCCGCCAGCTTCTTCATGACGTCCAGCACCTCGCCCACCATTTCGGGGTCCAGAGCGGAGGTGGGCTCGTCGAAGAGCATGACCTCCGGCTGCAGGGCCAGAGAACGGGCGATGGCGATGCGCTGCTGCTGGCCGCCGGAGAGCTCGGTCACGTTGCGGTGGGCATAGTCCTCAAGGCTAACAAGGCGCAGCATACGCATGACCTTCTGCTCGATAACGTCCTTCGGCTCCTTTTTGAGCGTCAAGCCAAAGGCGATGTTGTCGTACACGTCCATGTGGGGGAAGAGGGCATACTTCTGGAAGACGGTGTTGATCTCGCGCTTGTAGGGCGGGACGCTGACGATGTCCTCACCGTCGAAGAGCACCTTGCCCTCGCTCGGCTGCAAAAAGCCGCCGAGGATGCGCAGCAGTGTCGTCTTGCCGCAGCCAGAGGGGCCGAGCAGCGTGACGAACTCATTTTCGTAAATGTCAAGAGAGACGCCCTTGAGAACGACCTGTCCGTCCTCAAAGCTCTTGACGATGTTCTTGAATTGAATGATCTTTTTCTTTTCTTCGGCCATTTCCGATATCCTCACAATTTTATAGAATAGTAGTTAAAAAAGCGGGGGCGTGCAGACCCAGAGGATGCGCGCGGTGGTCTTGCGTTCATTTTTGAGGTAGTGGAACGTTCTGCCGTGGAGATAGAACGTTTCGCCGCGGCACACGACGCTGCGTTCGCCGTCGCACTCTAAAATGACGCTGCCGTCAAGCACGTAGCCGAACTCCTCGCCGTTGTGCGGCTCGATCTCGAACGATTCGCCGCCGGCGGGAAGTTCCAATAAAATGGGCTCCATCTGGTTTTTCTGCGTGTTGGGAACGATCCAGTTGACGGTGCAGTTCTCGCGCTCGTCGACGAAAAAGTCTTCGGAGCGGAAGACAAACTGGTCGTTTTTATCCTCCTGAAAGAATTCCGAGAGGTTGGTGCCGAGGGCCTCGAGGATATCGCTGAGCGAGTCGATCGAGGGGGAGGTGAGGTCGCGCTCTAACTGGGACAAAAACCCCTTTGTGAGCTCGCTTCGGCTGGCAAGCTCCTCCAGAGTCAGTCCCTGTCGCGTTCGCAGCTGCTTGATCTTATTGCCAATGTCCATACACACGCCTCCTCGTTCGATATACTAAACTTTTGGTCAGTTTTTGCTAAACCGAGACTATTATACACAGCGCGTGCAAAATTGCAAGAGTATATTTAACAAAAAGTTCAATATTTTGAACTTTTGAAAAATAAAACAGCGAAGAGCCGATTGCAGCTCTCCGCTTGTGGGATTTAACTAAAATACTTCTTTTGAAACGGGACCTCATCCACCTGAAACTCGCGTCCGTGCAGATATTCGAGGATGCCCGCGTCGCTGGGGAAGTCGAAGCGCAGGCGGTAGGAGTAGAGCGCCTGATGCGTTTCGCCATATTTGCGGTTCACGCTGCCGACGCCGTACTTGCCGTCGCCGAGCAGGGGATGGCCGAGGTCGGCCATGCTCGCGCGAATCTGATGCGTACGGCCCGTGAGCAGCTCGACCTCCAGAAGCGACAGCTTGCCGCGCGTCTGGAGCGTTTGGTATAAGGTAATCGCGCTGCGGCCGTCCGGCACGGGGCGGTGGTAAACGCGGACGGTGTTGCTCTTCTCGTCCTTGCGCAGAAAGCACTCGATGCGGCCCTTCGGCGGCTCGACGCGGCCGAGGGCGATACATAAATAGTATTTGGCGATCTCGCGGTCGCGAATCTTGTCGTTCAGGATGCGCAGCGCTTCAGCGTTTTTCGCCGCGATGACGATGCCGCCGGTGTTGCGGTCGATGCGGTTGCAGAGGGCGGGGGTGAAGGCGTTCTCCTCGCGTGGCCGCCATTCGCGCTTTTGATAGAGATAGGCGAGCATGTGGTTGACGAGCGTATTGACTTTCTCGTGCTCGTCGGCGTGGGCAAGCATTCCCGCGGGCTTGTCGAGCAGCATGATGTTCTCGTCCTCGTAGACGATCTTGAGCCGCGGCATCGTGATCGTGAGGTAGACGTTTTCCTCGCTCGGCGACTCGAAAAACTCATCGTTGATGTAGCACTGTAAAATATCGCCCGCGACGAGCTTCTGGTCGCGCTGGGCGCGCGCGCCGTTGACCTTGATGCGCTTTAGGCGGATGTACTTCTGCGCGAGCGACGCGGGAAGCAGGGGGATGGCCTTGCCGAGAAAGCGGTCAAGCCGCTGATTTTCGTCATTTTTTCCGATGTGAAACTCCCGCATGGGCGGCACCTCCGCTTGCGCAGCGCGCGATTTTCTGCTATTGTACGATAGCGGGCAAAAAAAGTAAAGAAATCCTGTCAAAATTTTTGCCGCAACCGTGAAAAAAATATTTGACAATCGAGAAAACGTCCTCTATAATATCACTCGTGTCATTGCGAGGTGTAGCATGGTTTTAGATGTAAAACGTATCATTAACACCCCCGGAGGCAGAATTCCCTTTGACTTTACAGAGGACTTTTCTGATGTGGACTTCGGCGGCGTGTGTCCTGCGGTTCGGCCGGTCTCAGTGGTAGGGCAGGCAGAGAACATTGCGGGGATGCTGCGGTTGCAGTTTGACCTGACTACAACGCTTTCCGCCGTGTGCGATCGCTGCGGAGCGCCGTTTGATCTTCCGTACAAGGTCCCGTTCGAGTGTCTGCTCGCTGAGGAGCTGGAGGAAAACGACAACGACGATATCCTGCTGCTGGACAACGGAACCGTTGATCTCAGCGAGCTGGCGCGGGAGACGTTCATCCTCAATATGCCAAGCAAGACCCTTTGCCGCGAGGATTGCAGGGGCTTGTGTTCCGGCTGCGGCGTCAACCTCAACTATGAGAAGTGCCGCTGCAAAAAGGAAGTCGACCCCAGGTTAGCAGCCCTCGCAAAGCTTTTGGAACAATAAATTCGCTGTTCATTCAGCTTAACTTTAAGGAGGTGTCAACATGGCAGTCCCCAAGGGGAAAGTATCCCGTCAGAGACGTGATAAGAGACGTTCTTCTCACTGGAAGCTCACCGCTCCCGCGCTTGTCGCGTGCCCGAAGTGCGGCGCTCTGCACCAGCCTCACAGAATGTGCCCGGAATGCGGTACCTACAACGGCCGTCAGGTCAAGGTCATCGAGTCCAAGGTCGCAGCCGAATAATTGATTCGGAACGAAAATCGTTAAGAAAAGCTGAGTGGAACTCCACTCAGCTTTTTCTTATGCCGCAAGAGAAGGTTAGCCTTGCGTAACCTCGAAAATTCGGTTATACTGTATTTGTAATATTTTGCTTTGCGATAAAGAGCGGTGCGATCGCGCGCCGCTTTGGAATAAAGGAGGCAGAGAGATGAAACCTTTGGTTGCGATCGTTGGACGGCCGAACGTCGGCAAGTCCATGCTGTTTAATAAGCTCATCGGCCAGCGGCTCTCCATCGTCGAGGATACGCCGGGCGTCACGCGCGACCGCATCTACGGCGAGAGCGAGTGGTGCGGCCGCAAATTCCGTCTGGTGGACACCGGCGGTATCGAACCGCGCACGGACGATCAGATCTTGTCGTTCATGCGCGAGCAGGCGGAGATCGCCATTCAGCACGCGGACGTCATCATTTTCCTGACGGATGTGAAGACCGGCCTGACGGCTTCCGATCAGGAGGTCGCGAATATGCTGCTGCGATCCCACAAGCCCATCGTGCTGGCGGTCAACAAGATGGACTCGACCGGACGGGTCAACCCCGATTTTTATGAGTTCTACAATTTAGGCCTCGGCGATCCCATCGCCGTTTCCGCCGTGCACGGCCACGGCACGGGCGACCTGCTCGACGCGTGCTTACAGTATTTCCCGCCGGAGGACGACGAGGAAGAGGATGAGGACGTCATCAAGGTCGCCATCATCGGAAAACCCAACGTCGGCAAGTCATCGCTGACGAACCGCATTCTCGGCACCGAGCGCATGATTGTCAGCAATGTTGCGGGCACGACGCGCGACGCCATCGACTCGTACTTTGAAAACGAGCAGGGCAAGTATGTCTTCATCGACACCGCCGGCATGCGCAAAAAGTCGAAGGTCGATGACGTGATCGAGCGCTACAGCGTGCTGCGCGCCACGATGGCCATCGACCGTGCGGACGTGTGCCTCATCATGATCGACGCGCAGGAGGGCGTGACCGAGCAAGATACGAAGGTCGCGGGCCTCGCGCACGAGGCAGGCAAAGCCTGCATCATCGTCGTGAACAAGTGGGATCTTGTCGAAAAGGACGGCAAGACCATGGACAAAATGAGCGACGACATCCGCCGCGACCTCTCCTACATGACCTATGCGCCGATCCTCTTCATCTCGGCGGCGACGGGCCAGCGCGTGCCGCGCCTTTTTGAGATGATCAACTACGTGCACAACCAGTCCTGCATGCGCATTTCGACCGGCATGCTCAACAACATCCTGGCCGACGCGCAGACGCGCGTGCAGCCGCCGACGGACCGTGGCCGCAGACTGAAGATCTATTACATGACGCAGACGGGCGTCTGCCCGCCGCACTTTGTCGTGTTCTGCAACGAGCGCAAGCTCTTCCATTTCTCCTACCAGCGCTACCTTGAAAACTGCATCCGCAACGTCTTTGGGCTCGAGGGTACGCCGGTCATCATGTCCATTCGCGAGAAGGGGGATAAGGAAGACTGATGGGAATTTATCCTGATGAGGTCACTACGTTCGCAGCAGTAGTGCTGTATGGCGCACCGGTCGCCGTCGCGGTGCTGTCGTATCTTTTGGGCTGCATCAACGGCGCGATCGCAACGTCGCACATTTTCTACCATGACGACGTGCGCCGCCACGGCAGCGGCAACGCGGGACTGACGAACTTCTACCGCACCTACGGCGCGAAGTGCGCGCCCATGGTCATCGCGTTCGACATGCTCAAGGCCGTCGGCGCGGTGCTGCTGGGCAATTATTTCCTGAGCTATCTTCTCGGCTGGGGCGCCGCAGGCAAGTATTTCGGTGCACTGTTCTGCGTCATCGGCCATATGTTTCCGGTGTTTTACGGCTTCAAGGGCGGCAAGGGCATTTTGTGCAGCGGCACGCTGCTGCTGCTTCTCGACTGGCGCATCGCGCTCGTCGGCTGGGGCGCGTTCGTCGTGCTGTGGCTCACGACGCGCTATGTATCGCTCGGCTCGGTCGCCGCGGCGGTCAGCCAGCCGTTTACCACGTATTTCGTGTTCCATAACACGGCCTGCACAGTGCTCGGCACGTGCATTTCGCTTCTTGTGCTGTGGGCGCACCGCAGCAACATCAAAAGACTCTTAAGCGGTACGGAGAGCAAGTTCCATTTCCATGTGAACGCGCCCAAACCGGGGGAGGACGAATGAACATTGTAGTGCTTGGCTCGGGCGGCTGGGGTACCGCCGCCGCGATGCTGTTATCGGACAACGGCCATACCGTCGCGCTCTGGTCGCACGACCCGAAAAAGGCGGAATTGCTGGATAAGACAAGGGAAAATCCTTTACTCAAAGGCGTGCGCATTCCCGAGCGCATCGCCGTCACGAGCGACTTAGCGGTGCTCAAAAATGCGGAGATGGCCGTCTTCGCGTCGCCGTCGTTTGCACTGCGCTCCGTTGCGCATGAGGCTGCGCCGCACCTGAAAAAAGGCACGCTGCTCGTCTCGCTCACGAAGGGCATTGAGCGCGGAACGCACCTGCGCATGAGCGAGATCATCGCACAGGAATGCGGCGAGGGCTATCGTATCGCAGTGCTCTCCGGCCCCTCGCACGCCGAGGAGGTCGCGCGCCGTCTGCCGACGGGCTGTGTGGCGGCGTCCGCCGATCAGGCGAGCGCCGAGGCCGTGCAGCGCGCGTTCATGAACGAGGTCTTCCGCGTCTACACGCACGACGACGTCGTCGGCGTGGAGCTTGCGGGCGCGCTCAAGAACGTCGCGGCGCTGTGCTGCGGCATCAGCGATGGCTGCGGCATGGGCGACAACACCCGTGCGCTGCTCATCACCCGCGCGCTGAGTGAGATCTCGCGCCTGGCCGAGTGCATGGGCGGGCGCAAGGAGACGCTCGCCGGTCTTGCCGGCATGGGCGATCTCATCGTCACGTGTACGTCGATGCACTCACGCAACCATCGCGCGGGCATCCTGATCGGTCAGGGCAAGAGCGCGCAGGAGGCCATGGACGAGGTCGGCGCGGTCGTCGAGGGCTATTATGCCGCGCGCAGCGCGCACGAGCTCGCGCAGCGCTATGGCGTAGAGATGCCAATCTCGACGGCAGTGTACGAGGTCCTCTACGAGGGCAAGAGCGCCGCGCCGCTCATCGGCGTTCTGATGAGCCGCACGCCGAAGAAGGAAAGCGATTGCAGCTGGTTATGACTCAAAAGCGAGGGGCTTTGCCCCTCGCTTTTGAAAAAGTTTCACTTCGTTCTGTGCCGAGCTGTCCGAGTAAGCGGACAACTCGACACTCACTACGTGCAAAGAATTTTTCTGACGCGCATGTCGTCAGAAAAATGATTTAAATTTATTTGCGCCGTGCGCGGCGCAAACTCTGCGAGGCTTTTTGCGCCTGCGGGCGCGAAAAAATATATTGAGGGTAACGATGGATATTTTGACGCAAATTGAGAATTACCGGCCTTACAATGAGCAGGAGGAGCGGGATAAGGGATTGATCCTCGACTGTCTGCGCGCGTTTGAGGATGTGTTTACGCGGGAAAATGCACTGGCGCACATGACGGCGTCGGCCTGGGTGGTGAACGAGCGCTTCGACCGCGTGCTGATGGCGTATCACAACCTCTACGATTCGTGGTCGTGGCTCGGCGGGCACGCCGACGGGGAAGAGGACCTGCTCGCCGTCGCGCTCAGGGAGGTCCGCGAGGAGAGCGGCGTCAAAAACGTCCGTCCGGCAAGCGAGGACATTTTCTCGCTTGAGGTGCTGACTGTCGACGGCCACATGAAGCGCGGGGAGTACGTCTCCTCGCACCTGCATCTGAACGTCACGTATCTTCTCATCGCGGACGACACGAACGTGCTCACGGTCAAGCCCGACGAGAACAGCGGCGTGAAATGGTTCACGCCCGAGGGCGCGGTGGAAGCCAGCAGCGAAAAATGGTTTCGCGAGCATATCTACAATAAACTCAACGAAAAGATGCGGCAGTTTTATAGGGAAAACGAACGGAAGGGGAGATCGCAGGAATGAAGCTTCGAAATGCTACAACCGCAGACGCAGCCCGCTTGGATACGCTTTTGACAAGGCTTATCCATGACGAGGTACAGTATGACTCCAATTTAAACGGTTCGTATGTTGTCACCGATAATTACCGCGACCGCATCGGTCTGGAGGGCCATAAGCTTCTGTTGATTGAGGACGGAGGAGAGATCGTCGCTTTCCTGTATGGCTTTCTCTACGAAATTCCCGGCATGCTTGCAAAACCGATTGCGATTCTCGATGCGTTGTACGTTGAGAAAGAACATCGCCGGAAGGGCTATGCATCGCAGCTCATTTCTGCCTTTAAGCCCTTCGCGGAGGAAAACGGCGAGCTGAAGGTGCTATCACGCAACGAAGCCGCTCTGCGCCTTTATGAGAAACTCTCCTTCAAAGAAACCAAAAAGTACATGACGATGGATTTACAGGTGCAATAGTCCCTGAAATCAGAAAAAGCCGCCCGATGGGCGGCTTTTTTATTTCATCTTTCGTTTGACAATTCTCATGGCGATAAGCAGGATCAGAACGACCGCAGCCGTAAAAACGGCACCGATCTGGAGGCTCGTGTATCACGGGGCCGAGGTAAGAGCGTACAGGCCCGGACGCTGGCGGTAGTCGATATACTGATAGACGCTCGTGCCGGCAAAAACGCCCACAACGCACAAGATGGCGGTTCTTAATATCTGATACAGCTTTTTTATGGGGCAACCTCCGAGATTCTTTGTATCGAGTCGCTATGTCAAAGCGGAAATTATGGCAGGCGCATATACAGCAGCGGGTACGGGTTACCCTCCTCGTCGTGCTCGGTTCTCTGATAAGTCTGAAAGCCCATGTGCCGGTAGAAGCCGACAGCCTGAGGGTTCTGCTCGTTGACGGTTACCTCGCGGACGCCGTATTGCAGGAGCTGCCTGCCAAGTCACCGGCTGCGCTTCAGTGCAAGGATATCTCTGACCAGAAAAGCGGCTGAGCCGCATACTGCTACAATGGACGCTGCGTATGCTGCCAGTCTCTGCATTGAGAACTGATAAAGGCAAATGGTGAGCGCTGTCGTGATGAGAAGCAAGTCGAAAACGATTTGTGCCTTCCGCTTCACCGCTGCTTCACGGATAAGAAACGTGCAGATGGATGCAGCGACCACGGTAAGAACCAGCAAAAGATAGCAGAGGGTCTTCATATCGCACCGCCTTTATTTGAGTCGAGGAATTGCAATTCAGTATACCAGAAAAGCGGAGGAGAGGGCAACCCTTTGCAGTAAAAAAAGAAGCACTGCTTTCGCAGTGCTTCTAATCTGTTTGGTCGCTTAGATCGCGCGGGTAACCTTACCGGAACGCAGACAGCGGGTACAAACATAGACATGGCGGGGCGTACCATTGACGATAGCCTTCACGCGCTTGACGTTGGGCTTCCAGGGACGATTGGAGCGGCGGTGGGAGTGGGACACCTGAATGCCGAACACGACGCCCTTGTCACAAAATTCACATTTAGCCATTCGCTTGAACCTCCTCGCTGGTTTATGACTCCACTGAGCGGGGCAAGCCCCGGCCGGTGTGTTATTACTTAAAAAGCATCGGTTAGTATCATAGCAGAAACAGGCCAAAATTGCAAGGCCTATTTCGCAGATTTCTCAAAAAAGTGCAATTTAGAACCAAGTTTCCTCGATCTCATGGCGTTTTTCCCGACGCATGAGGGAGAGCAGGACCTCTCTGGGGTCCCGGTCCCGGTACAGGACATCGTAAGCGGCCAGGGTGATGGGCATTTCCACGCCCACTTGGGCCGCCAGCTCCCTGGCGGAGTCCACGGCGTAATAGCCCTCGACCACGGCCCCGATCTTCCGGATCGCCTCCTGGACAGGGGTGCCCTGACCAATTAAAATGCCCGCCCGGTAGTTCCGGGAGTTCATGGAGGTGCAGGTGACGATCAGGTCCCCCATGCCCGCCAGACCCGCAAACGTGTCTTTCCGGGCGCCCAGGGCGGTGCCCA
>OIBP01000976.1_pt1 | contig 9499 bp, 7 predicted proteins | sample 1581061 | NCBI WGS metagenome assembly OIBP01 (sample SAMEA3882514, study PRJEB24775) | human gut metagenome | biome: human-associated habitat; feature: intestine environment; material: feces | place: Netherlands | collected 2009/2010 | reverse complement strand
CCGCAGCCGCCGGAGCGGTGCTTAAGCCGTAAGGCGGGAATTATGCGGTGTTGCCATAGATACAGTATACCACAATTAGCTGAAAATAGGCTGAAAAAATGCGGCAGGTTTTGCGCCTGCCGCATTTTTGCCGCAAAATCTGCGAAATTCCGCAGCGGTTTTACTCTTCTTCCAGGATCTCTGCGGCAACCTCTGCACGGTCGCGGCGGGTATCCATGGCGGTCTTTTCAATCATGCGGTGGGCTTCCGCTTCGCTCATGCCCTTGTGCTCGATCAGATAGCACTTGGCACGGTCCACCAGCCGGATCTGGGCAATCTTATCCCGCAGTTTGTCGTTTTCCTGCCGCAGATAATCCAGGCGGCGGCAGCAGGCGGCGGCCATCTGAACGGCCTGGCGGAACTGCACCCCGGTAAAGGGCTTTGCCAACACCAACACACCGTGCTGCTGCAATTTATCGGAAATCTGGTCTGCGGTGCCCGCCTTGGCAAGCAGAATGACACCGGCGTTTGATTTTTCTACCGCATAGGTCGAAAGTTCGTGGCCAAACTCGTCCGGCAGGGGGGTGTTGATGATCACGACCTCGAAATCAATATCCCCCATGCGGCGGCGGGCTTCGCCGCCGCTGGCCACAATGGTGGGGCGCAGGTAACCCAGCTCCGCTACATGCTTTGCCAGGTATTCATTTGCGTTGTTCCCCGCAGAGGCAATCAAAGCTGAAGGCACAAACACATCACCGCCCATCTGTTAAATTACAAAATCTGCCCTGCTTTGGGAAACATCAAATCTTCAAAAAGCAGTTTTCACGCTCCCATGCCTGGGGGTCGGGGGCACTTTCGTAACCATGGCACAACTGGGTCTGGTATTCAAAGTATTTGTTCATCAGCGGCACAGGCAGCTCTTTGGCGATAAAGTTACTCTGTGCGGCAATGGTGATGGCTTCGCGCAGACTTTCGGGCAGGCTTTCCAGCCCTTCGGCGGCGCTCTTGTGGAACAGATTGCGGTTGACCGGAGCGGGCAGCGGCATCTTTTTTTCAATGCCGTCGAGCCCGGCGGCCAGAATCAGGCCAATGACCAGATATGGGTTGCAGGAGGGATCGGGGCTGCGCAGCTCCAGGCGGCAGAATTCGCCGGTGGCGGAAGGTAGGCGCACCAGCTGGCTGCGGTTCTGGCGGCTCCAGCTCACATACTTGGGGGCTTCGCAGCTGCCAAACCGTGTGTAAGAGTTGGGGATCGGGTTGCAGAAGCAGGTCAGCTCCCGCGCGTGGGCAAGGATACCGGCAATAAAATGTCCGGCCTCGCTGTCGGGGGCAATGTCGCCCTGGAACAGGTTTTTGCCATCCCGGTGGATGGAAACATTCACATGCATGCCGCTGCCGGCCTGGTCCTGCATGGGCTTGGGCATAAAGCTGGCAAACAGGCCGTTGCGGTCCGCAATAGCTTTGACGGTGCTTTTGAAGGTGTTCAGGTTATCGGCCGATTTGAGCGCGGTGGAATACATAAAGTCCACTTCGTTCTGGCCAAAGCCGCTTTCGTGGTGGCTGTGCTGGGGGCGCAGGCCCATATCCTCCATGGCAAAGCAGATCTCGCGGCGGATGTTCTCGGCCTTGTCCAAAGGGGCAATGTCAAAGTAGCCGCCGTGGTCCATCGGGATGCGGGTGGGGTTGCCGTGCTCGTCGGTCTGGAACAGATAGAACTCACATTCGCAGCCCACATCGCAGCGCAGGCCCATGGCCTTGGCGCGCTTGACCACCGATTGCAGGTACCCGCGGCTGTTGCCGGCAAAGGGGCGGCCATTGGGCAGGGTGATATCGCAGTACATGCGCATCACGCGGCCCTCGGTGGGGCGCCAGGGTAGAATGGTCATCGTGTCCGGGTCCGGCCAAAGCACAAGGTCACTCTCCTCAGTGTTCATAAACCCGGCAATGGAGCTGCCGTCAAAGCAGACACCCTGCTCGAAGGCATAGGGAAGGTCCCCGGCGAAGACAGAGATGTTTTTTTGATTGCCGAAAATATCGCAGAACGCCAGACGTACAAATTTTACGTCGTTATCTTCGACATAGTTCAGGATATCCTGTGCAGTATGCTTCATGGTGGAATCCTCCAAATTTAGGCTGCAGATTTGGCAGAGAGGGGGGAGAAGTTAGGAGGTAGGAGTGAGGAGTTGATGCAATTAGGAATTAGCAATGAGCAATTAGAAATTCCGTAGGGCGCACAATGTGCGCCCGTTGCCTTTTGGTTAATCCCATTATAGCATATGGAGCAAAGTTCCGGAACGGATTGAGCAGAAAGAGGAACCAGGAGTTTATTCAGCTCTGAACTCAATAAACTCCTAACTCCTCCCTCCTAACTCCTAACTTTCAACTGACTCCTACCTAAACTCGAAAGGCCCACCTCGCGGCGGGCCTTTCGAGCTGGTGTAAGAAATAGGAAAAGGAGAATGGCGTGTTAAAAAGCCGTGCCCGGCATTTTGTGCAAAGCACAAACCCTTGCTGCCGGGGGCTTTTTGGGTCACTGCTTACTCAGTGTAAAACAGCATACGGCTGTAGCACGGCAGCGGCCAGTAATCCTCATCGACAAGCTCTTCAGCAGCGTCAGCGGCGGCGCGCAGGGTATCCATGGCGGGCAGAACCTCATCATGGAAAGCATGAGCCTTAGCGGTCTCATCGTCCAGGGCGCTGACCTTATCGGTCACAGCCTTCAGAGCGTCGGTTGCATCAGACATCTCGTCAGTGTATTTGGAAAGTGCAGTCAACAGCTTTGCTTCGGACTTGGTGGAGATGCCTTCCACAGCAGCGGTCTTGGCTGCGGCGGTGCTGGCAACTTCGCCCATATAGCTGGTGGCGGCAGGAATCAGCTGCTTGGATGCGATCTTGAGCATGGTGCGGGCTTCGATGTTGATAATCTTGGAGTAGTGCTCCATCTCAACTTCGTAACGGCTCAGCATTTCGGTCTTGGTCAAAACGCCGAACTCTTCCATCAGGGAGATGTTCTTCTCTTCCTTCAGGGCGACCATGGCATCGGGGGTGCACTTGCGGTTGGGCAGGCCACGGCGCTCGGCCTCCTGCTCCCACGCATCGCTGTAGCCGTTGCCGTTAAAGATCACGCGGCGGTGGGCGTTCAGCGTCTTTTTGACCCATGCGGCGGCAGCGCACTCAAAGTCAGCAGCGCCCTCCACATCGGCAACAAACTGCTTCAGCTCTTTGGCAACAGCAGTGTTCAGGATGGTGTTGGCATCGCTCAGGTTCTCAGCGGAACCGGGCATACGGAACTCGAACTTGTTGCCGGTAAAGGCGAACGGAGAAGTACGGTTACGGTCGGTGGTGTCCTTGCTGAACTTGGGCAGAACATCAACGCCAAGGTCCATCTTCATCTTAACAGGGCCGGCATAGGGGCTGTCGGTGCAGACAGCATCGATAACAGCTTCCAGCTCTTCGCCGACAAAGATGGAGATGATGGCCGGGGGCGCTTCCTGCGCGCCGAGACGGTGATCGTTGCCCGCAAAGGCGACCGAGCAGCGCAGAAGCTCCTGATACTCGTCGACCGCCTCAATAACGCCGGTGAGGAATACGAGGAAGCGCAGGTTCTCCATGGGGTTCTCGCCCGGATCGAGCAGGTTGCGGCCACCGGCGGAGATGGACCAATTGTTGTGCTTGCCCGACCCGTTGATGGACTCGAAGGGCTTCTCGTGCTGCAGGCACACCAGGCCGTAGTGGCTGGCCAGCAGCTTCATCTTCTCCATGGTGAGCAGGTTCTCGTCCACCGCGCGGTTCGTCTCGGCGAAGATGGGCGCCAGCTCGTGCTGGGCCGGGGCCACCTCGTTGTGCTTGGTCTTCGCGGAAATGCCGAGCGCCCACAGCTCGTCGTCGAGCTCCTTCATGAACTCGTTCACTGTGGGACGGATGGCGCCGAAGTAATGCTCCTCCAGTTCCTGGCCCTTTACCGGCGGATAGCCGAACAGCGTGCGGCCCGTGAGCATGATGTCGAGGCGCTTCTCGTAGTCCTTCTCGGAGATGAGGAAGTACTCCTGCTCGGCGCCGAGGGTCGTGGTCACGCGGTCGGACGAATCGTCGCCGAACAGGTCGAGCACGCGGCGGCCCTGGGTCTCGATGGCTTTCATGGAGCGCAGAAGCGGCGTCTTCTTGTCGAGCGCCTCGCCGGTGTAGCTGCAGAAAGCCGTGGGGATGCAGAGCACCTCGTCCTTGATGAAGGCGTAGGAGGTGGGATCCCAGGCGGTGTAGCCGCGGGCCTCGAAGGTGGCGCGCAGGCCGCCGGAGGGGAAGCTGGAGGCATCGGGCTCGCCCTGGATGAGTTCCTTGCCGGAGAAGGTCATGATGGCGCAGCCGTCATCGGTGGGATCGATGAAGCTGTCGTGCTTCTCGGAAGTGATGCCCGTCAGCGGTTGGAACCAATGAGTGTAGTGGGTGGCGCCCTTCTCGATGGCCCACTCTTTCATGGCGTGGGCGACGACGTTGGCCACGTCCTCGTTCAGAGGCGCGCCTTCCTTGATAGTTTTCATCAGCTGCTTGTAGGTGGTCTTCGGCAGACGCTCGCGCATCACATGCTCGTTGAACACCATGGAGCCGTACAGATCGGTCACTTTCGACATAACGGGTTCGCTCCTCACTCGGGTCGATGATCGGAATAAGATACCACGTCGGAGCCACCGCGACGGCTGCACCCGGCACGTTCCAAGTTAATGGCTCATTGTTTCGAGGAGTTTTCTGGTAAGCGAAACCGAAGTTACGAAAACGGCCCCGACGATGCGGGGCCGTTGCGGAACGTTGCGGAATCGAGAACGCGCTCAACAAGCGGGCGCGCCCACCGAGCAGCTAGTCGATGTGCTTGCCGTAGCGCTCCTCGGTGATCTCGTCGAGGGTGCGGCCCTGGGTGTTGGGGCACCAGATGACGCCCACCACGAGCGACACCAGAAGGAAGCCACACATGATGATGCCGGCAGTCACGAAGCCCGCAGGGGTTTCCACGCCGAGGCCCGCCACGGCCACGAGCGACCAGATGCCCAGCACGCCACGCACCAAAAAGAACATGATGCCCTGCACGCCGCCGCGATACAGCGTCGGGAACAGCTCCGTCGACCACAGCGCATAGAAGCACTGGGCCGAGAAGCCGGCTGAGATGCCCCACAGCGCCACGAACACCCACAGAAGCCAGCCCCAGCTATCGGCCGTGCCCGCTTCCAGCTGCATGCCGAAGAACACCATGACCACCCAGGCCGCCAGCGCCATCACGGCCGTGGCCGCGAACAGGATGCGATGCGGGATCTTGTCGCCGAACTTCGAGAAGATGGCAAGCGAACCCACCGCCGTGAGGATCCACATGACCGCCTGTAGAAGCGAGATGGTCGTGTCGTCCAAATGCCCGGCCGCCGCGTACATGTAGGGCATGAACTGGCCCATGGTGCCGGCCACGATGTTCCACGTCAGGTACACCGCCACCAGGAACACGATAGACTTCACGTTCACCGAATTGGTCAGCGCGCGGCCCATCATCTGGATGAAGGTGTCGCCCTCAGCCGCGGACTGCTTTTCCGTCCAGTCCTTCGACTCCTCCAGCTTGCGCTGCAGATTCCACGCGATGAGCGCCACCACGAACAGGATGAGGAACAACAGACGCATGGCGAACAGGCCGTCGAAGGGCCCGTAGGTGCCCGCCGGCAGAAGCGCGCCATCCGGCCCGAAGGTGGGGAAGATGAACGAGAACAAAAGCGCGATGAGGAAGATGACCGCCGGGCCGCAGGATCAGGCGAACTGGCTGATGCCGATGTTGGCGGCGCGGCTCGTGGAGGAGGACATCTCGGAGATGTAGCTCCACGACGACGGTACGCCGGCGCCCACGGACAGGCCGGAAATGACGATGCCGGCGCAGAGCATGGGCAGGTTCACCGCGCACATAATGAGGAAGACGCCCGTGGCGTACACGAGCAGGTTATAGGTGTAGATGAACTTGCGCCCGAAGCGGTCGGCCAGAAAGCCGCCGATGAGCGCGCCCACCGCCGCGCCGAAGGCATTCGCGCCCACGGCGCCCAAGATGGACACCCACACGTTGTCGAAGTTGAAAGCAATCGCCCAGGCCGCCAGCGCCACACCCGAGGCCACGATGCAGCCGGAGTCGAGGAAGTTGGTGAGTGATACGGCGATGGTGCCTTTTTTCTCTTGGGACAGAGCCATAGTTTTGCAGACCCTTTCTTAGTTGCCTAGTTGTCGGTCGCCGAAGCCGCGGGGAAATCCAGCATGGCCTCGTTGATCTTGACGTTGAACTCGCGGCCGATCTGCCGCAGCCCCTCGTCGGTGATGGTGTTCAGGAATTCGCCCGAACCGCCGTTCATGGCGCGGGCGCGCCCGTAGATGTCGGCGGCCTTCTCGATGGTGTGCAGAAGCCCGAAGGTACTATCGAAGTCGGCGCCGGAGACGAACAGGCCGTGACTCGCCCACACCACCGCGTCGAAGGTCTTCATCTGCTCGGAGGTGGCCCGGGCGATGTCGGCCCCACCGGGCACCATCCAGGGCACCACGCCGACGCCAGCCGGGAACACGACGACGCACTCGGTCATGGCCTTCCACAACACGCGCGTGAACGTGCGCGCGTCCAGCGGCAACAGGTAGGAAAGCGCGATGATGTTGGTGGGGTGCGCATGGTAGATGACGCTGCAGGTGCCGTCGGTGGCCGCGGCGCGCACGGCGTGGTTCATGACGTGGGTCGGGAACTCGGACGTGGGGCGCCCCCCGTCGTCGAGACCCCACACGATGCGGTAGGCATCGCCAGCCGCGGACAGCTCCACAATGCCGATGTTGCGAGAGGGATCGGACGCCACATTGCGCATGTAGTTGCCGGTGCCGGTGACGAGGAAGTATGCACCACCCATGGTCGGCACCTCAACGCCGAGGGGCGTCCAAGGGCGCGGCTCCTTGTCGAAGAACTTGCGAGCGGTGTCCACATCCTCGGGACGCAGACGATAGCTGAGGTTGCCGCCGTTGCGCTCGTGCCAGCCCTGCTCCCAGCCGTCGTTGCACAGGCGCACGAACCCGCGCACGAATCCCAGCTGCTCCATGGCCACGCCGGACACCGCCCCGCGCGCCGTGTCGATGCCCTGGGAAAGCATCTCCTGTGCCTGATCGAAAAATGCCATATCGTTGCTCCTTGCTTGAAACTCCTCGGGGGCGAGACCTTGGTTGAGCTACACGCGCTCGGGCAGGACCTTGGCTTCGTAGGCGGCCACGGCCGGGTACAGCTCGCCATCGAGCGGGCAGCCGGCGCGGCGGCAGTACTCGTCCCACACGGCACCGAAGGGCATGCTCTTCGCCTGCTCGGCCAGCATCATCTTCTCGGTGAACTGGTAGGTGTCCTGCAGCTCCTTCAGGCGCTCGCCCGGCTGCAGCAGCGCGTAGAGCAGCGACTTTTCCATGGCGCGCGTACCCGTGGCCCAGGCGCCCACGCGGTTGATGGAGGCGTCGAAGAAGTCGAGGCCGATGATGACCTTCTCCCACGCGCCCGGGATGTGGGCGATCTCCATGGCCACTTCCTTGGTGGGGTCGTCGAAGAGCACCACGTGGTCGGAGTCCCAGCGCACCGGGCGCGTCACGTGCAGCGGCACCTTGTCGAAGAACAGCAGCAGGGCCGAGAGCTTGTCAGCCACGTTCTCAGTGGGATGGAAGTGACCCAGATCCAGCAGATCGTACACGCCGGGGTGCGTGGCGGCGTAGGCCAGGTAGAACTCGTTGGAACCCACGGTCATCGATTCCAATCCGATGCCGAACACCTTCGATTCGCAGGAGTCGATGACGCGGTCGTACTTCTCGGCGTAAATCTCGTCGAGGGAATCGCGCAGGCGCTCGCGCAGGCCAAAGCGGTCGCCGGGCACGTCCTTCAGGCCGTCGGGAATCCAGATGTTGCAGAGCGTCTGGTCATCGAGCGCCTCGCCGATCTGCTGGGAGATCTTGCGGCAGGCCTTGCAGTGGCGGATCCAGAAGTCGCGCGTCGCCGCATCAGGCGAGGACAGCGACAGCTCGTTGCTCATCATGGGGTGGCCGAAGATGGTGGGGTTGAAATCGATGCCGTAGCCGTGCGCCTTCGCCCACGCGACCCAGGGCTCGAAGTGCTTGTACTCGATGGCGTCGCGGTCGACCCAGGGGTTCTCATCGGTGAAGACGGCGTAGGAGGCGTGCAGGTTGATGCGCTTGGCGCCGGGCACGAGGGCCATGGCGGCCTCGAAGTCACAGGTCAGCTCCTCGAAGGTGCGAGCGCGGCCAGGGTAGTTGCCCGTGGTCTGGATGCCGCCGGACAGGCCCCCTTCCTGGTCGAAGCCGAGCACGTCGTCGCCCTGCCAGCAGTGCACCGAGATGGGTTTGGCGGCCAGCTTCTCCATCACCGCCTCAGTGTCGATGCCGAGGGCGGCGTACTCCTCGCGGGCCAAATCGTACATGGTAGTCATCGGGTTTCCTTTCTGTTCACCAGTATCTAGAAGCTCTTGCTGTAAATCGTCGGGGTCGGAATCGCCCATCACGGCTCCACCTTCTGCACGTCGAAGGACTCGGCGATGGCGGCGCGCACGGCCTTGAGGTGCGGGAACACCCCGTCGGCGAGCATCTGCACGGCCAGGTTGCCGAGCGCGGTGCCTTCCACGGGACCGGCGTACACGGGAATGCCGCATACTTCGGCGGTGCGGCGGTTCAAGTGGCCGTCCCGGCAGCCGCCGCCGACGATGTTGATGGATTTGTAGCCGTGTCCCGCCAGCGAGCTCAAGCCTTCCACGGCGTCGCGGTAGCAGCGCGCCAGGCTCTCGTAGACGCAGAGCATCAGCTCTCCCAAAGTCTGCGGCACCGCCTGGCCCGTCTCCTCGCAGGCTTCCAAAATCTCCTCGATCATGGAATCAGGCGAGAGGAACCGATCGTCGTTCACGTTCACAATAGAAGCCTGAACGCCCGCGCATTCCGCCTCGTCAGCGGCGCGGATAAGATCCTCGAAGCCCACTTCCTGACCGAGGCCCTCCACACGCATGTACTGGTGCAGGCGGCCCTTGCGGATGGCCTTCTCGTCCACAACGTAGGTGATGCCGTTCAGTTCGCGGCGAATGGATTGGATCATCCACAGCCCCATGATGTTCTTCAGGAAGCGGTACCGGAAGTGGTAGCCGCCCTCGTTGGTGAAGTTTTCGCCGTAGGCCGCCGCCGTGGTGAGCGGGCTGCGGTTCTCCACGCCGAGCAGGCTCCACGTGCCCGAGGAGAGGAACACCGCGGGCAAATCGCACGCGGGAACCGCCAGAAACGCGCTGCCGGTGTCGTGGGTGGCGGGCAGCACCACGCACGTGTCGTAGCCGATCTTCTCGGCGATAGAGGGCTTCACCGGCCCCAGGCACGCCCCGGCCATGGTGACGTTGCGGAAGAGGCGCCGCGGGATGTTGAAGCGGGCCAGCACCGTTTCGTCCCAAGCGCCGGTCTCGGCGTTCAGAAGGCCGGTCGTAGAGGCGTTGGTGTACTCGAGGGC
>OIBP01000972.1_pt1 | contig 9513 bp, 7 predicted proteins | sample 1581061 | NCBI WGS metagenome assembly OIBP01 (sample SAMEA3882514, study PRJEB24775) | human gut metagenome | biome: human-associated habitat; feature: intestine environment; material: feces | place: Netherlands | collected 2009/2010 | reverse complement strand
CGAGGGCAACAATGGTTCGACCGCGCAGGTGGGCGATCGCTTGACCTACACCATCTCATTTGAGAATGTGAAGCAGGGTGCAACGGTCGTGGTGACCGACACACTCGATGAGGGCCTGACGTTTGTTGAGAACACGACCGACGAGAAGCTTAATGCAACGTTTGCTCAAGACGAGCAGAGCCCCCAGAATCTCACCTGGACCATCGAGAACGCGCCAGCTGGATTGATCGCTATCACCTATACTGCTCAGGTCAACGAACATGCCCTGCCTGGAGCAACCGAACCGAGCGATCCCGGCACGGTGGTGAATACCGCGCAGGTGCAGGTGGGCAATGATCCGAAGGTGACGACAAGCGAAACCGATACGGAAATCGAGAAGAGCTACCTCACCATACGAAAGACGGTGTTGAATGCCGAGGGCACCGAGATTACGCCCGAGGACGAATTCGAGTTTACCGTAACGCTTAAGGATAAGAACGGTCAGCCTCTCACAGGAACCTATACGTTCACGATTGCCGACATCGACGGCGGCAATGCTAGTAGCAGCGAGCTGAGTCTCGCAGCGGACGACGCGAGCGGCAAGGCTGCGGGCACTGCCACCTTTACACTCAGGGGCGGCCAGCAGGCGACCATCGCTGGGCTGCCGCGCGGCACGAACTACACGGTTGACGAAGCCGATTACTCCGACGAGGGGTATGTGATTGCCGACGGAAGCTCAAGCGGTGGCGGTCAGCTGAATAACGAGGGCGCCATTGCCACGGTAATCAACCAACAAACGTCGACTACTGTGAAGCTGGGTGGCACGGACGCGACTGTTCCGCTCACTAAGGTCCTTAATGGCCGCGATTGGAAGGAAGGCGATAGCTTTACCTTTACCCTCACCGGTGCGGCGGCGAATGGGTCGCCCAGCGATGGATACCAGCTGCCCGGAACGACCGAGCGGACAGTGACGTACGATGATGCTGTTACCGCTCTTGGCAAGGCCGAGGACTCCGACGGCGAGCAGGTTCTTTTCGGCTTTGACCCCATCACCTTCACGAAGCCGGGCACCTACACCTTTACCGTGACCGAGGGGGCTACGTCTAACGGTGTTACGGCCACGACAGGATCGGTGTCCTTCACCTTTGAGGTGGAGCTCAACCCCGACAGCAACAAGCTCGAGGCAACGCTTACGAGCGCGCCGGACCGCGGCGACTTCGTGAATACGTACAAGCCGGGCGGCGACACGTCTCTCGACACCACGGCAGAGTTCGGTCTAACCAAGGAGTACGCTGGCCCGTGGGTTGAGGGAACGGCCTTCACCTTCATGCTCTCCGGTAAGGATGCAAGCGGAGCCCCTGCCCCCATGCCCAAGGATGCCGCGGGTAACGATATGACCGAGGTCACCCTGCATGAGAGCGACTTCCAAAATGGTATGGCGAGCTTCGGGTTCGGCACGATCACCTATACCGAGCCGGGCACCTACACCTATACGGTGGCAGAGCGAAACGGTGGCACAACCGCTGGTGGCATCAGCTACGACGGTCATGAAGCGACTTTCGTGGTGAGTGTGGTGGACAACCTGGATGGCGGATACACCGCAAACGTGACGAGCGCGAGTGGAGCGAAGTTCGAGAACACCTATGATGCGGCGAACGGCACGGCGTCGCTCATCGCGAGCAAGACGGTCAACGGCGCGAGCAAGGGCATCGAGGCCGGCGCATTCACGTTCGAGGTGAAGAGCGTGGCTGCACCCGATGGCGTGACCCCGCCCATGCCCGGTAACGCGGTGGCTGGCGAGGACGGCGTCTACACCGTGGCAAACGATGCCGATGGCGTGGTGAACTTCGGCCAGATCGTGTTCGAGCAGGCTGGCACATACCAGTACCAGGTGAGCGAGCGCAACATCGGAGCTGCGGGTTATACCTACGACTCAACCGTCTATATGGTTGAGTATGTGGTCGCCGACAACAACGCTGGCCATCTCGAGGTAACGACGAACGTCTACCAAGGCGAGGATGCGTCCGGTACCAAGGTGCAGGAGATTGCATTCAATAACGTCTACAAGCCTGCGCCTGCGCCGGCTACAGCGAGCTTTGGTGGTACCAAGACCGTTAACGAGGTGGACGACAGCAGCAATTCCTATAGCCTCGAGGCAGGGGATTTCACCTTCACCATGGTGAACACGGCAACCGACCCCGCGGGCCTCACGGCACCGGTCCCGTCGGCAGGCAGCGAGGTGACCAACGACGCAGAAGGCGCCTTTAGCTTTGGTACCCTTACGTTCGAGCAGCCGGGGACCTATACCTATGAGGTGCGCGAGACCCAGGGCAGCCTGCCGGGCATGAGCTACGACGGCACCGTCTACACGCTGGCCTTTACCGTCGAAGATCAGGGCGGCGCGCTTAAGGTGACCAACCAGAGCATCACGAGCTCGGCGGGTGAAACTGTGGATGCAGGCGAGCTCAACTTCACGAATACCTACAACGACGGCGAAGTGTCCTACCAGATTTCCGGCACCAAATCACTCGTGACCAACGGTTACACGGGCGCGACGCTCGCTGATGGAGACTTTGAATTCGTGTTGGTTGATGCCGATGGCAACGTGATTCAGCGCGTTGAAAACACGGGGTCGGCCAACAACCAGGGAAGCTTCGCCTTCGAGCCGATTCCCTTCAAGGAGGTGGGCACTTTTACCTACAAGGTCATGGAGATTGGTACCGACGGGCAGCCGGGTACGGGTGGCGTGAGCAACGACCGCATCACCTGTTCGGCCGAGGTCTACACGGTGACGGTCAGCGTTACCAAGGATGACCAGACCGGCGTGCTTTCGGCGGACGCCGCTATTGAGTTGGCCGATCACGAGGTGGAAAGCATCGTCTTTACTAACGTGTATCAGCCGGGCGAGGTGACGGTTGGCCCGAGCGGCAATGCGCGTATCGAGGGTACGAAGACGCTGACGGGCCGCGCGCTCGCAGAAAATGAGTTTGAGTTCGGCCTGTTCGGCGCGGACGGGGCGCAGGTTGCCACTGCCAAGAACGGCGCGGACGGTAGCTTCGTGTTCAGGGATATCACCTACAGCGAACAAGGCACCTACACCTATACGGTGCGCGAGCTCAACAACGGTCTTGGCGGTGTTGCCTATGATGATGCCATATATACCGTGCGCGTTGATGTAACCGAGGATGCGGACGCGAAGGAACTGGTTGCCACGGTGAGCTACCTGCTGAATGGTGCGTCTGCAGAGGCTATGACCTTCGATAATTCCTACACTGCTAAGCCCTTGGAGATAACGCTCGGTGGCACCAAGGTGCTCGACGGCCGCGAGCTTGAGGCGGATGAGTTCAGCTTCGTGCTGCGCGACGAGGACGGCAAGGAGATTCAGACCGTTAGCAACGGGGCGAGCGGCGGGTTCGCGTTCGACCCGATTGTGTATAGCGCGCCGGGAACCTATCGCTACACCATCTCCGAGGTGCTTCCCCAGGATGACGATGCGCAGGTCGATGGTGTACAGAGTGACAACGTGACCTACGACGAAACCGCGTACGAGGTTGAGGTGACGGTAACCGATAACGGCCAGGGCAACTTGGTTCTGAGTGGACTCACCTATGACGGCGTTGCCGAGCCGTTGGTGATTACCAATACCTACGAGCCGCCTTCGGAGCCTCCGGTGGTGCCGCCCACCAACCCGCCTGCGGATGGCGGCGGCATATTGCAGACCGGCGATATGGTTCCAACCATCGTTGGCGCGGTGCTTGTTGCCGGCGTGGTTCTCGTTGCGGCTGGCGTGATTCTTCATAGGAAGCGCGGAGCGTAGCACATGGAACAGGGGAACCCAACTAGCTCTTTGCGTGGAGTTGCTACGAGGACAAACGGACGTCACACGTTTGTTCACGAACGGGTTCTTATCGTGGTGGCGCGCGAGACGGAGCGGCATGGGTGGGTGAGCTTTCGCAAGCTCGACTTTGCCAAACGTTTGGGTTGCTGCGAGCACTCACTCGATCGCGCCATTGCAAAGCTGCGACGAGACGGCCTGATCGTTTCGAAGCCTGTGTTCGATGAGCGCGGGGCCCAACTGGGGAACGAGTATCGGGCGACAGATGCCGGGATCGTCCGAGCGGATGAGATAAAACGGCAATCGTCGTAGACGAAGGCGCGCGGTTCACATGGGCCGCGCGCCTTTCTGTTTGCACAGCTACCCCGAGGCGCTCTTGGTTATGCCCTCGACCGCGTGGTGGATTCGCGCACCACAAGCTCGGTTTCCATGGTCATTGACTGCGGCGCGGCGGCGCCCTTCATGCGTTCGAGGAGGATGTTGCAAGCGGTATAGCCCATACGATAGCGCGGCTGGTTCACGGTGGTGAGCGTGGGCGTCGTCATGATGGCGTTGTCGGTGTTGTCGAAACCCACGACCATGATGTCGCCGGGAACCGTAAGCCCAGCTCGCCGCGCGGCACTGATAACCGCGGCTCCATAGGTGTCGGAGCATGCGAATACACCGTCGGGGGCATTGGCGGATTCCAACATGTGGCACACCGCGGAGTGGGCAAGGCCGTAGCTGTTGTCGGGCACGCACACGATCCATCCGTCTTCGATGTCGATACCGTGGGCCTTTGCCACCGACAAAAACCCGTCCATGCGCCCGCGCGCATATTTATAGGTATCGGGGCCGCTTACGATGGCGAGCCTGGAACACCCGCACGACACCAGATGCTCCACGGCGATTCGCGCGGCGGCAAAGTCGTCGATGGTCACGAACGGTACGTCAACCTCGGGGTTGACCTCGCAGCATTGCACGAGGGGAATGGTCGAATCGATGCGTTCGATGGTTTCGGCCTCAAGGGGGCTTAGGGTGATGATGCCGTTGGCGTTGCACCGGCGCAGCATAGCGCAGTAGTCGTTCACCGCGCTTGCCGTGGGAACATCCCACGACACGAGCACGTCGAAACCGGCGCTTCGCGCGGCCACGCGGATGCCGCGTACGATCTCGCTGTAAAAGGGATTGTCGAGCCAAGGGATGTTGACCATGATGAGGCCGGCGCCACCCTCGAATTCGGCGGAGTTGTACTGCCCAACAACCGAAGAATAATTGAGCTCGCGTATGCTTGCATTCACGCGCGCCGCGGTCTTTGAGCTCACGAGCTCGGGATGGTTGAGCACGCGCGAAACGGTGGCAAGCGACACGCCGGAATGCTGGGCGACCTGCTCGATTGTAACTTTGCTGCCCATGACTCCACTCCGTTCCCGCGAGTTCAGCTCTAGCCACACCCACTATTGTATCTGCTATACCAAGCTGACAATATGTTAATTTGCTTGGAATGAAAAAACTTTTCAGTCCAACCGCCCGATATCGCATCTATGACGCTGTTGTGAATATATCCGTTTACCTCTGATGAATTACCGTTCACGGAATGAGTCGATAGCGCGAAAAACTTCCTCGGTATTATCAGAAATGAAAGAAGTAAAGCAAATATACTGAAAAATATTTTCAGTACAGGCAGGAGAGCTCGCTTCGGTTTTGCTGGTCAGCGGCTACATGAAGCCTCGTGATAGGAAGAGAGCATGGTTCGCGTCGGTATCATCGGATGTGGAAAGATCGCCCAGGTGAGGCACATACCGGAGTACGAGGCGAATCCCAATGCGCAGGTTGGGGTTATAGGACAAAAAGTGTGTATGGGCTAGTCCCAGTCCATACGGTAGGGCTCCGAGCGATGCAGTTCTGACCACACTATGGCATCTCCCCACTGAGGAATGGTTCCCTGTAGCTTGTCCTGTTGATCGAGTCTTTCGTATATAGCTTTGATAGAGCTGTCCGTCGGCATGACGCGCAGGATCTCCGCCGCGGGCAAGGGGCTCGGGCTGTGCATATAGCACCACCAGAAGATCGCCTTGAGCCTGCGCTCGATGGATAGGCCCCTGTGGTCTCTGAGCATGGCCCTGAGCTGCGCGTTGGTGCCGCCTTCAATGCGGTTGTTGGTGGCCGGAAGGGGAGCGAGGTGCTCTAGGCGGGGATCGAGGTAGGTGAACAGCGTCCCGGCGTTGATGAGCCGGGCGAGGGATCTCCGCGCCTTGACGAGGCGTTCATGCGTGAGGACGCACCTCCCCTCCTCCGTCTCCGTCCTCTCCGATAAGAAGTCGTCCCACCTCTCAGACCACGCAAGGAATGCCTCCACCCACCCCTGCGCCTCTTTAAGGGCGGTGATGCCGAGCAGCGCTCTGGCAAGGCCGTACAGCTCTGCGCCCGCCTGCGTGCGGGGTCTCGAGGTGGTGTAGCGCCTGACCTGGGAGAATGCGTGGAAGACGCACCGCTGGTGATGCGCATGGGGCCATGTCTTTCCGAGCGCCTTCGGAAAGCCATCGCCCCCGTCCGAGACGACAACCTCGGGAGCGGCAATGCGCTGCATCAGGGCCGACCAGCCACGGCTGTTCTCCGCACGGCATAGATGCCATCCCAGCACATGGCGCTCATCCGAGGCGATGAGCACGACGGCCCTTCTCCCGAGGTGTATGCCGTCGACGTAGATGACGTCTCGCGGTTCCTCTATCTTGGGCGGCATGGGCCATATATCCCAGAAGGGCGCGCACCTCCTTCTGAAGGTCCTGCCGGCTCCCGGCATATCTGATTGACGCTTGCGAGACAAAAGCCACGCCAAGAAGGTTTTAAGGTCCTTGGCAGAGGTGTCAATCTTCCTCACCGAGCTCGAGCCGCAGCGCCTGCATCTGAAGCGGGTCCTGCCAGCCTTCGTCTTTCCGTTCCTGACCATGTTGGAGCCGCAAACAGGGCAGTGGGGATTTCCCATGGCAACCTCGCAGATAGGCCGACTTTACCGTTAAGAACAACATGGTCTACCTGCGAGGATATGAAAATCTATACACACCTTTTGTCCAGGCAAAAAGTTGGGGCGATACAACTCGAAGAGGCGATTTATAGGTATCTACCTGCAGTGATACAGGAATTCCATACACACTTTTTGTCCTATAAGACGCAAATCCGCAGCTTCGGGCGCTTTGCACCCTCGCACGCTCGCTGGGAAATGCTCATGCATTCCCTCAGTCTCGCGACCTCTCGGTTCGAGTCCGTGTAGCGTGCCCAAACAAAGAAGGGCCCCATTACTGGGACCCCTTTCATTCATGGAGCGGGCAACGGGACTCGAACCCGCGAGTGTCAGCTTGGGAAGCTTTTGCCCCACAAGCCGTCCTGCGGTTCGAGAGCGCCTTCTGACCTGCCCCTTTCTAAATCGGTGTTCATTAACGATACCATACACTGGAAAGTATACTGGAAAAAACTGGAAGTTTTAACCCCTTCCTAAACGCAAAACGGGCACCATCGAAAAGCGATGATGCCCGGTCAAGGCTGGAGCGGGCGACGGGAATCGAACCCGCGTTGTAAGCTTGGGAAGCTCAAGTTCTACCATTGAACCACGCCCGCGATTAAGCGAGAGACAGTATAGCGCATCGGAGCGGCATCTCATAGGAAATCCTCCTTAAGTTCATTCCTCCCCGCGGCCGCCGCCGGCGTAGCGGTTCGCGAGCCCCCGCGTGGTCGCCGGGATGAATCCGACGTACAGGTCGAGCGTGTAGGACGCGTCCGCGTGGCCGAGCAGCATGGATTGGCTACACTAGGTTGGACAGTTTCACGAGGGCCTATGGAAGGAGGCTCGATGGCCGATCCAAAGCACCCGAGGCATTTCACCGACGATTTCAAGAGGCAGGTTGCGTCGCTCTACAACGCAGGGAAGCCGCCAAGCGAGATCATGCGCGAGTACGATCTCGGGAGCACGACGCTGCGAAGGTGGATCGACTCCATCAACGCCACCGGCTCGCCGCACGCCGCCGACGACAGGACGCCCGAGCAGAACAGGATCATCGAGTTGGAGCGCGAGAGCAAGAGGCTCCGCATGGAGGTCGACGTCCTAAAACAAGCGGCGCTGATATTCGCACGAAAGTGACGGTGATAGCGGCTAACGCCGACCGCTACCCGGTATCGGCGTGGTGCGAGATCCTCGGCGTGCCGCGCTCGACCTGCTGCTACCTCCGCTCGCGCCCGGGGCTCCCGCCCGCGCCGGACCCCGTCGAGCCCGACGTTCTCGCCGTCCATGCGGAGAGCAAGGGCAGGTACGGCGCGAGGAAGGTCAAGGCGTCGCCCGGGCGGCGCGGCGTCGTCGCGAGCCGCAGGCGGATATCCCGCATCATGAGGGAGAACGGCCTCTCGAGCGCGCACGGGAGGAAGCGCTTCAAGGCGCGCCCGGGCAAGCCGAACGAGGCGGAGCTGCCGAACGTGCTCGACCGGTCCTTCGACGGGTGCGCTCCGCGCACGCACGTCTGCAGCGACCTCACCTACGTGCGCGCCGGCGGCTCCCGGCGCCACGTCCGCCTGCCCGTCGACCCCTGCAACAGGGAGGTCGTCGGCCGCTCGGCGGGAAGCAGCAAGGGGGCGAAGCTCGTCAAGGCAGCCTTCGCGACCCCGGGGTTCCCGATCTCGGACATCGAGGTCTTCCACACCGACCGCGGCAGCGAGTTCGACAACGCCGAGATCGACCTCATGCTTGAGGCGTTCGGCATCGAGCGGTCGCTCTCCGCCAAGGGCTGCCCCTACGACAACGCGGTCGACGGGTCGACGAACAAGATACTCAAGGCGGAGCTGGTCTACAGGGACAGCTTCTCCGACCTCCGCGACCTGCAGGCCAAGCTGTCCGACTACGTGCACTGGTACAACAACTTCAGGATCCACTCGACGCTCGGCTACATGAGCCCCGTCGAGTTCAGGAAGGCGGGGCTGATCCTGTCGAAAGCGTCCAAATAAGTGTTGCCAATCCAAACCCCTCCACGGCGCGCCCGACGTCTTGCCCGGACTTTCTCGCCGCCGCCTTGACCGCCTGCTCCAGCGCAAGCGCGCTTCGGTACCCCTCGGCTATCATGCCTCCTCACCCATGGAGTCGCTGCCCTCTTCCTGCGCTTCGGTGGCAGGCTTCGCAAGTGCCGCGGTTGCCGCCGCGAAATCCTTGGCAAACGCTTCCGCTCCGGGAAGGCTCGCGCCCATGACGGGCTCGAGGCGCAGGCTCCCGATAGAATCGAGGAGCGTTCTCTGCATCGCTTCAAGGCTGGACGCAATCCCAGCGTCCCTCAGGGCATCGAGGAGAAGGGCGCTTGCGTTTCTCGTTGCGGACCGGAACGCCTCGCTCCCGCATATGTCGACGATCGCGCTTCGCAGGGCGTCGTTCGCCCTGTCGACCAGCACGTCGGACACGTTGCGCAGGACGAGGTCGGCTGCGAAGGCCGCGCCCCCTTCGGGGAAGCCGTGCCGCGACGCTATCGGGCCTAGGAGCTCCGAGAGTCTCTCGAAGTCGAAGGCGTGAGCGCGGTTCCTGGCGGCGTCGCGCATGAACCCGTCGACGAGGGAGGGGTCCTCGTCGATCCGAAGGAGGTCGAACACGGTCCTCTCGAAGCTCGTCGTCGGCAGCCCGTCGACCATCACGACGTCGGCCTCGTCGAGCGAGCACCCTAGGAATCTCATGTCCTTGCGCGCCGTCTGTT
>OIBP01000971.1_pt1 | contig 9523 bp, 8 predicted proteins | sample 1581061 | NCBI WGS metagenome assembly OIBP01 (sample SAMEA3882514, study PRJEB24775) | human gut metagenome | biome: human-associated habitat; feature: intestine environment; material: feces | place: Netherlands | collected 2009/2010 | reverse complement strand
TCTCTTGTTGCGATTTTCTTTACTTCTGACATAATGCTTCACCTGCTTTCTCTAATTCTTCCATTGCCTGTGCATACTGCTCATCGTTAGGAGCTTTTCCATGCCATCCGGCCTGGTCTTCCATGAAGGAAACTCCTTTTCCTTTGATTGTCTTTGCAATAATTGCAGTTGGCATTCCCTTTGTCTTGCGAGCCTCTTTGAAAGCTGCTTCGATCTGGTCAAAGTCATTTCCATCAATATTGATCACATGGAAGTTAAATGCCTCGAATTTCTTATCGATCGGATATGGAGAGTTAACGTCTGTAATCTTTCCATCGATCTGAAGGTTGTTATTGTCAACGATCACTACCAGGTTGTCCAACTTTCTGTGTCCTGCTAACATAGAAGCTTCCCATACCTGTCCTTCCTGGATCTCACCGTCTCCGAGAAGTGTGTATACTCTGTAATCATCATTTGAAAGCTTAGCAGAAATAGCCATTCCTACTGCAGCTGAGATGCCCTGTCCAAGAGATCCACTTGACATATCAACACCTGGGATGTGTTTCATATCCGGATGTCCCTGAAGGTATGATCCAACTTTACGAAGAGTTGTCAGATCTTCAACCGGGAAGAATCCTCTGTGTGCCAATGTTGAATAATATCCTGGTGCTGTGTGTCCTTTTGATAATACAAAACGGTCACGGTCTGCTTTCTTAGGATCCTTAGGATCAATATTCATCTCTTCAAAATACAGATATGTATAAATGTCTGCTGCTGACAGTGATCCACCCGGATGTCCGGATTTTGCACTGTGAACTGCAGTAACGATGCCCTTGCGGACTTCGTTGGCTGTCTTCATAAGCTCTAATTTGTTCATGTTGTTCCTCCTGAATCATTTATATGATAGCTTTACTTATTCTTATTCTCCGAATACTGCTTTGTAATCAGCCTGGAATTTCTCGATTCCTGCATCTGTTAATGGATGATGTGTCATCTGCTCGATTACTTTGTAAGGTACAGTTGCGATATCAGCACCTGCTAATGCACAGTCTGTTACGTGGATTGGGTTACGTACGCTTGCTGCGAAGATTAAGTCTACTCCTCTTGTAGAGATATCGTCCAGACGTCCAAGGAATGGTGATACATATGTAGCGCCGGCTCTTGCTGCAAGAAGTGCCTGGTTCGCATTGAAGATCAGTGTTACGTTTGTCTTGATTCCTTCAGCTGCAAGAACTTTTACTGCTTTTAATCCTTCTACTGTCATAGGGATCTTAACTACCATGTTAGGATGGATCTTAGCGATCTCTCTTCCTTCAGCGATCATGCCTTCAGCATCTGTTGTTGTTGCCTTTACTTCTCCACTGATTGGTCCGTCTACGATAGAAGCGATCTCAGCAATAACTTCTTCGAATACTTTACCTTCTTTTGCGATCAGAGATGGGTTTGTTGTTACTCCACAGATAACTCCCATGTCATTTGCTTTCTTAATATCTTCTACGTTCGCTGTGTCAATGAAAAATTTCATGTTATTCTTCCTCCTTAAAACCGGTGAAATCTGTTCACCATTCTCTTGTTATCGTTTGGTTGAATTATACTCTATTTAAGGAGCTCTGGTCAATAGCTTTGATTTTTTATTAGTAATTTTTTCTGTTAATATTATAAAATTATTAATTGAATTTCACATATTTTTTGTAGAAATGTTAACGATATTTTTTTAATTTTTTCATTTCATTAACGATTTTCACGCATTTTATGGGATTATTTAAATTTAACATGCATTTTTATTTTGTAAAATCTCGAATTTATTAATAATAATTTTCGCAAAAGAATTAATTTTTCTTTTTTCGGGCATTTTTCGCATACGTTGTCGTCCCCCGGACGATTAATTGCGGCTCATACTCCACATGATATGTACTGATCGGAACCGCACCTGTATTCGTCGAATGATGTGTGGCTATCTTCTTCATTATGATATCACATGCATCTCTTCCTTTGAAAGTCACAAAATGTTCGATGGTCGTCAGATTCATGTTATGCATTCTTGCAAACAAGGTGTTGTCACACCCCATCACGGACACATCGGTCGGCACCTTTATCTTTGCTTCATGAAGTGCATCCATGATTCCAAATGCGATCATATCATTCAGTCCGACGATTGCTGTCACATCCGTCGTTTCCTTCAACAATTCTTTCGTCAGCTCATACCCGATCTTGTACTCCGAATCAATATGCGCCACATCCAGATCAATTTCTTCTTTTGCCGCTTTTATGATCACCTGGTCACGCAGTCCGACTTTCTCATATTCTTTCAGGAAGCCCTCTACCCGCTTCGAACGCTGCTTCTGCCTTGCCGTAAGCGGCGGTGCTATATATGCAACTTTCCTGTGTCCCAGTTCCAGCAGATGTTTCGCCATGACTCTTCCAAGCTTGGAATTGTCAAGTTCCACCGCATCTACATTCATCTTTTCATTCTGGTTATTGACGATCGCAACCGGTATCTGTTCTGCAATTTCTCCCACAAGTTCCATAAAGCAATGGCTCGGATTACAGGTATAGATAATTCCAAGCGGTCTTAACTGCCACATCATTTTCAGATAGCGCTCTTCCATCCTGAGATCTCTCTGCGTATTGCATACAAAAAGGCCGAAACCTTTTTCTTTCGCATGTGCCTCAATCCCCTGAAGCAGCATAACATAATACGGATTCGTCAGGTTTGGGCAGAATACAACAAGAAGCTTCTCCCGTTTTGTTCCTTTTCTCGTTTTCCGCTTCGGCGGGACATATCCCAGTTCTTTTGCCGCATTTTCCACTCTTTCCACAGTATCTTTTGCAAATGATACATCGTACTTTTTGTTCAGGATCATGGAAACTGTGGACTGTGATACCCCGGCAGCATGTGCAATATCCGTTGATGTAACCTTTTTCTTCATTTATCTCACCTCCAATGCCGACCGTCAAAACTCTGCTGAACCTGACAGCTCATTACGATTGCTTTGGCAACTGGCTGCTTTTTCAAACGCATGATAAGTAAAAAAGGGGACAGGGCTACAGCTCTGTCCTTCCTTCAAGTGCCCGTAGAAGTGTCACTTCATCGATATACTCCAGATCTCCTCCAACCGGAACACCACTTGCAATCCTGCTCACCTTAATTCCCGTCGGTTTGATCAGCTTACTGATATACATTGCTGTCGTCTCACCTTCCAGGCTTGAGTTCGTGGCAATAATCACTTCTTTCACATCTCCCTGCAGACGTTCGATCAGTTCCTTCAGTTTGATATCTTCCGGACCGATACCAAGCATCGGAGAGATTGCTCCGTGAAGCACGTGGTATACACCGTTATATTTTCCGGTCTTTTCGTATGCCGCAAGGTCTCTCGTATTCTCCACTACCATGATCGTCTGGTGATCACGATTACTGTTGCTGCAGATCGGACACAGTTCCTGATCCGTCAGTGTATAACATTCTTTGCAATATTTTATGTTCTCTCTGGCTTCCACCATTGTAGAAGCCAGTCTCTTTACATCATCAACCGGCATATGGATCAGATGAAATGCAAGTCTTGCCGCAGATTTTGCTCCGATTCCCGGAAGACATGACAGTTCCTCGATCAGTTTGCTCATCTGATTACTGTAATAATCCATAGTTTTTAACTCCCTGTAAGAATAATTCTCCCGGAACTTTCTCCTGGAATTTCTCCTAGAATAATCCCGGCATTCCGCCGCCCATGCCGCCGGTGAACTTAGACATTGCAGAAGTTGTCTCTGCGTCTACTTTCTCCAATGCTTCGTTGACTGCTGCCACAAGCAGATCTTCCAGCATCTCTACATCATCCGGATCTACAACTTCTTCATCCAGTTTTACTTTTAAGATCTTCTTGCTTCCGGAAACAGTAACTTCAACAGCACCGCCGCCTGCAGTTGCACTGAATTCTTTTGTCTCCATTTCCTTTGCCTGTTCTTCCATCTGACGCTGCATCTTCTGTGCCTGTTTCATCAGATTTGCCATATTTCCCGGCATTCCGCCGCCTGGGAATCCACCTCTTTTTGCCATGATAATATCCTCCTATTCGTCTTCTACAGTAATTTCCATATTAATCAGATTCTCCAGATCCACAAAATTATCTTCGAATCTGCGTCCCGCCTCCATCTGGCGGACGTCTATCTCTACTTTTTTGCCAATCTTCTGCTCGATCAGTGACTGGATCTCTTCTTTATGTTCCGGTGTTGCCACCGCGCTTGCGCTCAGTTCATCCGGCAGTACGATCAGAAGCCTGTTGCCTTCTCCTGCACTCAGTCTTGCTTTTTTCAGATAGGTTCTGAGCATCGGGGAAGCCTCATTGATGATCATCCGGAAATCTTTTGCCACCGCTTTCACATCTTCGTTCAATGCCTGCGGAAGTTCCGGCTTTGGCTTCGGTTCTCCCGCCTCTTTTGCATCCGATGCATATACGATGCGTTCTCTGACCGGTGCTTCCCACGCCCCCTCTTCGAGCTGCTTCTCGATCGCACGGATGCGGTCCAGTAATGCATCTTTGTTCTGATCCATCGCCGGACGGCACAATTTGATCAGTGTCACTTCCAGAAGTACCCTCTTCTGGGTCGCATATTTTAACTGGTTCGTCAGATCTGAGAAAATTCGGATGTAACGGATCAGCGTATCGCTGTCGATCATCTGTGCTTCTTCTTTTAAAAGTGCAAGATTTTCAGACGACACATCCAGTACATCTTCCATATTATCCGAACTCTTCACCAGAAGGAGATTTCGCAGATACCATGTGAAATCTGCCGCAAGCTGGGACAGTTCTCTTCCCTGCATCACCAGCTCATCGACCGTTTCGATCACCTGATGCACATCCATCGCAAGCAGCTGTCTTAAAAGCCGGCTGAACACTTCCGTATCCACCGCTCCCAGCACTTCCAGTACATGATCATATGTCAGTGTCTCATTCATATAGAATGCGGCACACTGATCCAGAAGACTTAATGAATCTCGCATGGAACCGTCCGCCATCTTCGCAATATAACGGACCGCCTTATCTTCTACGTCCCATCCTTCTTTATCAATCAGTTCCCGCAGTCTTGCTGCGATCGTTTCAATGGAAATTCTCTTAAAATCATATCGCTGACAACGGCTTAAGATCGTAATCGGGATCTTGTGTGCCTCCGTTGTCGCAAGAATAAATATAACATATTCCGGCGGTTCTTCCAATGTTTTTAACAATGCATTGAACGCACCGATCGACAGCATATGCACCTCGTCGATGATATATACTTTATATTTTCCTTCTGTCGGACGGTATGTGACTTCTTCACGGATCTCTCGGATATTATCCACACCATTATTCGATGCCGCATCGATCTCGATCACGTTCATCGATGTACCCGCTGCGATCGACTTGCACATTGCGCACTCCCCGCACGGACTTCCGTCTACCGGATGTTCGCAGTTGACTGCTTTCGCAAATATTTTTGCAACCGTCGTCTTACCGGTTCCTCTTGTCCCGCAGAACAGATATGCATGTCCGATACGGTCTGCATTGATCTGGTTCTTAAGCGTCCGGACGATCGCATCCTGTCCTTTTACATCTTCGAATTCATCCGGACGGAATTTACGGTATAATGCCGTATATGACATTCTTTACACTCCTTGTCTAAATGCAGATCCTGCTTAACCTGTGTATCTTATTCATCACCAAAGCTGATACCGATGGTTTTTGCTTCTTTAATGATCGATGCCTTTGGATCTACATATTTTAATTTTCCGGCAACTTCTGACAATGGTACACGGATAATCTCCTGATTCTTTGTTCCTACCATACATCCAAAATCACCTTCCAGAATTGCTCTCGCAGCTTCTGCACCAAGTCTTGTTGCAAGCACACGGTCATATGCACACGGAGAGCCGCCTCGCTGTGTATGTCCAGGCACAGTAATTCTTACTTCTTTATCTGTTTTTTCCTGAATCTTCTCAGCAAGTTCATATGCAACAGAAGGGTATTTCTTCTTTGCTTTTTTCTCTTTTAATTCCTTCTTTGAAAGCGCTGCATCTTCTTTTGAAATCGCACCTTCTGCAACAGCAATAATTGTGAATCTCTTTCCTGCTTTGCCGCGCTTTTCAATTGCTTCAACTACTGAATTGATGTCATATGGCATCTCCGGAAGCAGAATAATATCGGCACCGCCGGCAATTCCTGCATGAAGTGTTACCCATCCTACTTTGTGCCCCATTACTTCCACGATAAATACACGGCTGTGAGACGTTGCTGTTGTATGGATCCTGTCAATTGTATCTGTTGCAATGTCTACCGCACTCTGGAATCCGAATGTCATGTCCGTTCCCCAGAGATCGTTATCAATCGTCTTCGGAAGTGTTACCACATTAAGTCCTTCTTCTCTCAGCATATTGGCTGATTTGTGTGTTCCATTTCCCCCAAGGATTACCAGGCAGTCCAGATTCAGCTTGTGGTAAGTGTGTTTCATTGCCTCTACTTTGTCAATTCCGTCCTTATCCGGTACTCTCATTAACTTGAACGGTTGTCTGGATGTTCCCAGAATCGTTCCACCAAGTGTCAGAATCCCCGAAAAGTCTTTTGACGTAAGCATCTTAAAGTTCGAATAGATCAAACCTTTATATCCATCTTGAAATCCATAAATCTCTACATCATCTCGTTTCGAAAAAAGCCCCTTTACGACGCCTCTCATCGCTGCATTCAGTGCCTGACAGTCGCCGCCGCTTGTAAGCATTCCTATTCTTAACATATGTCTGCTCCTTTCTATGTTGCCTGTGTATAACTTTATCATTACTATGAACCATAATAGTTTATCCACATTCTGTATACAATACCAGTAAAATTATAACTTATTTTTATGGTGGAGACAATAAGGGACAAAGGATTTTTCATTTGCGGCAATCCTATTGACAAAAATTCCCCTGTCTCTTTTTCCAAAACGTGCTATAATACATGTGGAAAATTTGTTTAGAAAGCAGGTAGTATTGTGGATAAGTTAGATATAAAATTGTGGACACTTGCGTCCAAAGGCCAGATCGTTCCTGACCGTTCATTACTGAAGACACCGGAACAGATTGAAATGATCAAAAAAAGTGCAGAACTGAACACCGCAGTTCTCGACCATGTAGCAGCTCATATTCATGCAGGAATGAGCACTGCCGAAATTGACAAACTTGTATATGATTTCACAACAGAGCACGGAGGAATCCCGGCGCCTCTGAATTATGAGGGATTCCCGAAGAGCGTATGTACTTCCATCAACAACGTCATCTGCCACGGTATCCCAAGTGAAAATGAGATTCTAATCGATGGAGATATCATCAACGTAGATGTGTCTACGATTTTAAACGGATATTTCTCTGATGCATCCCGTATGTTCACGATCGGTGACGTATCACCGGAAGCCGAACGTATTGTCCGTGTTACAAAAGAATGCGTAGAGCTTGGACTTAAAGCAGCAAAACCTTGGGGACATCTTGGAGACATTGCTTATGCGATCAATTCACATGCACAGGAAAATGGATATTCTGTCGTAGAGGAGATCGGCGGCCATGGAATCGGTCTGGAATTCCACGAAGATCCATTCGTAAGTTATGTTACTCCGAAGGGCAGTGAGATGGTTCTGGTTCCTGGTATGATGTTCACGATCGAGCCGATGATCAATCAGGGTTCTCCGGAATTCTATGTAGATGAAGACAACGGATGGACCGTTTATACGGATGACGACGGTCTTTCTGCTCAGATTGAATATATGGTTCTTATTAAAGAAGATGGTGTAGAAGTTCTTACAAAATAATATAATTTTGCATTATCGAAACCAGATCTCACATTATTATGTTTGTATAAAAACGTAATAAAAGATTACCGGAAAACGCACTACATTTTCCGGTAATCTTTTTATTTTCTTTATTTCACTATTAGTCTGTTTGTATCTTCTTTACAAAATTCACTATTAGCCGGTCCATACCCATTCTACAAAATATACAGCCAGTCATGATCCTCTTCATTTCTCATTCCCAGTACAAGTGCCGAATGTGGTCCCATGTTCGCAACCACTTCTCCGTCTTCTACCAGATACTCTTCGTACTCTGTTGTATATCCATCTTTGTAAGAATATAGCAGACGTTTCATGCGGCATTTTATCGGAATCTCTGCTTCCCATACAGGAACTTTTACTTCCGCACGTTCGCTGCGGTTATTGATCACAACAATGATCCGGTCATGCCCTTTAAATCTCGCATAAGACAGGATATTTTCCTCTCCGCCAAGGATCTTCAACGAACCGGTCTTAAGTGCCGGATGCTCTTTGTGGATGCGGATTGCTTCTTTGTGGAATGCGATCAGTTCCTGATCTTCATGTCCCCACGGATAGGTTCTTCTGTTATCCGGATCTGTAAATCCACAGACACCAGCCTCATCACCATAATATACCGTCGGAGCTCCGACCCAGGTCATCTGCATAACAACCGCTTCACGCATAACCGCTTTATTCACATACTCGTTCGCAGCTTCCGGTCCCAGATGTTCCACACGGCCAACCATGTGATTCGTTCTCGTTAAGAATCTGGAATGATCATGGTTGGAAAGCTCATTCATCGCCACCTGAAGTGACGGAGTCAGCATGTTCGACATGTGATGTGCCATCGAACCGATAAAGTTATCGATGTTACCAAGGAGCTCTTCTCTCGCCTCATCACTATGCTTTTCCATTCCGGTCAGGAACCATGTAACCGGCTCCATGAACGCATCATAGTTCATAACGGTATCCCACTCATCCCCCTTAAGCCAGTCACTCGGATCGCCGTAATGTTCGGCAAGGATCAGTGCATTCGGATTTGCATCTTTCACGGCTCTTCGGAATTTCTGCCAGAACTCGTGATTGTATTCATTGCTGCGTCCCAGGTCTGCTGCCACATCCAGACGCCATCCATCTACATTATACGGCGGCGATACCCATTTCCGTCCGATATATAAGATATAATTTTCCAGTTTTACAGAATCTTCGTAATTCAGTTTCGGCAGAGTATCATGTCCCCACCAGCCATCGTAATTGCCATTATACGGCCAGTTCTCCGGTCCTTCTTTGAAGAAACGGAAGTAGCTTCTGTACGGACTGTCTGCCGATACATAAGCACCCGGTTCATAATCCTCTTCACCTTCGTAAATTCTCTCACGGTCCATCCATTTATTGAATGAACCACAGTGGTTGAACACGCCGTCCAGCATCACGCGGATGGCCGCGCCCGTGTAGTGGGGGGCTGTGATCCGCAGCTTGGTGCCGGAGCATTCCACAGGAATGTGCCAGGTGACATTACCCGAGTAGTGGGGCAACCCTTGCCGGGTTACATCCCCAAAGCCCAGCATTTCCGCCTTGGGAACCAGGCAGCGGTAGGAACCCTGAAGCGTTACGCCGAAATCTCCCAGCAGATAGCACCACTCCAGGCCGTCCCGCCGGTCAAAGGGCAGGGTAACCTCCAGCTGGTTTTCTCCCGCATGCAGCCCGGGCAGGGCAACGGTACCGATGCACTTGTCCA
>OIBP01000962.1_pt1 | contig 9626 bp, 9 predicted proteins | sample 1581061 | NCBI WGS metagenome assembly OIBP01 (sample SAMEA3882514, study PRJEB24775) | human gut metagenome | biome: human-associated habitat; feature: intestine environment; material: feces | place: Netherlands | collected 2009/2010 | reverse complement strand
CGCCGTTGTCGGCGAGGATGGAAACAAGGTCCCGTCCGAGGTCATCGTTGCCGACGGCGGTAACGGCGGTTCCTTGGACACCGTTTTGCGCGACGTGATAGATGAAATTGGCGGGTGCGCCTCCCGGTTTTCTGCCGTCAGGGAGCATATCCCACAGCAGTTCTCCGACGGCGACTACGGATGGTTTGGTGGTGTTGGGCATGGTGAATCCTAGGTTGAAGATGGTTTCGGGCATAGCGGGGCTAAGACCAGAAAGAAAAATGGAGAAAGGAAAAGTAATGCTTTTCCTGACGGAAGGCAACGGTCGAACGACTACGGAAGCATCCTCCCACCGGCGGGAGGTGACGCGAAGCGCCGAGGGCAGTCTTGGCAATCATTACCAGACCACCCTCAGCCTCGTTGCGCGAGCCGGCTCCCGCCTGCAGGAGCACATTGGGTTGGGCCACTTATCGCGCAATCAGTTGCGCTTATCAAGATTCAGTCTTCCTTGGCCGCCGGGTATTCGTTGCACAGCAGGCGGTAGGCGGGCTCGTCTTCCTCGATTTCAGGGAAGCGGCCGACCGGCTCGTAGAAGCGGTTGTCGATGTTGTCGTCGTTGCACATGGACACCTCGCCGACAAGGGTCGGCACGGAGTCCTCCTTGATGTAGTACTCGTGGTAGGTGTACGGATAGAAAGTCAGGGATTCGCCTTCATTGAGTTCGATGTCCTCGCCGGCGGGCACGTAGTAACGGCGACCGTCACGGCACACAAGCACCGGGGTATCGAGACGCTCTTCAGTTTCCGGATCGGCATTGTACAGGTGGAATACGGCGGTGCCACCACCGCGCACGATGATGTCTTCCATCTTGTTCCAGTGGAAATGCATAGGCGAGACCTGACCGGGCATGCTCATCATGATCTTCTCGGCGTATACCTTGGTATACTTCGGGTCCTTCACATTGCCGTTGCGCAGGGTGATGAGGGCCAAGCCCTTGTGCTCGAAGTCACCCTCTCCGTAATCGGTGATGTCCCAGCCGAGCATGTTGTCGCGAATCTCATCCCATTCATGGTCCTTCTCGGCCCACTCTTCCGGAGTGAAGGACAGGTAGGGCGGGATGCGGAACTTGTACTTGTCCAGGAGTTCTTCGAACTGCTTGATGGTGGCATTGATCTCAGAGCGCTTCATGATGCACTTCCTTGTCTGAACTACTGCGTTCGGCTGTTTTCATTATGGGTTGTCATACGATGTTTCGTTTCTACGCGTGCGGTGTGTCGGCGAAACATCCAAGCATTTTGAAAGCTTTCGTTTTATCTTACGAAGTCTTTCGTTTTGCTTGTTGACAAAGTTATAACACAAGGTTACGATAGTTGTCAACACAAAAACGAAAGGATTCGAAATGAATTTTTAATCACAACCGATACATAACGAAAATCCTCTGTTATTATGGGACATAAAACACGACACGCCGAGCATGATTCGGCCCCATATACGCCCAGCCAAAGGAGACCCACATGATGAAGGCAGAACGACAGGAACTCATCCTCAAGCACATCGCCGACAACGGCCGTGTGGTCGTCACTGACTTCGCCAAGAAAATGGGAGTCACCGAGGCCACCCTGCGCAAGGACCTTCAGGAACTGGACGACAGGGGCGCTGTACAGCGCGTGCATGGCGGCGCGATTAAACCGGATACGGAACTCAGCCGTTTCGAAAACCGCGTCGATCTCGGGGCGGACACCAAAAAGCGACTTGCCGCACTGGCAATGGACGAGATCTGCGAAAACCGCGTGATCTTCCTTGACGGCGGTTCGACCAACTATCTGGCCGCCCAATCCTTCCCACACGATTGGGAGGGCACGGTGATCACCAATAGTCCGGCCGTGGCGTTGTGGATGTCCGACTACGACCATGTCGAGGTGAATATGCTGCCCGGCACCATGAACCACAAGTCCAAAGAGACCGTGGGTTCAGCAGCCCTGACCGCTTTGTAGCAATTGCATTGCGACTTAGTGCTGCTCGGCATCTCCTCTATTGACCCGGAGCACGGCATCACCACCCCGTATCTGGAATCCGCCGAAACCAAACGTGTAATCATCAAGGCGGGCACCAAGGTCATGAGCCTCATCACACCAGAGAAATTCGGACGCATCTCCACCTACAGAATCGCTGACTGCAACGCACTGGACGTCATCGTGACCGAGGGCACGCCGGATTGCATCGACGCACTCACCGCCATGGGCGTGGCCGTGCGCACTAGCCGACAGTAGCGATTCCATTCCTCAGCAACAGGGTGAGCGAAAGATAATTGCGCCGCACCCTTGGCCGAACACATCCAAAAACACATTCATCGTCTTTTTATATAAGGAATACCAATGACGGCTCCATTCCCTAACCCCCATTTCGCGATCTCGCTCTACTGCAGCGACTTCCGCAACCCCGCCCCGCAAGTCGAATACCTCAACACCGTGGCCGACTCCTACCATGTGGACATCATGGACGGACACTTCTCCCCCAGCATGGGCCTATGCACGACCTGGATCGAGCAGATGCTGCCGCTGAGCACGCTACGCAACGAGGTGCACATGATGGTTACTGACCCCGACCATTGGATTGACCAGTTGGTCGCAGCCGGCGCTACAATGCTCACCCCGCATGTCGAATCGTTGGGCGCACACGCCTTCCGCACACTGCGCATCATCCGCGAAAACGGATGCGGTGCGGGCGTGGCCATCAACCCGCTTACCCCGTTTGCGGATGTGGAGAATCTATTGGAGCGCATCGACCTTATCACCGTGATGACCGTCGAGATCGGCTACAGTGGCGAGCCGCTGATTCCGGAGACCCTGAAGAAAATCGAGCAGCTGGCTCGCTTCCGCGACGAGCACGGTCTGAACTATGAAATTCAGATCGACGGCTCCTGCAACGAAAAGAATTTCAAGACCATGCGCGAAGTCGGCGCCAACACCTTTGTGCTCGGCAACACTGGCATTTTCAAGCGCTCCCCCGATATCCGTGAAGCATGGCGACTGACCATGGACGCCTACGAGCACTCCACCGGAGAGACTACGACCAATCCGCGCTAATCTCCAACGACGTTAATCACATATAAATATTGCAAGGAAAAACCATCATGACCACCGCAACCGTTACCGAAAACACTATCCAATCCCCCACCTCTTTCCGCTACTGCGAACAAATCATCGTGCAAGAGCTCGCCGACGTACTCGATCACGTGGATGAGGCACAAATCGACGCACTTGTGGATCTCATCGCCAACGCCCGCAAGGTCTTCTTCGTCGGCGTCGGCCGCGTGAAACTCGCGCTGGAAGCCATCGCCAAGCGTCTCGCCCATCTCGGCGTGGACACGGTGATGGTCGGCCAGATCACCGAACCGGCCATCTGCGGGCAGGACCTGCTCATCGTCGGCTCCGGTTCAGGCAAAACCGGATTCCCGCTGTTCATCGCCGGCAAAGCCAAATCTTTCGGTGCCAAAGTGGCACGTATCGGCATCGTTGAAGACTGCCCGATGAAGCAGTACACCGATCTGTTCGTCCATGTGCCGGCCGCAGGCAAGCCCGGCAGTGGCACCAAGCCCAGCCAGCAGCCGATGACCAGCCTGTTCGAGCAGTCGCTGCTGCTGGTCGGCGACGCCATCGCCATGTCCATGGTGCGCAAGCGTAATCTTGACCTCGATTCCCTGTGGGAATACCACGCGAACCTAGAGTAAATGATCCGACACACTTTGTTTCGGCACCAACGCATCGGTGGCGCTCCTCATGACAAGAAGGAGCGCCACCCTCCTATGCCGCGTCCGTTGCATCCGCCGCATCGTCTTTCAGCGCGCGCAGCAGGGCCTTGTTGCGAGATTCGATGATGCGCTTGCCGTCCTCGCCCTGCCAGGAGAAGAAGCCTTGGCCGGTTTTGGCGCCGAGGTTGCCGGACTTGACCTTTTCGGCGAGCAGCGGGCTCGGGCCGGTGCCGTTGTCCATGTCGTCAAACAGGTAGGTGCTGATGTTGTAGAACACGTCGAGTCCGCCGAGGTCGATGCTGGCGATCGGGCCGACCAGGTTCCAGCGGCGGCCGAGGCTGTACTTCATCACGTCATCCACGGTGGCCGCGTCCGCGATGCCCTGCTGGACGATGTAGAACGCCTCGCGCAGCACGGCCAGTTGCAGGCGATTGCCCACAAAGCCCAGCGATTCCTTCTTGATCTTCGCCGGCTTCTTGCCGATCTTGGCCATGAGGTCGAAGGTGATGTCCACCACCTTCGGGTCGGTCTTCTCACCCGGCACCACTTCGACCAGCGGCATCAACTGCGCGGGGTTCCAGAAGTGCGCCACCACGAAGCGCTCGGGGTGCCCCATCACCGACTGCAGCGCGGTGGGGCTCAGGCCGGAGGTGTTCGTGGACAGAATCGCGTCCTTGGGGGCGGCGTGCTCCACTTCGGTCCAGACGGACTTCTTGATGTCAAGGTTCTCGGCCACGGATTCGATGACGAAGTCCACGTCCGCCACGCCGCTTGCATAGTCGGCGTAACCGGTGATGCGGGCCAGCACCGCGTCCACGGTGTCGCCGTCCTTGAGCAGTCCGGCTTCGGCGAAGTCCTCGGCATCCGAACGAATCGCCTTCATCGCCTTCTCCAGCGAGGCCTCGCCGCGGCCGACCAGATGCACCGGATATCCGGCCAACGCGAACTGCAACGTGATCGCGTGGCCCATGGTTCCCGTGCCGACGTTCGCAATCGTCTTGATATCGTCCACTGTCTCAATCACGGAGACCCCTTCTTTCCGGCGGTTCGTCTGGCGTTGGTGTACGCATGAACAGCACCGTGCCGTTATGCGTTTGTTCGCATTCTATGCCGATTTCGCTACGTGAACATTTGCTGAACATTTCGCGGATTCGACTAGTACAAATCCCCATATCAGCACAAAAACGTGGTGCCGCAACACCGAAGTGTTACAGCACCACGCTGAAATGTTCATGTCGTTACGCTGCCGTCGCGCACCCACAGCGGAATCGATAGGAAATCTCACCGGAGTAGGTGAACACGGGGGCGACCAGCATGGACGGACCGAACATATACTGACGGTCCAGCGTGCGGCATGCCGGGTCATCGGGGAACTCCACGAACATGGAACGCATGACCGGAGTACCGTTCACATGAGGCTGCAGGCCAAGCTGGTAGACATACGGCATGAGTTAAAGCTTGAGCTTGGTGAACTCGCGCACCACATCCACGGCGGTCTGGCCGGGCACCAATGCGACGCCGTTCTTCTCGTCCTCCTCGTCGAACAGCCACGGCACACGGTACACGGTGGAACCGTGCAGTCGCGAGTGGGAGCCGAGCATGCCGAACGCCACCCAACGCTTGTAGACGGCCGGATCCGGGAACGCACCTTCGAAGCCACCGATGTCGTGACTCCAGAAGCCGAAGCCGGAGGAGGTCAGCGACAGGCCGGCACGCAAGGACTGGGCCATGCCATTGAAGGTGGACTCGCAGTCACCGCCCCAATGCACGGGCTGCTGCTGGCCGCCGACGGTGGCGGAGCGCGCATACAGGCAGGCGTTGCCCTTGCCGTAGGTTTCTTCGATGGCTTCGAACACGGCCTGGTTGTACAGCTGGGTGTACCAGTTGTGCATGGAGAGCTTCGGAGAGCCGTCATACCAGACGACGTCGCGCGGGATACGCTCGCCGAAATCGGTCTTGATGGCGTCCACGCCCTGATTCAGCAACGCCTTGACCTTGTCCTTGAACCATTCACGGGCGGCCGGGTTGGTGAAGTCCACCAAGCCCATGCCGGCCTGCCAGAAGTCGGTCTGCCAGACTTCGCCATTGGGCTTGCGCACCAGATAGCCCTTGTCCTCGTGCAGGCGCTTCAGCGTGGATTCGATGTCGCCGAAGAAACGCTTGTCCCACTCGAAATCGCACCAATGGAACTCGCGCATCCAGTAGCAGTCGTAGTGGAAGGCCGCCAGCGGAATATCACGTTCGGCCATACCGTCGATGAAGGAGTTGATGGTGGCCTCGGTGTTCTCGGAACCGATCTCAAAGGAGACATGGCCGCGGTTGTTGACCAGTACGCCATACCCATTGGAGGTCATGTAGAACGGGATGTCCTTGTAGCCCTGCTCGGAAGCAGTGCCGCCATCCTCATTCCAGATGTCGACGCTCTGACCATTCTTCACGTAAGCGCCGAAGCGTTCGCCCAAGCCGTATACGTCTTCGCCAACCGACAGATGCAGCTGGATGGCAATGAACACGTCGGATTCATCACGGGCGGAACCGTCCATGGTCACACCGAATTCGCTGACCGGCTGGGCGGTGACGTTCGATTCGGCACCGAGCTTGAATCGGCCCAGCGACTTGCCTGCGGACTCAGTGAGCACCTTGCCGTCCTCGCCGATGAAGGTCAGGTTCCAGGGGGCGCCCTTGACGACCTTCGCGGTAAGTCCGCCAGTGGTCAGCGTGACATCCGCGCCATTGACGCCGACTTCGCCGTCGCCATTGCCGTTCGCCTGAACGGTCACGTAATCACGGTTGCCGGGTTCGTCGGCATTGAGCGGGAATCCGGGGTATTCGGTGGCGCCTTGCCAGTGTTCGGCACACACACGAATCACGCCTTCCGCAGGTGTGGTGATGTCCACATTGAATGTGGGCAGGTTCAGGGTATCGTATCGGCCGCGCACCACGGAGGTCGGGGCGAGGACGTTGAGGCTTTCGGTGGTGGCATCCGCCGCCAGTTCGTAGGCTTCACGAGCGTAGAGGGCGTCGACGCCGTCACGAATCATCCAGTAGCCGTTGGTGAACTTCATTGTTGCTGCTCCTTGGTGGAGAGGTGGTTTCGACCGCCAGGGAACAAGGCAGCCGAAACCAAAATCAATATGTGCTGCTTGTTGATTGAATTGCCTGTTGTGCGAATGACCTTACTTCACCGCGCCGGTGGTGATGCCGTACCAGTCGCCGGAGCCCATCATGCCTTGCTCATCGTACTTGCCCGTGTCGGCCAAGGAACCGGTGATAATCTTGTCCCAGCCATATTCGGACACGTAATCGTTGAGGTTGGTGAGCAGGCCTTGGCTGGCGAGCAGGCCGGACGTGGCGTTGCCCTTGTTGTATTCCGTAACGTCCGGAGCGTCGTCGGAGTTGAGGACCTGGGAGGCGTTCTGGCGAATCTGTTCGAAGGCCTTCTTCTCGAATTCGACCTTGACGCCGGTCTCACACATTTTCATGCTTTATGCAAAAAATGTGAGGCATACGCACATTTCCCATCAAACGCACAGGTGCAAGAATGGCAGCAATTCGCCATTTTTGAAATCACCATGTGCGTTTGACGGCGCGTAAGCCTCACATTGTTCTCAGCAGGACCGAATTTCTGCGAGCCCCCCCTATAGCGCTCCCCTACGCAATATGTCCGCAAACGACCACACCACATGGGCGATACGCGCCAATTCGGCGTAACGGCCGATGGACAGCCACTGCACACGGTACCGTTCGAACCACAACTCCAAATCGGCGGCAAGACGGGCGCGGCGCGAGGCATCCAGCGCACGGCCGGTCACATCCTTGGTGCCACAGGCGTCCTCGCCGCCAGCCAATACCAGCAGTTCCTCACCCAGTCTATTGAACAACCGCTGCCCATCCAGCATCATCCACAGCAGCTCCGGGTTCAATCCTCCTCGTGCCGAGCCATCGAGCACCGCGACAACCGCACTGCCGCAATCAATCAACGCCCGGTCGCAATCCCGGCGTCGTTCGAGACGGGCATGGTTCCGCAGGAGCAATCGGCGGCGCGCGTCGGCGCATCCCAGCGCACGGTCAAACATGAGCTCTCCCCCGCACGACCGTTCCACATACGATGCCACATCCGTATTCAGCATGCCGGTGCCGGAACCGTATTCCAGTTCCAGCACTTGCACGGCGAGGTCCCAGGGGAACGACACTCCATCGGAGTCGATGCGAGCGAGTGAATCCATAAGCCAACCGGATTCGTCGCCATACGCCAGATTAGAAATCCGATGGTTCATTTCGCATGCGTCAATTGCAACCGGGTTCCACGCGTTTTGCGCACCGTAGCACAGTCCCGGCACGCTCAACCGCGGATCATTGACATGCCCATAGTCACCCCAATCGGTGACCACCATGCCTTCCGCACCATATTTGAGCCCAGCCACCGCCATGCGGTACGTGTTCAGCCAGGCACCGTCATAGTCGGGGAAGAACCGGCTCCACGCACGCACGGCAGGGCACACGAATTGGCGGCGGCCTTGTGATGCGATGGTCTGGATCTTGCTTTCGTCGATATCCGGCTCATACATCCAGTTGAGCATCGTGATGTCGCCGGGCAGCAAGTCCATGGTGTGCGGATTCTCGAGCGCGATATCCGCCCACAGCATCGGTTGTAGACCACGATGGGCAAGCGTGCTGCATAGGTCTTTGACGAAATCGGCATACAGCTCATCGCGACTGGCGACCGGCGAGTCCTGTACGGACCGGCCACGGCCCAAGTCGAAAGTCTCATCGCCACCAATATTGAAGGACCGCGAGCGGAACAGCGGCGCGTATTCCTCGATTAGGCGCGAGGCGAAATCGTGCGACTTGGGGTTGGCTGCGTTCAGTGTGTGGTGTTCCATTCGTTCGATGAAACTGAACGGACGGTCGGCGTCTTCGGGGAACTCTCCCAGTCCACGATGTTCACGGGTGCGCAGGTTCATATACATGTGCCCGAAAGTGGCCAAGGACGGCACCAGTTCGATGCCGTGGTGTGCGCAGTATTCGTCCGCCGTGAGCGGGTCAGTACCGCGCCACGCTTCGCTGAGCTCGCCGAAAGCGAAGGCATGTTCCACGTACAGCTGGAATTGGTTGTACTTATACAACGCCAGCTGGTCGATGAACCAGGTGAGGAACGCCATCGTCGGCACACGCCCGCGCGTCACGTCAAGACTGTAGGCGCGCACCGCGAACGCAGGCTTGTCTTGGATATGCAGGCAGGGCAAGGTCCGCGAGGTTTGCCTGATCATCTGCCGCAGTGTCTGCATGCCGTACCGCAATCCGCTTTCGCTGCCACCACGCACGGCGATGGTATCTGAGGCGAACACATCCAGCGTGTATTCGTCATGCGCCAATCGCGCATCCACACACAGCAATATGACGGTGCCGTTCATCGCTGCCGGCGCACCCGCGCCCGCACCCGCACCCACGCCCGCATCTCGCGCTTTTTCGGCGGCATTGGCACCGGCGTCGGCTTCATCTGTGGCTGTGAGTACTCGGCGCGTACGGACGGCGACGCCGCAGTAACGCTCGAGTTCGCTGGACAGCTGCTCGATTGGCAGCGTTTCCCAGGTCTCATCGGCATCTTCGGTGACGGCATATTCGGGAATTCGTTTCTCGATCGTCACCAAGGACCCGATCATAGCCGTGCCATGCGTGTATTCCAATGTCACCGGAGCGGGAATCAGGGTGAGACACGGCGTTGCGGCATCAGCCTTATATTCGAATGTGGGCACAGCTGTTCCTTTCATACTGTTTTTATTATCGTTCATCCGCTGACGGCAGGCGACACGCGGTCACGCCGCCATCAGCGGACGAATCGTTTGGTGAGGTACGGCGGCATACGCTATTTCACGGCACCGGTCGTCACACCCTT
>OIBP01000958.1_pt1 | contig 9703 bp, 7 predicted proteins | sample 1581061 | NCBI WGS metagenome assembly OIBP01 (sample SAMEA3882514, study PRJEB24775) | human gut metagenome | biome: human-associated habitat; feature: intestine environment; material: feces | place: Netherlands | collected 2009/2010 | reverse complement strand
TCAGGCTGATCTGACTAAGGAGGGGACGAAAGAGTCTCATTCAGATGTGCCTGATGAAGATTTAAGCATTCAGAAGGAAACAATGGATAAAAAGTCTGCAGAACAAGAAGAGAATGAGGGAGGGCAGGAAGTATGATCCGAGACATTACAATAGGACAGTATTATCCTGCAGATTCCGTTCTGCACAAAATGGATCCGAGAGCAAAGCTGGTGGGTACGCTGGTGTTTATCATCTCTGTCTTCGTATTCCATACATTTCCGGGATATGCAGTGGCAACTATATTTCTGGCAGCGATGATCATTCTTTCCAAAGTTCCTGTGAAATTTATGTTCAAGGGACTGAAGGCAATCGTGATGCTTCTTATGATCACAGTGGTATTTAATATATTTCTGACACCCGGAAAGGTTCTCTGGCAGTGGGGAATCCTGCATGTGACAGAGGAGGGCCTGAAGCTGGCCGGAAGAATGGCCATCCGCCTGACGTATCTGGTGATCGGTTCTTCTCTTATGACGCTGACTACCACACCCAATCAGCTTACAGATGGTCTGGAACGACTTCTCAGGCCGTTAAATAAACTTCATGTGCCAATCCACGAGATTGCCATGATGATGTCTATTGCGCTGCGTTTTATCCCAATCCTTATGGAGGAAACCGATAAGATCATGAAAGCACAGATTGCACGTGGCGCAGATTTTGAAACCGGAAATATAATTCAGAAGGCAAAAAATATGATTCCGCTTCTGGTTCCGCTGTTTATTTCTGCGTTCAGAAGAGCAAATGATCTGGCCATGGCCATGGAAGCAAGGTGCTATCATGGAGGGGATAACAGAACCCAGATGAAGCCATTGCGTTATGAGTCCAGAGACTACATTTCCTATGTGGTGATGTGGGCTTATCTGGGAATCGCCATTGTTTTCAGAATTGTGGGAATCTGAGAAAGTACTGATATAATTTATAAAGATATTTTATATGCTGTAATCCGGTAGGAAAGGATTACAGCATATTGTTTATTTTGTTATAACAAAAGTTTTCAATTTTTATGGAGGAAAACAGATGAAAAGAATTGGTCTTGTAGTTGCATATGACGGCACAAACTATTGTGGCTGGCAGACACAGCCAAACGGGATTACTGTACAGGGGGTATTAAATGATACATTGTCCGAGCTTCTTGGCGAGAAGATAGAAACGATCGGTGCAAGCCGTACAGACGCAGGGGTTCATGCCATGGGAAATGTGGCAGTATTTTACACCAACACACGCATTCTCGGAGAAAAGATTTCCTATGCACTGAACCAGCGTCTTCCGGAAGATATCCGCATTCAGCTCTCAGAAGAAGTAGAACCGGATTTCCATCCCCGTTACTGCGACAGTGAGAAAACATACGAATACCGCATCCTGAATCGCAAATTCCCGGTTCCGACAGAGCGCTTATACACCTATTTCTACCACTACAAACTGGATGTAGATAAGATGAAAGCAGCAACCTCATACCTGATCGGACAGCATGATTTTGCTTCTTTCTGCGGTGCAAAAGCGCAGGTAAAAACAACTATCCGTACAGTGACAGGAATTGATGTATGGCGTGACGGAGATATCGTAACCATACGTGTAACAGGAACAGGATTCCTCTACAACATGGTACGAATCATCTCCGGAACTCTGATCGAAGTAGGAAACGGACAGTATCCGCCTGAGAGAGTAAAGACAATTCTGGAAGCCTGCAACCGCGAAATGGCAGGCCCGACTGCTCCGGCACAGGGACTGACACTGATGGGGATTGAATTTTTTGATTGATAGTCAGGAGGAGAAAATCATCCGTTTCGATAATTGCCGGTGGGATAACTGATCAACAGTTTTTTTGATGAAAAACAAAAAACGGGGGAGTAACGAAAAAAGTTGAAAAAACGACACAAAACCTATTGACAGAACAGAACCCTTATAATATAATAACCAAATGTGACGTAGTGCGAGATGCTTAAGCCAAATAGCCCAGGCGAAAGTATTTATCAGCGGTTTCGGACATTTCCGCATTTTTAGCACCGGCGTTTCCAATAACTTATATTCGCGGGAAATTCCGCGGTTAATTAAACTATCGTTGATAAATAACAGGAGGTAAAACCATGCAGACTTATATGGCTAATCCAGATAAAATCGAAAGAAAATGGTATGTAGTTGACGCTGAAGGCTGCACCCTTGGCCGTCTGGCTTCTGGCGTAGCAAGCGTTTTAAGAGGAAAGAACAAACCTCAGTTTACACCGCACGTTGACACAGGAGATTATGTAATCGTTGTAAACGCTGAGAAGGTACAGATCACCGGCAAGAAGCTGGATCAGAAGATTTACTATCATCATTCCGATTATGTTGGCGGTATGAAGGAAACCACCCTGCGTGAGATGCTTGCAAAGAAGCCTGAGAAGGTTATCGAGCTTGCAATTAAAGGCATGCTTCCCAAGGGCCCCCTGGGACGCCAGATGATCACGAAGCTTCACGTATATGCAGGTCCGGAGCATGAGCAGCAGGCTCAGAAGCCGGAAGCACTTACGTTCTAATAGGGTGAAAGGAGGAAGAAAGAATGGCTAACAAGCTTTATGGAACCGGCAGAAGAAAGAAGAGTATTGCCCGTGTATACCTGGTACCCGGTACCGGTAAGATCACTATCAATAAGAGAGATATCGATGAGTACTTTGGTCTGGAGACTCTGAAGACCGTAGTACGTCAGCCCCTGGTTGCTACCGAGACTACCGATAAGTTCGATGTTAAGGTTAACGTTCATGGCGGCGGCTTCACCGGCCAGGCTGGTGCGATCCGTCACGGTCTGTCCCGTGCTCTGCTGAACGTAGATCCTGAGTTCCGCCCGATCCTGAAGAAGGAAGGCTACCTGACCAGAGATCCTCGTATGAAGGAGAGAAAGAAATACGTCCTCAAGGCCGCTCGTCGCGCGCCTCAGTTCTCCAAGAGATAACAGGCCCGACAAACCAATTCAAAAATGCTCAAAAAGCCCGGAACCATGCGGTTTTCCGGGCTTTTTCCTTTCCAAAAAGTCTGTTGTCCTTTGTCTGGTTTTGGCAGGATTTGACCTCGCCTGACCCGGTTTTTCTTGATTAATAATGGGGCAACAGGCCCTTTTTGACCCCGTTATGATTAAAAAATGGGGCAACTGCGAGCCGAAATCGGGGTGTTTTAGAGGGCATTTTCCCCTTCATTTTTTCGATCCCATGACGGCCTGTGTGAGAGGTTTTTCTTTTGAAGGGGATGTCCTGATTTGTCAGGATTTGACCAAACCGAATCCAGTTTATCTTGTCCTTCTGAGTTGCCGCTGCTGTGTTTCAAGTGGATGAACTCTCGCACATTTGCGGCGTAGCGTTCCTTCCATATATACTGAAAGCGTAAAGGAGGAACGCCCTATGAAAAAACGGAAATTTAAGATAACCCTCACCCCCGCCGAGAACAGCATTGTGATCCAGAGCCTGAATCACCTGCGCAATACCATGCTCCGTGAAAACCGGGACACCGGCTGCCTGGATGAACTTCTGCTCAAAGCCATGTGCGCCCCGGTGAAGAAGATGTAAAATTACATATCGCTGCTTGATGAGCCGCTTATTCTTTTCAGTAAGAGTAAGCGGCTTTTTTCATGCCCATCTTTCAGACTCCCCCATACATAGCCGTTCGTCTTGCCAACGGGCGGCTAAATCTACGAAGAAGGAGGACATGAAAATGCCGGAACAAAGAAGCCGCCCCAGGGATGGCCGCGTGATCGCGCTGGCCAACCAGAAAGGCGGCACAGGCAAAACCACCACGACGGTGAACCTGGGCATTGGTTTAGCCCGTCTGGGGAAAAAGGTGCTGCTCATTGACGCAGACCCCCAGGGCGACCTCACTACCTGCCTGGGCTGGCAAAACCAGGACAGCCTGTCCACCACCCTGGCCACCGTCATGGAAAAAGTGATCCGGGATGAGCCATTCACCACGGATGAGGGCATTTTGCACCACAGCGAGGGTGTAGACCTTATGCCCGCCAACATTGAGCTGTCCGCACTGGAAATGAGCCTGGTCAACGCCATGAGCCGGGAGTTTACGCTTAGAACCTATGTCAATGAAGCCAAGAAGCACTATGATGTGGTTCTCATCGACTGTATGCCTTCCCTGGGCATGATTACGATCAACGCCCTGGCAGCGGCAGACAGCGTGATTATCCCGGTGCAGGCCCACTATCTCCCCGCCAAGGGCATGACCCAGCTTATGAAAACCATAGGCAAGGTGAAGCGGCAGATCAACCCGGCCCTGAAGGTGGACGGGGTGCTGCTCACTCTGGTGGATGGGCGCACAAACCTTGCCAGACAGACAGCGGATACCCTGCGGCAGAGTTACGGGAACGTATTGAAAATTTATCGTTCCGAGATTCCCGTAGCCATCAAAGCCGCAGAAATCAGCGCCGCAGGCAAGAGCATTTACGCCTACGACAAGGGGAGCAAGGTGGCCCAGGCTTACGCGGATTTTTCAAAGGAGGTGCTGGCGGATGGCGAAAAGCAGCGGGCTAAACTTCAATCTTCCCTCAGTCGATGACCTGTTTTCCACGGAGGAAGAACGAGCCGAGGCGCGGCTTGAAAAGATTGTCAATCTTTCGCCTGCGGAGATCAGCGACTTTCCGAATCACCCCTTTAAGGTCCGTATGGATGAAGCCATGCAGGAAATGACGGAAAGCGTGAAGCAGTACGGCGTTTTGGTCCCCACCCTGGTGCGCCCCAAGCCAGAGGGCGGCTATGAGATGGTGGCCGGACACCGTAGGAAAAAGGCGGCGGATTTGGCGGGGCTTGCGGAAATCCCCTGTATTGTGCGGCAGCTCACTGATGATGAAGCCACGATTATCATGGTGGACTCCAACTTGCAGCGGGAGCAGATTTTGCCCTCGGAAAAGGCGTTTGCCTACAAGATGAAGCTGGACGCTATGAAAAGGCAGCAAGGTGAACGTACAGATTTAACTTCTGCAACACCGTTGCAGAAGTTAGCCGGAAAAACTTCCCGGCAGATACTTGCGGAACAGTCTGGCGAAAGCCATGAGCAGATACGCAAATATATCCGCCTTACCCACCTTATCCCGGAAATTCTGGAGCTGGTAGATAACTCGGTGCTTAAAGACCAGGAAATGCTTCAGATTGCCCTACGCCCTGCGGTGGAGCTGTCCTACCTGCGAAAAGAAGAACAGGCCGACTTGTTCGCTATCATGGACGAGATGGACTGCACCCCGTCCCATGCTCAGGCCATCAAAATGCGCCAGATGTCCGAAGCCAAGACTGGAGGGGAACGGCTGGCCAAAGACGCCCTTGTTTCCATTATGAAGGAGGAAAAGCCCAATCAAAAAGAACAGTTCAAAATTCCAAAAGAAAAAATCAGCCGGTTTTTTGCGCCGGGGACGCCCACGCAGAAGATCGAGGACACCATTGTCAAGGCGCTGGAACTCTACCGCAAGCGCCAGCGCAGTTTAGAGAGATAGTCCACTACCAAGGGAGCAGTGCGCCCATTTGCAGGGAACCGGCGTTTTCGCTGTTCCCCCTCTCCACACCTCACCCCCTCGTACAACCTAAACAGCCTAAAAAAGAAGATATTTGGGGAGGCTGATTCTTTCAAGAATCCACAGGTTTGGCAGACAGAACGGATGAGGTGGAGAACGCCTGGCGCGCCTCTCTTTTTTAGAACGTAAACAGAATCCAGCCGTAAGCAGCACATCCAGAGCGATGTGCTTTTTTTGCGGCCATTTCAAGGAGGTAACACGATGAAAGCATTGAGAAAGCCTCTGTCCCTGTTCATGGCCCTGCTCATGTGCCTGGGCGTGTTCGTAGGGACAGGAACCACGGCTTTTGCCGCAGGCGAAACCATGACGACGTATATGATCGACCTGCCCCGTGCCAGCGACCCCAACAAGGCCGGATGGGGCCATCCCGCCCTGAATTTCCTGGGCGGCTGGTCCACCGGAGAGAACGACAGCTTTTCCGTCCACACCCAGGACGCCTTCAATGGCAGGGCCATCTACTGTATTGAGCCGGGCGTCGGTGTGAATACCGGCGACCAGTACACGGGCCGGGGCGAAGATTTCTGGGATAACTACCCGTCCAACCTGAACCCCACCATCCCGCCGGATACCATCAAAGAATATATCGGGCGGATTATGACCTATGGCTGGCAGGGCAACGCCAGCACCTCATGGATGAGTGGGAACCCGGAGGACGCCAGCAAGATCGCGGGATATATCGCTACCCAGCTTCTTGTTTGGGAAACCGTCGTGGGTGAGCGCGACAGCCAGTTTAACCATGTGGACGCCAATGCCCAGGGCAAAAACAACGTGACGGAATATATCAGCGCCGACCATCCCCTATATAGCGAGATTTTCAGCCAGTATTCCGCCATTGAGAGCGCGGTCAAGCGCCACACTATGCTCCCCAGCTTTTTCAGCAGCACCGCAGACGCCGGTGCCTATGAGCTGAAATGGGATGGCCAGCAGTATTCCCTCACTCTCACGGATGAAAACAATGTGCTGGGAGATTACACCTTCTCCAGCAGCACCACCGGCCTGAATTTCTCTGTGGATGGCAACCAGCTCACCATCACTTCTGCCCAGGCCATCAAAGGCTCTGTGACCATTAAGGCGGAAAAAGTGACTGCCCAGCGCAGCGGTGTTGTAGTTTGGACAGACGGCGTTACTGGCGGCGGCAAGCAGGACTTTGCCACCTACGGGGAAACCGTTTCCGACCAGATGGTAGGCTATCTGAATCTGGAAGTGAAAACCGGCAATATGAAGCTGATTAAGACTTCCGAGGATGGACAGGTAGCCGGGATCAACTTCACCATTACCGGCGAGGGGTACAGCGCCACCAAGACCACCAATGAGGCGGGCGAGATCGACATCTCCGACCTCAATCCCGGCGTTTATACCGTAACCGAGCAGTCGATTGATAAGTATGAACCCCAGGAAACCCAGCGCGTGACCATCGTCAGCGGCCAGACTGCTACCGTGAATTTCAACAACAAGCTGAAGCGTGGCAGCCTGGAAGTGACGAAAACCAGCGAAGACGGGCTGGTGGAGGGCATGACCTTCCACTTGTACGGCACATCCCTCTCCGGGCAGCCGGTGGACGAATATGCTGTGACGGATTCCAGCGGTGTGGCGCGCTTTGAAAACGTGCTTATCGGCACAGGCTATGTATTGGAGGAGGTGGATACCCCCATCCGTTATGTGGTGCCGGATTCCCAGACAGCCACCATCGAATGGGGTGAGATCACCCAAAAGAGCGTGAACAACGTGCTGAAGAAGTTCCGCGTCACCGTCACCAAGAGCGATGTGGAAACGGGTGCGCCCCAGGGCGATGGTTCCCTGGCCGGCGCTGTGTATGGGCTGTATAAGGGAGATACCCTCATCGACAGCTTCACCACGGACGAAAACGGCCAGTTCACCACTGGATATTACGTCTGCGATTCGGACTGGACAATCCGTGAAATCAGCCCCAGCGAGGGCTACCTGCTGGATTCCACCATCCACAAGGTGGGTGCGGAGCCGGAGCTTTATACCATTGAGCTGAACGACACCGCCAACGACGTGACGGAGCAGATCATCAAAGGCGACATCGCTATTATCAAGCATACCGATGACGGGGAAACCCAGATCGAAACCCCGGAATCCGGCGCGGAGTTCCAGGTGTTTTTGAAATCAGCCGGCAGCTATGAAAATGCCAAGGAATCCGAGCGCGATGTCCTTGTCTGCGATGAGAACGGCTTTGCACAGTCGAAGAAGCTGCCCTACGGCACCTATATCGTCCGCCAGACCAAGGGCTGGGAAGGCCGCGAGCTGATGGACGACTTTGAAGTGTATATCGCCCAGGACAGCCAGACCTACCGCTACCTTATCAACAACGCTAATTTTGAGAGCTTCATCAAGGTGGTCAAGGTGGACGCGGAAACCGGCGTCACCATTCCCTATGCAGGGGCCGGGTTCCAGATTTACCGCCCGGATGGCAGCAAGGTGGAAATGACCTTCACCTACCCGACACCGACCACCATTGATACCTTCTATACCAATGACGAGGGCTATCTGGTGACGCCTGAAAAGCTGGAGTATGGTTCCGGGTATTCCCTTGTGGAAGTATCCGCACCGTATGGCTATGTGCTGAACTCTGACCCGGTTTCCTTTGATGTGACCGCTGACAACGCAACAGAGGAAAGTTCTGTGACAGTAGTGGAAGTTACCAAGCCCAACATGGCACAGAAAGGGATCATCAAGATCAGCAAATCCGGCGAAGTGTTTGCCACCGTGACCGAAAGCGACGGTATTTATCAGCCTGTCTACGAGGTGCAGGGCCTGCCCGGTGCAGTCTATGAAATCACCGCCGCCGAAGACGTGGTTACGCTGGACGGCACCCTCCGTTATTCTGCCGGTGAGGTGGTAGATACCATTACCACAAATGAAAACGGGTTGGCAGAAAGCAAACCCCTGTATCTCGGAAAATATGAAATCCGCGAAACTACTGCACCTTTTGGTATGGTGCTGAATACCGAAGCCTGCGCCGTCGAGCTTGTCTATGCCGGTCAGGAAATCGAAGTTACCGAAACATCCGCCAGCTTCTATAATGACCGCCAGAAAGTCCTTGTCTCTCTGGATAAAGTCATGGAGCAGAATGAGAAGTTCGGCATTGGCATGAACGGTGAAATCACCGCTGTCACCTTTGGCCTTTATGCAAAAGAGGATTTGACTGCCGCAGACGGTTCCATTATCCCGTCTGGCGGCCTGCTGGAAATCCTCTCGGTGGACGAAAACGGCCTTTCTGCCTGCAAGACGGATCTGCCTTTTGGCAGCTACTGCCTGAAAGAAATCTCCACCGACAGCCACTATATTCTTTCCGATACCGAGTACCCGGTTGTATTTGAATATGCCAGACAGGATACGGCTCTTGTGGAGATCCGAGCAAATGATGGCGCTGCCATTGAAAACGACCTGATCTATGGTGAAGTACAGGGTATGAAAAAGGACGACAGCGGCAACGCCCTGGGCGGTGCGCTGATTGGCCTGTTTGCCGCTGATGCCGAAGAATTTACAACCGATACTGCGATTTTGACTGCCACCTCCGCAGAGGACGGCAGTTTTTCTTTTGCCCAGGTTCCTCTCGGCAACTGGATCATCCGTGAAATCAAGGCCCCGACAGGCTATGTGCTTTCTGAGAAAGTCTACCCGGTAAACATCGAAACGGATTGCGCCATGATCGAGGTAGAGATTGAGAACACGCTGATTCGCGGCACGGTGCAGCTTACCAAGGTGGATAAGGATTACCCGGACAACAAGCTGACCGGTGCGGAGTTTGAAATCTACCGTGACTTAAACGGCAACAAGGAGTTGGACGCTGAGGACGAAAAGCTGGGAACGCTCATGGAGGTCAGCACGGGAATTTATGAGATGAGCGAACTGACCTACGGCGGCTATCTGGTCAAGGAAACCAAAGCGCCGGAGGGCTTCTATCTGGACAGTAATGCTTATTATTTTGAGATTACCGAGCATGGCAAGACCGTGACGGTAGAAAATGAAGCCGGAAAAGGCTTTATCAATGCGGCACAGGTGGGCAGCCTGAAAATCATCAAGACCTCTTCGGACGGCAAGGTGGAGGGTTTCTCTTTCCGTGTGACTGGAGTGGGTGGCTATGAGCAGGTGTTCACCACGGATAA
>OIBP01000950.1_pt1 | contig 9781 bp, 10 predicted proteins | sample 1581061 | NCBI WGS metagenome assembly OIBP01 (sample SAMEA3882514, study PRJEB24775) | human gut metagenome | biome: human-associated habitat; feature: intestine environment; material: feces | place: Netherlands | collected 2009/2010 | reverse complement strand
GGAGACCGTACAGCCCGTGCGCGAAGCACTACGTTGCAGCTACCAAACGGTAATTTAGTTTGTAAAAATATTTTACAGGAATCGCGAACAAAATGCACGTTTTTTTCGTCTAAACTGACGTAGAAAATAAAAACGTAATTTTGTGCAATCCGTGGAAAGATAAAAAGATGCCCCGCAGCGGCCGTGTAAGCCCCGTCAAAACCTGCACCATTCTGGACAGGTGGGTCGCCTCTGTCCGGCTTTATTGCTTCCAACGTCCAGCCGCAGACGGCAGCCGGGAGGCCTGCAAACCACCGGAGCGTACCGGCGTCCCTTATGACGAAATGTGGGTTTAAAAAGAACTTATCACGCACCCCGCAGGGCATGTTCAGTTTATCTCAGTTTTCGGAAAAAATCCGTCGCAATCGAAGTTTTACTCTTCGTCGGAAAGGATCTGCTCCATGAAGAGGTCGTAGACCTTGTCGATCTCCTCTTCGTCGTCAATGGTGACAAGGAACTCCTCGCCGTTTTCCATCTGGCTCTTGAGGATCACGAGACCGTATTCCTCTTCGTTTTCCTCGTCCTCGCTGTCCTCTTCGACCACGGGGAAGAAGGCCATATACGTCGTGCCGTTATGCTCGAGCGCGTCGACGTATTCCAGTTCTATATCGTTGCCCTCGTCATCGGTCAGCGTGACGAAATTGGGGCCGAACTCATCGTTCATGGGGGAACACCTCCTGAAAGTTTGTGCTCGCATTATACCGCACCTTGCGGCAAAATGCAAGACAAGATACGTACCACTTGACAGCCGTGCTATACTATATTCTGTATCACTATTGAAAATCAGCTATGCGCTCGCGCGCATATTTCTATCGCAAAGGAGGAGGCGCTTTATGGAAGAAAACCGCGCAGAAAACCAGACGCCCCGAAGACAGCACACCCAGCACCCCACGCATCAGGCACACAAGAAGAAAAAGTCCGGCACGGCCAAGCGGGTCATCGGCACCATCTTAGCCATTGGACTCACGACCTGCCTGATGTTTTTCGCCATCTTCATGGTCTACGTGCACACGTCGCTCGATCTGAATGTGGACATCTCGGCCTACACGCTCAAGCAGAGCTCGACAGTCTACTATCAGGATAAAACAAGCGGGGAGTGGGTGGAGCTCACGAAGCTCCACGGCGTAGAGAACCGCACGCTCGTGAGTATCGACGACATCCCCAAGCATGTGCAGGAGGCGCTCATCTCCATTGAGGACGAGCGCTTTGAAAGCCACCACGGCGTGGACTGGAAGAGCACGGCGAGAGCCATTCTCGGCAAGCTCACCGGTACCTCGACGCGCGGCGGCTCGACGATCACCCAGCAGGTCGTGAAGAACATGACCGGCGACAACGAGGTGACTATCAAGCGCAAGGTGACAGAGATCTTCCGCGCGCTGCGCCTCGAGAAAAACTACTCGAAGGATGAGATCCTCGAGACGTACCTGAACCTCGTCTACTTCGGCAACGGCTGCAACGGCATTGAGGCCGCGGCGGAGGGCTACTTCGGCAAGACCGTCGGCTAACTGAGCATTGCCGAGGCTGCGTCCATCGTCGGCATCACGCAGTTCCCCTATAAATACGACCCTGCGCGCGGCGACTGGTACCGCGAGCAGAACAAGGAGCGCCAGCTTACCGTTCTTTATAAGATGCACGAGCTTGGCAAGATCAGTGACGAAGAGTATGAGCAGGCAAAGGTCGAGCCGCTCGTCTTCTCCTGGGACCCGGGTTTTGTTCCTTCTGCGGGGGTTGCAAGCAGGGTGGATACCGCCTCGAGCACGGAGTATGACTCCTACTTTGTTGAGCGCATGTTCAACGACATCGTCGCCGATATGCACGAACAGCTCGGATATGATGAGTCGGTCGCAAAGGATCTGCTCTACACCGGCGGCTACTCGATCTACTGCACGGTCGACCCCGAGGTGCAGTCGATCGTGGAGAGCGTTTACGCCGACCGCAATAACCTGAACTACACCTCGTCCAAGGGAGAGCTGCTCCAGTCCGGCGCGACGATCATCGACAACACGACGGGCGACATCGTCGCGGGCCGCGTGGGCGAGCGCGAGGGCCGGTTTCTGCTCGACTATTCGACCGTTGTGCGTCAGTGCGGTTCTGCCATCAAGCCTTTGAGCGTTTACGCGCCCGCGCTGGATGCCGGCGTCATCACGCCCGCGAGCGTCATCGACGACTATCCCGTTGAAATGCTCGGCGGCAGTATTTGGCCGGTGAACGCCTACTCGGGCTACCGCAGCATTATGACGCTGCAAGACGCCATCCGCAATTCGTCCAACCCCACGGCGGTGCGCACGGCCATCAAGCTGACACTGCCCTCGTCGTATGCGTTTATGACCGAAAACTTAAGCTTCACGACGCTGACGAACGATGATATGACCGCGGCGGGTGCGCTCGCGCTCGGCGGCCTTTCCAAGGGCGTGACCACGCGCGAGATGGCCGCGGCCTACGCAACATTTGCCCGCGGCGGCGTTTACACCACGCCGAGAACGTATACCGAGGTGCTTGACCACAACGGCAACATCATCCTTGAAAATAAGACCGAGTCCCACGTCGCGATGAATGAGAGCACCGCCTATGCGATGAACGAACTCCTGAAAAACGTCGTGCGCAGCGGTACGGGTACGGGCGCGAACTTCTCCGGTATGACCATCGCCGGTAAGACCGGTTCGACCAACAGCAACAACGACCGTTACTTTGTCGGTTACACGCCGTATTACACGGCAGCGGTCTGGGTCGGCTACGACACGCCGACGCGCATCGTGGCGAGCGGCAACCCCGCGGCCACGCTGTGGAAGACGTTTATGAGCAAGGTCCACGCGGGCCTTCCGAACAAGGACTTTGAAGTCAGCAGCGCCGACATGGTCAGCGTGACCGTCTGCACGCAGACGGGACTTCTGGCCTCGGCCGGCTGTCCCTCGCAGACTGTCAAGGTCGCAAAGAGCTATGCGCCCTCGCTGAGCTGCGACGGACACATCAGCGTAACCGTCTGCGCCGATTCCGGCATGCTCGCCTCCGACTACTGCCCGAATGTTACGACGGCCTATGTGCTCGATCTGAGCCAGCCGAACGTCAGCAGCGGTTGGGGCTACAAGCGCGAGCTTCTCACGACGCCGCTGAGCGCCGCGCTTCAGGCAACGTATCAGGCACAGCTCGAAGAAGGGCTCATTTCGTCAATCCCTGCAGGCGAACCGGTGCGCACGAACAGCGGCACAGTGCAGCTATACAGCGATCTGATGTACAGCGGCGTGTGCACGACGCACACAACGCCGCTGGAGCCCACGCCGGATCCGGATGCACCGGATGACGGCAGCGGCACGACGCCGGGCGGTGATGCCACCACTGGCGGCGACAGCGGCACACAGACGCCGTCTGACAACACCGGCACGGCGGGAGACAGCGCATCCGGCGATGTCGGAGACAACGGCCAGTTCCTCAACTGGCTGCTCAACAACGGCGGCTCAGGCCGGTAAAAGAAAATAAAAAGAGAACGGTGAGAACCGTTCTCTTTTTTATGTGACAGCTTCCGTTTTTGCGCTTCGAATCTGCGCGAACAGCAGCAGGAGGAAGGGGAAGAGCACCATCCCTGCCACGCCGAACGTGCAGTAGCCGAGGTACATCGCAAAAAGCGACGCGACCGGCGGCAGCCCCGCCTGCGCGGAGAGAAGCTTGGGCTCGAGCGTGTTGCGCGTGATGAGCGTGCAGAGGTAGAGCGCGAGGAGCACGATGGCCTTGGGCGGGAAGCCGAACAGCAGCGTGAAGACCGCCCACGGCACGAGCGCCGTGCCCGTGCCGAAGACCGGCAGCGCGTCGAGCAGTGTGATGAGAAAGGCGAGCAGCAGGGAATAGCTCTGGCGCATGAGGAGAAAGCCGATAAGAAGCTCTGAAAACGTGATGAGCGACAGCGTTGCCTGCGCGCGCAGCCACCGCGCAAGCGAGCGCATTACGCCGCCGCGAAAGAGCCGCAGCTTTGCCATCGCTTCTTCCGGCACGGCGTGTTCGAGTGCCGCGCAGAGCTCGGGGTACGACGCGGAGGTGAAGAAGATCGCAAGCACGCCCGTCGCGATGGCGAGCACGCCGCCCGGCAGCGCCGCGGCGGCAGAGCCGAGCCACGCCATCGCGCGCGAAGACAGCGAGCGCAGCAGGCTGTCCGCGTCCGTGACGGCCCTGAAAAGCTGCTCGTGCAGATAGCCGCTGAGCCATTCGGGACTCGACGCGCTGAACTGCTCCAATCGGGAGAGCAGATCGTCCGCTGCGGCGGGGATCGCGTCGAAAAACGCGGGCGCGGCGGCGAGCAGCGCGTTCGTCTGAGAAAGCAGCGTAGACCACAGGAGCGACAGCAGCCCGCCGAGCAGAAACAGCAGCGTCAGTGTCAGGATCAGCGCGGAAAAGCCACGTTGAAAGTGAAATTTCCGCCGCAGATACAAAACGACCGGTTCCAGCAGCGCCGCGACGAGCAGCGCGAGCAGAAACGGCAAACACCACGGCAGCACATAGCGAAAGCAGACATAAAAGAGAGATGCACCCATGAAAAGCGCGAGCGATAAAGTGAGGAAGCGTCTCAGCCGTTCTTCATTCAAATTTTGCAGACCTCCCACCGAAAAAAGTGTTGCAATATGCGTTAAGATATGCTAAAATCCTGCCATATAAAGACAGATGACCGCGAAGGAGAAACATTATGGCGCCTGCAACGAAATTTTATTTGGTCTCGTCAGAGGCCCTTCCGGAAATTTTTATCAAGGTGGCGGAGGCGAAGCGCATGCTCCAGTCCGGCGAGGTGCGCACCGCGGGCGACGCCGCCCGCACCGTCGGCATCAGCCGCAGCGCATTTTATAAGTACCGCGATGCGGTGCGCCCCTTCAACGACATGAAGACCGGCCGCATCATCACGTTCTACACGATGCTCAAGAACAACCCCGGCGTATTGTCCGACGTCCTTTCTATTTTTGCCGGTTCGGGCGCGAATATTCTGACCATCAACCAGAGTATTCCCACCAACGGCTGTGCCGCGGTGACAATCTCGGCCGAGACGTCCGAAATGCAGGAGTCGATCGAAGAGATGATGGCGCGGGCGCTCGCGCTTGAGGGCGTGGTGCGCTTCGATATCCTCGCGGCCTGAGTCACGCGGGCTTGTACAAGTTCATACGATGGATTGGCAGCGGCTGAAATGAGCGCTGTCAATCCATTTTTTGTTGGAAGTGGTTCTTATGAGCCTGATCGTACAGAAATTCGGCGGCAGCTCCGTGCGCGACTATGCGCATCTTCTGCGCATGGCGCGCATCGTCAAATCGCGGGTGGACGAAGGCGACGATGTGGTCGTCGTTCTCTCCGCGCAGGGCGACACGACGGACGGCCTACTGCAAAAGGCAAAGGAGATCAGCGAGCGGCCTTCGCCGCGCGAGCTCGACATGCTGCTCTCCGCGGGCGAGCAGATGAGCGCCGCGCTCGGCGCGATGACGCTGCGGTCCATCGGCGTGGAGGCGGTATCCCTCTGCGCATGGCAGATCCCCATCGAAACGGACGGTACACATGGGAACGCGGAGATCGAACTGATCGACACCGCGCGTATCCGGAAGGAACTGGCCGAGGGCCACGTTGTGGTCGCGGCAGGCTTTCAGGGCGTCGACGAGCGGGGCGACGTCACGACGCTCGGACGCGGCGGCTCGGACACGAGTGCAGTGGCGCTCGCCGCGGCGCTGAAGGCCGCTGAGCTTGTCATCTACACAGACGTGGACGGGATATTTTCCTCTGACCCGCGCATCTGCAAGAACGCTGTGCGGCGCGAGGTGATCTCGTATGACGACATGCTGCTGCTCGCGCAGAAGGGCGCACAGGTGCTTCACGACCGCAGCGTGGCGCTCGCGCAGGCGGGCGGCGTGCCCATCACCGTGCGCTCGTGCCGGGAAGGCGGCGCGGGCAGCATCGTTTGCGAAACGGATGAAGACGCAAGCGTCGTCGGCGTGACGCAGAAAAAGAGCGGGCGGAGCCGCCTTGCGGCCATCACGGCGGTCGGCGGCGCGCTGCCGAGCATCGAGAAAGAGAAGATAGCCGTCACGGCGCTCGAACGGGCGGAGATCACCGTCTTCGCCGTTGCGGCGGGGGAGCGGTTCATGAGCTTTTACGTCCTGCGCGACGACGCAGAGCGCGCCTTGCAGTTCGTGCACGACGCGCTGATCGCCGCGAAAGAATGAAAAAAGACCCGTTGGAGCATCCAACGGGTCTTGCCTTTTGCAAGCTGTTTATTCTTCGGCGTAGCGCTTTTTCGCCTTTTCGATCTTGGTCGAATAGCGGTCCTCTTCAGAGAAGATGCAGCCGCAGTATTTCTGCATGTAGAGGCCCATCTCGCGCGCCTTGGCCTGCCCCTCGCGAAAACCGGGGCGGAAGTCACGGTAGTAGAATTCGACGCCGTACTTCTCGCCCATCGTCTCGCCCACGGCCTTTAAGAGCTCGTGGTTCTGATACGGAGAGATGAGCAGGGACGATGTGAACGCGTCGTAGCCGTGGTCGGCAGCGTATTTGGCCGCCGTGCCGAGGCGGATGGTGTAGCAGTGCGCGCAGCGGTGGTCGATATCCGCACTCACGGCGCGGACAAAGTCGCGCAGGCCGTAATCCTCTAAAATATGCACTTCTACATGCTCTTTTTCCCCGTATTCGAGCAGCGTGCGGCGGCGCGCGTCATACTCCGTCCAGGGGTGAATGTTCGGGTTGAACCAGAGTGACGTGGGCTCGATCCCGTCGGCGCGCAGCGTGTCCACGCAGTAGACCGAGCAGGGGGCGCAGCAGGAGTGCAGCAGCAGTTTATCCATCAAAAAAGACCAGCTTTCCTTGTGTCGTTTCTGCCAGCATACCACAAGCGCGCGGCAAAGTCCACGGGAAAAGAAAATTAAGCGAATGGCGCAGGATCGTTCACGATTTATACATTGACTATTCAATCGAATGCGTAGTATAATACATTGATTATTATGAACAAGTATGCCCATGCGGCAAAGGAGAAAATGTATGTGGATCGCGGACGGTTGGGAAGATTATGAGCTGCTGGACTGCGGCGGCGGAGAAAAGCTCGAACGCTGGGGAAAGCAAATTCTGGTGCGGCCTGACCCTCAGGCGATCTGGGAGACGCCGCGCACGAACCGCGGCTGGCGCAACGCGCAGGGCCGCTATTACCGTTCGTCCTCGGGCGGCGGACATTGGGACAAGGAGAAGCTGCCCGAGAGCTGGACGGTAAATTACAAGGATCTCAAATTCCAGGTCAAGCCCATGAATTTTAAGCACACGGGCCTGTTCCCCGAGCAGGCCGTCAACTGGGATTTTGCGCGCGAGAAGATCAAAAACGCGGGCCGGCCCATCCGCGTGCTGAACCTCTTCGCCTACACCGGCGGCGCGACGGTCGCGTGTGCGGCGGCAGGCGCTCAGGTCTGCCACGTGGATGCGGCAAAGGGCATGGTCAACTGGGCGCGCGAGAACGCGCGTGTCAGCGGTCTTTCCGATGCGCCGGTGCGCTGGATCATCGACGACTGCGCGAAATTTGTCGAGCGTGAGATCCGCCGCGGCAAGGTGTATGACGCCATCATCATGGACCCGCCGAGCTACGGCCGCGGCCCCGGAGGAGAGGTCTGGAAGTTGGAGGACAATCTTTTCCCGTTCGTGAAGCTCTGCGCGCAGGTCTTATCGGACAAGCCGCTTTTTGTCATCATCAACTCGTATACGACGGGGCTCGCTCCCTCGGTGCTCGGCTACATGCTGCACCTGCTCGTTGCGGAAAAGTACGGCGGCAAGGTCACGTGGGACGAGCTGGGCCTGCCCGTGACGGAGACGGGGCTCGCGCTGCCCTGCGGCGCGACGGGCCGCTGGTTCTCGGAATAAAGGAATCCGCCGCTTTGCGGCGATGAATCCCCGAAAGGCTCTTTCGGGATAACGATTAAGGAACGCAACTTTTATGGAAATGATCAAGACCCAAGACCTGGCCTTCACCTATCCGGGCACGGAAGACCAGATGAACACCCGCGCGCTGCGCGGGGTGGATGTGACCATCGAGCGCGGCAGCTTTGTCGTGATCCTCGGCCACAACGGCAGCGGAAAATCGACGCTTTTAAAGCTCCTGATGCGCTTCTGGGATGTGCAGAAGGGCCGCGTCCGCCTGTCAGGCACGGACGTTTCCAGCATCAACACGGGGAATCTGCGCGAGATGGAGAGCTTCGTCACGCAGGAGACACATCTCTTCCACGACAGCATCAAAAATAACCTCCGTATCGCAAAGCTCGACGCGACGGACGACGAGATCGTCGCGGCCTGCAAAAAGGCTGCCGTGCACGAATTCATCATGACGCTGCCGCAGGGCTACGACACGCCGGTCGGCGAGCTGGGCGACACGCTTTCGGGCGGCGAGCGCCAGCGCCTCGGACTCGCCCGCGCGTTTCTGCACGACGCGCCGCTGATGCTCCTTGACGAGCCGACGAGCAATCTCGACAGCCTGAACGAGGCGGTCATCCTGAAATCGCTGCACGAGCAGTGCGCGGGCAAGACCGTCGTGCTCGTGTCGCACCGCGCGTCGACCATGCGCATCGCCGACACGGTCTACTCCGTCGAGCACGGGAGAATGAGCTGATGAAGGATATCGAAACCAAGCGCGAGCGCGAAAAGAAGATGATCTCGCAGATGATCGCCCTCTACTGCCGCCGCAATCACCACACAAGAGGCGTGCTCTGTCCCGAGTGCGCGGCGCTGAACGACTACGCCCGCGCCCGCTCCGAGCACTGCCCGTTCATGGAGACGAAGACCTTCTGCGTCAACTGCCGCGTGCACTGCTACAAACCTGACATGCGTGAAAAGATCCGCGCCGTGATGCGCTTTTCCGGCCCGCGGATGATTTTCTATCACCCCGTCGCCGCAATCCGCCACGTGGTGAAGACAAAGCGCGAAAAAAAGAGACTGGAGAGAGAAAACCGATGAAGCTGAAACGCCTTTTCTTCCTGATCCTCGGCTGCGTGTGCCTTGCGCTCGGCTGCGTCGGCATCGTGCTGCCGGTGCTGCCCACGGTGCCGTTCTTCCTTGCGACGGTGTTCTGCTTTGCAAACTCGTCGGAAAAGCTGCACACATGGTTTCTCGGCACAGAGCTCTATCAAAAACACCTCGACTCATTCGTGAAGAAAAAGGGCATGACCGCGCAGACCAAGGCAGGCATCCTGATGTCCGTGACGCTGCTTGATGGCCGTCGGCTTTTTCCTGATGCTGCGAAAAGCGCTCTACATTCCCTGCACTATGCCTTCACAACTCTGAATCAGGGCGGCTATGAGGATATTGCTACTGAAGAGTTCGAGAACATACATAACCTGTTTGCTGCGATTCTTGCAAAGGGTATCGGTAGACAGCTGAAACAGGGCCTTTACCGTGAGTATCTGAACCAAAAGGAGACGGTCACTGCTGTTCGCGGCAAAATTGACATGCCCGGAACGATACAGAACCGCCTCGCAAGGAGGCAGGTATTGACCTGTGAATATGATGAGCTTTCCGAAAACAATCTGCTGAACCAGATTCTTAAAACGACCGTGATGCTCTTGCTCCGTCATGTAAGGGTGGATCAAGCATACAAAAGCGATTTGAAGAAGGAAATGTTGTTCTTTTCAAATATTGATACCGTTGACCCTGGCACAATTCACTGGTCGGCCATTCGGTTTCAACGGAACAACAATACCTATCGTATGCTCATTAGTTTGTGCCAACTGATCCTCGAAGGAATGCTGTTGACCTCGGA
>OIBP01000944.1_pt1 | contig 9847 bp, 10 predicted proteins | sample 1581061 | NCBI WGS metagenome assembly OIBP01 (sample SAMEA3882514, study PRJEB24775) | human gut metagenome | biome: human-associated habitat; feature: intestine environment; material: feces | place: Netherlands | collected 2009/2010 | reverse complement strand
ACAGCACTGCGCGCCCGCAAGGGTGTTCAGCATCGTGCTCAGCGATATTCTGGGCGATCCGCTGGATATAATCGCCAGCGGCCCGGCGGTGCCGGATTCCTCCACCTGTGCACAAGCGCTTGCCATTGCGGAGAAATACCACCTGGACCTGTCGGAACAGGCGAAGGTGCTGCTGGCGCAGGAAACGCCGAAAGCCCTTGACAACGTGACCACGCAGATCACCGGCAGCGTCCGAGAGCTGTGCACCGCTGCCGCTAAAGCCTGCCGGGAGCTGGGCTATGAGCCCATCCTCCTCACCGACCGGCTCTGCTGCGAGGCGCGGGAGGCAGGCAGCTTTCTGAGTGCCATCGCCCGCACCCATGCGGGACAAGGAAAAAAGCTGGCCTTTATCGCGGGCGGGGAAACCGTGGTGCACCTGACCGGCAAAGGGCTGGGCGGACGCAATCAGGAGCTGGCGCTGGCCGCAGCCCCGGCACTGGCCGGACAAAATGCGGCGGTGTTCTCCGTGGGCAGTGACGGCACCGATGGCCCTACCGATGCCGCCGGCGGCTATGCGGACGGCGACACCGCCGCCGCACTGACGGCAAAGGGCTGGAACGTGTTCGACACCCTGCAAAACAACGATGCCTACCACGCCTTGCAGGCGGTGGAGGGGCTTATCATCACCGGTGCTACCGGTACCAACGTCAATGATGTTACCGTGGTACTGATTGGGGGAGAAGTGCAGGCAGACGCCTGAACCCTGCTTGCCCGGTGCGCGGTGCTCCTATAACATTTGACCCCGCTTTGCCCGCTTTACCCGGGCAGGCGGGTTTTTTTTGTTGAAAATACTTGACAGTTCTTCTGCAAAATGATATGATTTTGATATCAGAAAGAAACGCTTCCGACCCTGATAAGGAGGGACTTGTTATGGAAGAGAAAATTTTGAATACCCGCAAAAACGGCATGGCCGCGCTGCTGCTCACCCTGCTGGGCTATGTGGTGGCCATCGCCCTGTTCATTTACAGCATCACCCTGCTGAATGCAGACCGGATGCTTCTGGGCGTGCCGCTGCTGATTTTGTCCATTGCGTATTGGATCGCAGGCATTTTCCTGTTCTGCGGTCTTAAGGTGTTAAAGCCGCAGGAGGCGCTGGTGCTCACCCTGTTTGGTGATTACATCGGCACCCTGAAGGGGGAGGGCTTCTACTGGGTCAATCCCTTCTGCTCGTCGTTTAACCCCGCCGCCAAGACGAAGCTCAACCAGTCCGGCGATGTGGACGGCGGCCACAAGGGCACGGACCTTCTCGCTGCCATGCAGGGCGCGTCCGCCGCGGTCGAGGTGGGCGGCAGCAAGAAGATCTCGCTCAAGATCATGACGCTCAACAACGCCCGCCAGAAGATCAACGACTGTCTCGGTAACCCCGTGGAGATCGGAATCGCCGTGATGTGGCGCGTGACCGACACAGCCAAGGCCGTATTCAACGTGGATAACTACAAGGAATACCTGTCCCTCCAGTGCGACGCGGCACTGCGCAATATCGTGCGCGTCTATCCTTACGACGTCGCTCCGAATGTCGACACCACGGGCGACGGTCAGGCCGACGAGGGGAGCCTGCGCGGCTCGAGCGAGGTCGTCGCCGCGCGCATCCGCGATGAAATTCAGGCCAAGGTCGCCGACGCGGGCCTTGAGATTATCGAAGCGCGCATCACCTACCTCGTCTATGCGCCCGAGATTGCGGCCGTCATGCTCCAGCGCCAGCAGGCCAGCGCCATCATCGACGCGCGCAAGATGATCGTTGACGGCGCGGTCGGCATGGTCGAAATGGCGCTTGAGCGTCTGGCGGAAAAGGGCACGGTCGAGCTCGACGAGGAGCGCAAGGCGGCCATGGTCTCGAACCTGCTCGTGGTGCTGTGCGGCAACCACGACGCCCAGCCCGTCGTCAACTCCGGAAGCCTGTATTAAGCGCGCCGCGCTACTTTTTGGGAGGCTGCCATGAACGACAACGCCAAAAAGCAGGTGCCCCTGCGCCTGTCCCCCAAGCTCTACGCCGCCATCGCCGCCTGGGCAGAGGACGATTTCCGCTCCGTCAACGGCCAAATCGAATATCTTTTGACCGAGTGCGTGCGCCAGCGGAAAAAGAACGGCAAATACGTCGGCGAAGAGATCGACGTTCCGCCCGAGCTCGATCTCAAGTGAACAAGTGTTAAGAATGTGGAAAGAATTCGTTTCTTTCCGCATTCTTGCTCTTCATTCCATTCAGGAATAGTCATTTGTTCAAACTTTATTGATGACTTTTCCCCGCCGCTGTGTAATAATGTTTGTAAATGTTATTTGATCGAAACGAGGTATCCCGCATTGAAAAAACTCAACCAGGCGATCGACCGCTTTTGTATCCTGCACCCGAATTTTGGCATCCCCAACCTGATGCTCTATGTTGTCATCGGCAACGTGGTGCTGGGGCTTTTGTCCAACTTCTCGAACGGCAACTTTCTGAGCTTCTTCTCCTACACGCTCTCGGGTCTTCTCCATGGGCAGGTCTGGCGGCTCGTCACCTTTGTCCTCATCCCTGAGAGCACGAGTCCGTTCTATCTTCTCATCACCTGCTATTTCTACTACTGGATCGGCTCGACGCTCGAGCGGCAGTGGGGCAGCCAAGTTTACGACGTATTACCTGAGCGGCATGCTGCTCACCGTCGTCGGCGCGAGCATCGTCAGCCTGATCACGGGCTACAGCATCCCCGTCTACGGTGCAAATTATGTCAACTTTGCCATGTTCATGGCCTTCGCGCTCCTCTATCCCGATGCGCAGGTGCTGCTATTTTTCGTCTTCCCCATCCGCATGAAGTGGCTCGCGTATATTGACGTATTCTACTTCTTCTTCGACATTGTGCGCTACATTGCCGCCGGCAGATGGTACTATTCCATCATGCCCATTGTGGCGCTTTTGAATTTCGTCATTTTCTTCTGGCCCGAGCTTACACGGTTTTGGGGACTCGAACGCCACCAGAGCAAGCAGGCCACGCACTTCCATAACACCGTGCGCGCCCAACAGCGTCAGGAGCAGTATCAGCAGCAGACGCAGGGCTTCCGCCACAAATGCGCCGTGTGCGGCCGCACGGACGTGACAAATCCTGAGCTGCAGTTCCGCTATTGCAGCAAGTGCGCAGGGTACCACTGCTTCTGCTCTGACCACATTTTCAATCACGTCCACTTTACGGACGAGCAGCCATAAGCAAAGAGAGGCAATCATTATGGCATATACGAAAGAACAGGCGTGGGAGCTGCTCACGCAGTACAACAAGGGTGAATTCCACTTAAAGCACGCCAACACCGTCGCCGACGTGATGCGCTGGTACGCGGAAAAGCTCGGCTACGGCGACGAGGCGGACTTCTGGGAGATCGTCGGCCTTCTCCACGACCTTGATTTTGAGATGTATCCCGACGAGCACTGCATCAAGTCGCAGGAGATCATGCGTGAAAACGGTCTCGACGAGCGCCTGATCCGCGCCACCGCCAGTCACGGCTATGGCCTGCACTTTGACGGCCTTCCCGAGCCTCAGCACGAGATGGAAAAGATCCTCTTTGCCACCGACGAGCTCACAGGCCTGATCGGCGCGGTCGCGCTCATGCGCCCGAGTAAGAGCGTCAGCGATCTTGAGGTCAAGTCCGTCAAGAAAAAGTACAAGGACAAGAAGTTTGCCGCCGGCTGCTCGCGCGAGGTCATCGAGCGCGGCGCGGAAATGCTCGGCTGGGATCTTGACACGCTCATTGAGCAGACGATCCTCGCCATGCGTGCAAGCATTCATGTCGAATAATTTCCCTGCATAACATTTTACCGGTCATCTATTACCTGCGGAAAGGAAGGTGTTTTTATGAGCGATTTTACCCCTACGCCCACGCCGAGTTACAGCGGAAAGCTCCGCAACCATATGCTGATGGTACCCGAGTGCATCAACGAGTGCAGCGGCATCCGCATCTTCGGCAGAACGATCAAGTCCTTTGTCTTTTCCACTGACGTTGCCACCATCGCAAGCGTCAATGCCGATGCGGTGATTGCCGTTTATCCCTTTACCCCGCAGCCGCGCATCGTGCGCGCCGTCATCAGCGTGGCGGATATGCCCGTGTTCTGCGGCGTCGGCGGCGGCTTCACGTCTGGCGCGCGCTCTGTCGCCCAAGCGATGGAGGCTGAGCACTGCGGCGCTTACGGCGTTGTGCTCAACGCGCCCGTTTCGGCGGATATCCTGCGCGACATCAAGTCGCACATCGACATTCCGGTCGTGGCGACCATCGTCTCCGCCACGCAGGACACTGAGGCTCGTATCGCCGCAGGCGTCGACATTTTGAACGTCTCTGCCGCGTCGGAAACGCCGCAGCTCGTCGCCGCGCTCCGCGAGCGCCATCCCGAGATCCCCATCATCGCCACCGGCGGCCCGAAGGATGAGACTATTCGCAAGACCATCGCGGCAGGCGCGAACGCCATCACCTACACCCCGCCCGACAACGGTGTGCTGCTGGCTGAGATCATGCACGCACACCGCGAGCGCTACCGGTAAGCTACATATAAAAAATGCTGGCTCTTATGAGCCAGCATTTTTCTTTTATCTTCACGCTTCCTTGTTCGACACAAACTGGTAGCTGCCTTTGCTGCCCTTCAGCGTGACGATCCCCTTTTCACCGCTCTCCTTCTCATAGGTGAGCGCGATAGTCCCGTCCTCGTTCTGCTCGAGCGAGGTGACCGTGCAGCGCTGGAAATTCGTATCGCCGTGGAGCAGATAATAGGCGTCGTACTCCTCGAGATAGATGAACTGGTCGAGATTCTTTTTGTTCGTCTCGTCCAGTGCCACGCCCAAATACTCCTGCAAAAAGGCGTCCATTTCCGTTCTCTGCGTTTTGATGGGATAATGCTCAAACGCCACTGGGCCGATTGCTGTCTGTTCTGCCTCAGTAACCTCTTCCTGTATTCCTGTCGGGCCATTATAGAAGAGCTCATAGAGGTCGATGTCCGCGGCGGTGTCGTAATAGCTGCTGAGCAGCATATTCGTCATGCACACGCCGCTGCCCACATTGAAAAATTCCGTGTTGAACCATTCGATGTCCACCGCAGACGTCTCATCATCCGGCGGCGGTACATCGTCCGCGGGCTTTGTGCCGCAAGCAGTCAGTGCGCAGCACAGGGTAAAAAGCAGCAGAAAGATTTTTACTCTCTTCATTTCTCTCATCCTCCGTAAAAGTGGTCCTATATGATCGCTTCTGCGGCGCGGCCGCACTTTTTACGCCATGGGACTCCCCTCCCTCTCTCCTATTCTCTCAGTACGGGCACGGGAATGCGGAGAACACCGCGTGACCGCCGACGATGGTAAAGGGATATTCGAAGTTCTCCTCCTCGCCGTTCGGCGTCCAGCTCTGCGACGCTTCGTCCCAATCGCCGTAGGTGATGGTCTGTGTCACGGTGCCGCTCTCACCGTCGAGCGTCACGCTGTGCGTCTCATCGATTACGGAATCGTCGCTGCCGCGGTCGGCAGACAGGACGTATAGTCTGCCGTTCACCTCAGCGTAGCGGTCAGACTCTTCAAACCACTGGTCGGCCAGCGCCTTGTCGAAGTAGCGGTACATCAGATCGTGCATGTCCTCGAGCGTCGAAACGCCGGGGATCGCCGCACTGTAGTAGGTGTAGCCGTTGATCTCCGTCTCGTCCGGCGCATCTCCGATCGGCGGCGTGTTCATAAAGAACCACGCCCACAGTGTGATCGCCGTGTCGAAATCCGCCAACACGGTCTGCTCCTGCGAGACGCTCAGGATCGTCTTCGCGTGCTCACTGAGCGCGTTGTAGAATTCGCTGTACGGCACCGAGAACACCTGCGGCCCCGCCGCATACGGCGCGATGACGTACTGGTCGAATGTGACCGTCAGGCCGTTTTCCGTAAAGTTCAGCGTCGCGAGCGTGGGGAAATCCTGCAAATAAGAGTCATAATCGTCAAAATATCCTTCGCTGAGGCCCTTTTGCGCGATCTGCTCGTAGATATTCCAATAAATGCTCTCCTGCAGCGAGTTTCCCTGCAAATCGCCCTCCTCCGAGGCCAGCGCGTCCAGCGTCAGGAATTCGCCCGTCGTCAGATCAAAGCTCCACGCGCGGGTGGCGGAATTCGGATGCACGCCGCCGTAGTAGGTGTAGTTCTCCGCCGCGATGCTCAGGAGTTTCCCCTCGGTCATGTAGGTCTGCGTCAGGCTCAGCTCGTTCGTCCAGTAGCTTCCGTTCAAAAAGACCGATGTGCCGTTTTCCGCATAGAGCTCCTTGGCCTCTGCGGCCATCTGCGCCGCCTCGGACTCAAGACCCGCGAGCACGTTGTTCATCTCCGTGTTGAAGGCGTTCTGCGCCGTGAACTGCGCGGGGTTGCCCGTGCCGCCGTTCGCCGTCACGTTCTCCGCCAGCGTGTAGAGCTCGCCGTCCTCCGTGCGCAGTTCGAGCACCGGCAGTTCGTAGCGCTCCGCCAGAAGCACCGTGCCGTCGTCGGCCTTGTACTCGTTTTCGTAAACTTGCGTTGCGACTTCAAAGTGCAGCGTGCTCGCCTGCGGCGGCGCGTTGTCCTCCGGCCCGCCGGGCGCTCCTGCGCCGCAGGCGGTCAAATTCAGCGCCAGCACGCAGCAAAGCAGCAGCGTCATCCATTTTTTCATTCTGTTCTCCTTTCGAGGTCTCGGTTCCTTGCTCAAACGATCACAGGCCCCTCCGTCCACGCGCTGCTGCCTCTGGCCGCGCGCAGCTCGGGATAGGCGAGCACGTATTGATCCGCCGCGCGCGCCGTCAGAGCGAAGAGCTTCTGCGCCTCCTCGCTCAACGCGCGCACATCGGCGCTCTTGGTCAGCACCGGTGCGCTTCCCGTTTTTTTGATCGTTTTGAGCAGCTTTCGTCCCCGCTCATTGCACGCCAGCACGCGCAGATAGGGGATCTCCGGCGGCACATCCGCCGCCGTCACGTCCAGATACGCCGCAAGCAGCATCCGCCGCAGCCGCGCATAGGCATAGCGCTTCGTCTTCACCGCGAAGAGCAGCTCGTCGACGGACGCTGCCGTCCGCGCTGCGTCATAAAACCGGCGATAAAGGCCTTCATTCCCGCTGTCATAGCGGGCGAAGTCCTCCTCGCACATCGCGCGCAGCCGGGAAAGCACCGCTCGCTCCGCATTCTGCATCGTCACCGGCGCGCGGCCCGCTGCGCATTCGCGCGCATAGATGGCGGCGCTCTCCGCCGTCAGATACGCGGAGGCGTCCTCTCCGTTCGTGAGCAGCTCGCGGATGTGGCTCGCCGAGGCGAAGCCCTTCGCCGCACCCCCGTTGTGCCCGACGACCTTTCGCAATATTGCCAGCGGCGCGATGGTACTGCCGCTTTGCAGCAGCGCCTTGCAGTATTCTACGCCGAGGATATCGTTCGGCTCCCGGAGCACCGCGGCATCCTCGCCGATGAGCGCCCTCGCGGCGCTCTCCCTCGCCGCGGCAAAGGACAGGCCCTTGGCAAGCTCCTCTCGCAGCGCGTCGGGAAAATCCGCCCGCAGCAGTGCCTTTGCCGCGCGCTGCAATTTCGCCGCGTTACCGCATTCGCTGCCAAAGGCCAGCGTGTCGACCACGCCCGTCGCCGCCAAAATGCTCACGCCGCCGCGGGCAAAGCCCTCCGCCGACGAAATGGCCCACGGCAGCGGCAGCTCAAGGACCAAGTCAGCCCCGCCGCGCACGGCAGCCTCGGCGCGCGCATGCGCGCGTTCAATGGCAAAATCGCCCCGCTGGACAAAATCGCCGCTCATCGCGCACACGGCCGCGCACTCTTCCTCGCCTGCCAGACGGCGCAATTCATCAATTTGCCACTTGTGGCCGCGGTGGAAGGGATTATATTCGCATATTATACCAAATACCCTCATGGAAGTCCTCTCAAAGCGGTTACAAAAGAGTTACGTTTTGTTAAATGCAAATGTCAATAGGAAAGTGTAACAAAACGAAAAAATATTTTTAGACGGTCTGCAAATAGCCCTCAAACAACTGCCCGGCAGAGGCCCAGCCCAGCAGTTGGCGGGGGTATCTGTTCAGCCAGCTTTCCACCGCCTCCACGTCTTTTTGGGTGACCTTATCAAAGTTTGTCCCCTTGGGGAACTTCCGCCGGATCATCTGGTTCTGTTTTTCGTTGCTTCCTCGCTCACTACTGCAGTATGGGTGACAGTAATATGTCCGGGTGCGCTTGCTCTCACAGCGTTTATATACGGACCGTTCGATCCCGATATAGTCCGCAAACTCGCTTCCGTTGTCCATGGTAATAGATTGGAATACCTGCGGGAAGCGGGCGCCCCATTTCCGTTCCATGGTGTCCAGCGCACGGACGACGCTGGCCGCGGATTTATCGCGGATCAGGCGGATCACCTCCATGCGGGTGACGCGCTCGGTCAGCACCAGGAGGCACTTATGCCCGCCCTTGCAGGAAACCACCAGATCCATTTCCCAGTGGCCGAACTCCTGGCGCCCGTCGATCGCCGGCGGGCGCTTTTCTATGCTCTCACCCTTTGGCTGCTGTTTCGCCCGCTGGACGTGCTTGGTTTTCTTCTTCCGCCGGGAACCCTTGAACGGCAGCGCCTTATTGGTCAGGCGGAGAAAAACACCCTTGTCAATATAGGCATAAAGGGTTTGGCGGCAGATCCGCGTTTCAAAGCTGCCGTACTTTTCCGGGTGGTTCTCAATCTCATGCAGGGCCGCCTCCGGGCTGTAATTGTCGTCAGCAATCAGCGCCTCCAGGGTTTCGGCATACCGGCGATCACTTCCAATTTTCAGGGGGCCGCCCTTGGCCGCCATGTTGGCCCGGTAGCGGGCTTGTGACCGCTCCGGTATGTACTCGGTCACTTCGATATAATCCGCGTTCATGTAGGTGTATGTCCCGCGTTTGATCTCGCGGCAGACGGTGGCGGCGCTGACGTGCAGGGCCGCGCCGATCTCGCGCATGGTGGCGCCCTCTTTTCTCATTCTGGCGATCTTGTTCCGGTCAAACTCCGTCAGGTGCTTATATCCTTTCATGCCCGTGCCCTCACTTTCAAAAAATATGGACGGCGTGGTGCATACAGCACTCCACGCCGTCCTATTCTTTGCCCAGCAGCCAGTCCACGGAAACCTCCAGAACGTCCGCGATCACCACCACCTCAAAGTCAGCCACAAACCTGCCGCCGTTTTCGATCCTGCTTATCACGTCCCGCTCCACAATGACACCAGCCAGTTGCAGACGCCGGCAGAGATCAGACTGTGACAGCCACGCCCGCAGGCGGGCCTCCCGGATCCGGTCACCGCATATATTTCTTTTCCCGTGGAAATCATACGCTTTCATGGGCAGCCCTCCAGGCGCGTGGTAATGTTCAGCAGTTTTCTTGATATTAACATATAGGTTTCCACGAACCCATGTTAATAATCAGCACCGAAAAATATTGAACACTCTGGAGGGCAAACGCCGAAACGCCCCCGGCGCTGTGTGCGTCGGGGGTGTCTTTACTTCGTGATTTTCATTAAATCGTTTGGGGTGCAATCCAGCAGCAGGCAAAGCCGTTCTATTGTTTCCGTCGTTACATATTTCCCGTCCCTCATTTTTTGCAGGGTACTTTGTGACAGTATATTTTCCTTTCGGATCCGGTATGTCGTGACGCCCTTTTCCTGCATTTTGTCAAATGCCCCCTGGTAGCTGATTGCCATAATATCCACCCCTTTCTGTGCTTCATTGTAGCATTTTATATGCACCTTGTAAAGTGCATATTTTAGACAAATTACAGCACCTTTTTTCGTGCATATCGTCACTTGATTATGCACCCTAAAAGGACTATAATATAGACAGTTCAAGAGGAAAGGGGTGGTT
>OIBP01000939.1_pt1 | contig 9867 bp, 8 predicted proteins | sample 1581061 | NCBI WGS metagenome assembly OIBP01 (sample SAMEA3882514, study PRJEB24775) | human gut metagenome | biome: human-associated habitat; feature: intestine environment; material: feces | place: Netherlands | collected 2009/2010 | reverse complement strand
ACGGCCTGATCCTCTACGTTGACGGCGGCATCCTCGCCTACATCGGCAAGCAGCCCGGCTGATTTACTTTCTTCGAGAAGAAAGTAAACAAAGAAGCTTTCAAACAATAAAAAGGACATCCGCTCGTGAAAGGGCGGATGTCCTTTTTTGTTTTAGCTGCACGGTAGGGGCCGGGCATGCCCGGCCCGGCAGTGTATGGTAAACGGACGCTTGCGGGAATCTCCCGGGCCGCATATATGCGGCCCCTACACCTCTGTTGCCCTGTAGGGGTCAAGACCCCTCCCTGCAAAACGACCCGCAAAGGGGGGGTTACCCGATGGTCACGCTCCACTTGAACTCCTTGCTCTCGCCGGGGTTCAACTCGATGTGATGGCCTGCCTCGTTGACGGAGTTGGCCCAGCCGTTCCAGGGTTCCATGCAGACGAAGCTCTCGGCGTCCTGCTGCCAGAGCACGCCGTTGGTGAAAACGCTCTCGTCAAAGCTGACCGTGACTTTGTGGCCGTTGCCGGAGTCGGTGAAGCGCATCGGGCTCTTGACGCTGGTCATCAGGCGGATGGAGTCGGCACTCCCCTCCTTGCGGGTCAGGGTGATGGTCTCGGGCGCGGCGGGCTGCTCGCCCTTGGCGCTTTCGCTGCAGGTGGCGGCGTCGATGTCAAACGCGACGTTGTCCAGCTTGCTGGCGGCGAAGTACGGGTGGAAGCCGACGCTGAACGGCAGGGCCTTGTCGCCGGTGTTGGTGACGGTCAGGGCCAGCGTGGCGGTGCTGCCGGTCAGGGTGTAGCGCATGGTCAGGGCAAAATCGAACGGGTAGACGAACTTTGTCAGACCGTTGGGGGTCAGGGTCAGCTCAATGGCGGTGTCGTTCGCGCTCTTGACCTGCCACGGCACGAGGTCGGCCAGGCCGTGGACCTCGATGGGATAGGCCGCGCCGTTGAAGTGGTGCACGCCGTCGTCCGGTTTGCCGCAGTTCGGGAACAGGATGGGGATGCCGCAGCGCGGGCGATCCGTGGACTCGAAGTTTTTGTCGCGCAGCCACAGGTATTCGTCACCGTTTTTGGTGAAGGATGTGGCCATGCCGCCCTTCTCGGGCGTGACGGTGAAGGCGTACTCGCCGTCGGTCAGGGTCAGGGTCTTGTAGGAAGCACCGTATTTTTCATAGGTGCCGGTAGTCAGAGTAGACATGATAAGGCTCTCCTTTGTATGCACGTAGGGGCCGCACATGTGCGGCCCGCAACTTTGTGGAAAGCACCCGATTGCGGGTAAGTTGCGGGCCGGGCATGCCCGGCCCCTACAGCGTAGTGGATTTTTCGTGTTTAATTATACCACAAACAGGCTTACAATACAACGCCATCCTTAAAGATCGAGATCTCGCGGAAGCCCTTCTTCTCGGCGCAGGTCTGCTTGCCGGAGGCAACGTCCAGCACGAGCCGGTACAGGTCGGCACCGGCCTCGTCCAGCGTGCGCTCGCCGTCCGCGACGACACCGGCGTTGAAGTCGATCCAGGTCTTTTTTCTGGCGGCCAGCTGGCTGTTGGTGGCAATTTTCAGCGTCGGCGCGGGGGCACCAAACGGCGTGCCGCGGCCCGTGCTGAACAGCACCATGTGCGCACCCGCAGCAGTCAGCGCCGTGGCGGAGACCAGGTCGTTGCCGGGGCCGTACAGCATGTTCAGGCCCTTGGTGGTAACGGGCTCGCCGTAGTCGATGACATCCATGATCGGCGCGGAGCCGCCCTTCTGCACGCAGCCGCAGGACTTGTCCTCCAGCGTTGTGATGCCGCCCTGCTTGTTGCCCGGGCTCGGGTTGTCGTAGACGACCTCATTGTGGCTGATGAAGTACTCTTTGAAGCCGTTGATCATCCTGACGGCCTTCTCAAAGACCTGCTCGTTCTGGCAGCGGTCCATCAGGAAGCCCTCGGCACCGAACATCTCGGGCACCTCGGTCAGCACGGTGGAGCCGCCGCGGGCGCACAGCATATCGCTGAAGCGGCCAATCGTCGGGTTGGCGGTGATGCCGGACAAACCGTCCGAGCCGCCGCACTTCATGCCGACGACCAGCTCGCTGGCAGGGATCGGCTCACGCTTAAACTGCGCGGCGTAGGCGGCCAGCTCTTTCAGGATCTCGCGTCCCGCGACCAGCTCGTCCTCAACGTCCTGGCAGGTCAGGAACTTGACGCGGTCATGGTCGTAGTCGCCCAGCTCGGCTAGGAACTGCTCATGGGTCAGGTTTTCGCAGCCCAGGCTCAGCACCAGAACCGCGCCCGCGTTGGGGTGACGCACCAGAGATGCCAGCAGCTTGCGGGTCTGTGCGTGGTCATGGCCGGTCTGGGAGCAGCCGAACGGATGGGTGAAGGCATACAGCCCGTCAATGCTGCCGGTCACAAGGTCCTGATTGTCGCGCACGAGCGCCTTGGCGCAGTCGTTGACGCAGCCGACAGTCGGGATGATCCAGATCTCGTTGCGGATGGCAGCGCGGCCATCCTTGCGGCGGTAGCCCATGAAGGTGTCAGGCGCGGCGGGGGTCAGCGGGTGTACATTGGGGTGATAGCTGTACTCGATCTCGCCGGAGAGGTTCGTGTGGATGTTGTGGGTGTGCATCCAGGTGCCGGGCACGGCGTCCGCCGTGGCGTGGCCGATGGGAAAGCCGTATTTGATGACGTTTTCGCCGCTCTTGATGGGCGCAATGGCCATCTTGTGGCCCTGGGGGATGTCCTCAATGGCGGTGACGGTGGTGTTATCGACGGGGACTGCCGTGCCTTTGGCGATGGGATGCAGGGCGACGACGACGTTGTCCTTGGGGTTGATCTTAATGGCGATAGGCATAAGATGTCTCCTTAGCTTCTGATAAAAGTGGGGCCGGAGGGCAACCTCCGGCCCCAATGGGGTACGTTTTAAGCCTTCCCCCTTGGGGGAAGGTGGCCGTAAGGCCGGATGAGGGGCGGGTGTGCGGGGCAGACCGTAAACGGTCAAATCGGCAGACTCGGCCCTCATCAGTCGGCTGCGCCGACAGCTTCTCCCGATGGAGAAGCCTTTGGACGCTTACAGGCAGGAAGCATACGCGGCCAGTGCGCCGTTCTCGCGGATGTTGGTCAGATTCTTGACGGTGGCCTCCTCGAAGCCGGGAACCTTGGTCAGGTCCTGGCCCCACATCTGCTCGTTGGTCATGACGGCATGGACCAGCGTCGGGACGTCGTCGTTCTTGTGCTCGTTGTAGAATTCAAGGACCCAGCGGTCATCGGAGACGGTGTACTCGTTGCCCTTGGCGCGCTTGCAGACCAGACCCTTGTCGGTCAGCTCCTGCACATCATTGCTGTAGAAGGCAATGTAGGCGGCGAAGCTCATGGTCAGGCAGGTGGGCAGCTTGCCGTTCTTCCCGACGTACTCGAGGAAGGACGGCATGTTGCGGGCACGCCACTTGGAGGTGGAGTTCAGGGAGATGCTCATCAGCTCATGGTTGACGAACGGGTTGTTGAAGCGGTCCTGCACAGCGGCGGCGAACTTCTTGCAGTCCTCCTGATCCAGCGGCAGGATGGGCACGACCTCGTCCAGCAGCATCTTGTTCATGTAGCCCAGGACGGTGGCGTCGTGCATGCAGTCACGGACGATGTCAAAACCGGCCAGATAAGCGCCCAGCACAAAGCCGGTGTGCGCGCCGTTCAGGATGCGGACCTTGCGCTTCTTGTACGGGCTCATGTCGGGGGTCACAAAGACGCGGCTCTCAAGACCGGCCTTGCGGAAGGGCAGCACGTCGTTCAGCTTGGTATCACCCTCGATGACCCAGACGCCAAAGACCTCGCCGACGTCCAGCAGGGGGTCAGCGTAGCCGTGCTTCTGCTCAAGCTCGGCGACCTCCTTCGGGTCACGGATGCGGCCCGGAACGATGCGGTCAACCAGAGAACCGCAGAAGGTGCAGTCCTCATTGACGTACTTCCTGAAGCCGTCGTCCAGGCCCCACTGGTCAATGTACTGGTTGACGCACTTGAGCAGCTCCTTGCCGTTGTTGTCGATCAGCTCGCAGGCCAGCATGATGATGCCCTTCTTGCCTGCCTTGTAGCGGTGGTACAGCACCTGGGTCAGCTTGCCGGGGAAGCTGGATGCGGGCACGTCCTCCAGCTTGCAGGCGGGGTCGTAGACGATGCCTGCCTCGGTGGTGTTGGAAACGATGATCTCGAGATCGTCGCTGGCGGCGACGTCCATCATCTGCTTAAAGCCCTCCTCCTCATACGGGTTCAGGCAGCGGGAGACGCTGGAGATAACGCGCTTGTCATCGACCTTATGGCCGTTTTCACTGCCGCGCAGATACAGGGTGTACAGACCCTCCTGCTCGTTGATCATCTTGGCCAGGCCGGGGGCGATGGGCTGGACCAGAACGCACTTGCCGTTCCAGTCGGCCTTCTCGTTGGCCAGATCGAACCAGTAATCCACGAACGCACGCAGGAAGTTGCCCTCGCCGAACTGCAGGACCTTCTCCGGGGCGTTTTTCAAAATATAGCCGTTGTAGCCGGATTTTGCAAGAACTTCATAATTCAAGGTATCCATATATGCTTCTCCTTAACATAAACAAATCTGGTGCGCAGCGGGGGGCTGCAGCACGTCCTGTTACCTGAATTATATTTTCTTTAGGCCGTTTCGTCAAGATTCATTCCGTAAACAGCGCACATATTTTGCGCAGTTTTGAGGCCAATTTTGGGATTCCACATCTTGCACAACAAAGAACCGCACTTTTTGGCTATAATTTCGATTAACAAGCAATTTTTGCAACTTGTGCAAGGCAAAATAGTTATGTATAATAATAGCAGAGCATGCTGTTTTGGGTCATCTTTACAGCGCAAGGTATGTGCTATCAGGGCCCGGGGCGGCATTCCCCCGACTATCATTTATAACATCATTAAGGAGCGTCTGTACATGAAAGCATTTATGGACAAGGACTTTTTGCTGGAGACCCCTACCGCGCAGCATCTGTACCACGACTATTCGGCTAAGCTGCCCATCGTGGATTACCACTGCCACATTCCCCCGCAGGAAATTTATGAGGACCGCCGCTTTGAGAACATCGCGCAGGTCTGGCTGGGCGGCCATCAGGTGCTGGCCGACGGCAGCGACTACTATTTCGGCGACCACTACAAGTGGCGCGTGATGCGCTCCAACGGCGTGCCCGAGGAGTACATCACCGGTGACAAGCCGGATCGTGAGCGCTTTCAGAAGTTTGCTGAGAGCCTGGAAATGGCCATCGGCAACCCGATGTATACCTGGTGCCACCTCGAGCTGAAGAAGTACTTCGGCTATGAGGGCGTGCTGAACGGCGAGACCGCCGAGGAGGTCTGGAACCTCTGCAACGACAAGCTGCAGCATGACCCGAAGCTGACCGTCCGCGGCCTGATCGAGCAGAGCAACGTTGCCATGGTCGGCACCACCGACGACCCCATCGACTCCCTCGAGTGGCACAAGAAGATCAAGGAAGACCCGACCATCAAGGTCGTCGTCGCCCCGTCCTTCCGCCCCGACAAGGCCCTGAACATCCGCAAGGAGGGCTTCGCCGATTACATCCATAAGCTGGAGGAAGTTGTGGGCCGCAAGTTTGCCTGCGCAAATTGCGTTGTCAGTGCACTGGAAGAACGCCTGGAGTTCTTCGTCGAGATGGGCTGCCGCGCTTCTGACCACGGTCTGGACTACATCCCCTTTGCCGAAACGAACGCTGAGAAGGCAACTGCTGCCTTCAAGAAGGCCATGGCCGGTGAGACCCTGACCAAGGAGGAAGGCGACGAGTACACCACCTACCTGCTGCTGAAGCTGGGTGCCCTGTACAAGAAGCACAACGTTGTCATGCAGATGCACTACAGCTGCCTGCGCAATGTCAACGACAAGATGTACCGCAAGCTCGGCCCCGACACCGGCTTTGATATGATCGCCGTGACCGATTGCAGCGCTACCATCAGCAGCCTGCTGAGCGCACTGACCAAAGAGGACGCCTGCCCGAAGGTCATCCTGTACAGCCTGAACCCCGCCGACTTCGACATGCTGGGCACCATTCTGGGTGCGTTCCAGGATGACGAGATCCCCGGCAAGATCCAGCTGGGCTCCGCCTGGTGGTTCTGCGACACCGACGACGGCATGTACCAGCAGATGAAGACCCTGGCCCGCTTGGGCCTGCTGGGCAACTTCATCGGTATGCTGACCGACAGCCGCAGCTTCCTGAGCTACACCCGCCACGAACTGTTCCGCCGCCTGATGTGCAACCTCATCGGCAACTGGGTCGAGAACGGCCAGTACCCCAACGACGAGAAGTCTCTGAAGAAGATCGTCGAGGGCATCAGCTATTATAATGCGAAGCGGTATTTTAATCTGTAATTGAGATAGTGTGATAAAAATTTCCCGCCTGTAACGTGTTGTTACAGGCGGGATTTTTTGTTGGTGGTAACGGGAAAAGGCAAAAGCCCCTCAGGCCGAGCAAAGCGAAGACCGGAGGGGCTTTTGCCCGTTCCCGGTTACTCACAGCTTTCCTGTTCCTCCGACACCTCGGGCATCGTCCGCAGCTGCTCCAGCGTGATGCCATCCACATATTTATTGATCAGGTCATTCAGCCCGGACCAGAAGTCCAGCGTGTGGCACTGGCTGCGGTGGGGGCAGTCCACCGACGACGCCAAACACGGGATGGCCGTCAGCTCACCCTCGACGGCGCGCAGGATCTCGCCGGAGGTGATCTCCCCTGCCGGGCGCGCAAGCCGGTAGCCGCCCTGCGCACCGCGCACGCTGGATACCAGCCCGGCCTTCGCCAGCGGGGTGACGATCTGCTCCAGATATTTTAAGCTGATGCGCTGCTTATCACTGATGTCCTTCAGCGGGATCAGGTCGTTGGGGCGGTTGGCCAGTTCCACCATCAGGCGCAGGGCATACCGGTCACGGGTCGAAAATTTCATGGTAAAGCTCCCTTTATCGGAATTAGTAACACTAATCATAGCATAATTCTAGGAATTTTGCAAGTTATCAACCTATTAAAATAGTGGGATATATGCAAAATGCCAAAATGTGCAATTTTATGCAAACAAGTGTTGACAGAACCGGTTCACAGGCGTATACTGTGAGCCATGGAAAGCAAACAACGCCGACCAAAGATTCAAGAAAGGGGTACAGAACCATGAATGCAGTCTGCTTTGGTATGATGATGTGCATGTGCATGATGCGTAAGCGTCCTGTGCCAGCTTTCTTGTGCGCAAATTACAGCGCGTAATGAAAACTTGCAGCGGGATGCCGGAAAGCCGACATCCCGCTTTTGTTTGGAAAGGAAGTTTGTGACTATGGAAAGAGGTTCCGTTTACAAGCAGCCCGGTGTGCGAATGTGACGCTTTGAGGGAAGCTGACCGTTCAAAACCAACACACCTGACGATATATAAAGGAGAATTTACCATGAAAAAACTGATTTCTGCAACGCTCGCCGCTTCTCTGGCCCTGTCGCTGGCCGCCTGCGGCTCCTCCGCTTCTACTGATTCCGCCGCCGCATCCTCTGAGGCTGCCTCCACCGAGAGCACCGCAGCTTCCTCCGAGGCTGCCGAGTCCACCGCCGAGACCAGTGAGCTGGCCGGTACGACCCTGAAGGTCGCTGCCTCCCCCACGCCCCATGCCGAGATTCTGAATGTGGCCAAGGAGATTCTGGCCGAGCAGGGCATCGACCTCGAGGTTGTTGAGTTCAGCGACTACGTCCAGCCCAACCTCGTCACCGAGAGCGGCGAGGTTGACGCCAACTACTTCCAGCACACCCCCTACCTCGACAGCTTCAACGAGGAGAACGGCACCCATCTGGTCAGCGTCGGCGCGGTCCACTATGAGCCGTTCGGCATCTATCCGGGCAAGAGCGATGATCTGGCAAACATTGCGGACGGCGCGACCATCGCCGTGCCCAACGACACCACCAACGAGGCCCGCGCTCTGCAGCTGCTGGCCGCCCAGGGCCTGATCACCGTCCGCGACGGCGCCGGTCTGACCGCTACGATCAACGACATCACCGAGAACCCCCACAACCTGCAGATTAAGGAGATCGAGGCTGCCCAGCTGCCCCGCACCGTGCAGGATGTTGACTTCGCCGTCATCAACGGCAACTACGCAATGGAGGCCGGCTTCTCCGTCGGCAAGGACGCTCTTGCTACCGAGGATGCTTCCTCCGAGGCTGCCCAGACCTACGCCAATGTGCTTGTCGTGAAGGAGGGCAACGAGAACGCCCCCGCCATTCAGGCGCTGTACGCTGCCCTGACCAGCGACAAGGTCAAGGATTACATCAACAGCACCTACGACGGTGCGGTTGTGCCGATTTTCTAAGATAAAGCCTCGCACCGCCGTAAACGGGCACGGGCGGATATGGAATCCGCCCCTACGGTACGGCAGGCAACGAAATTGTAGGGGCGCATTCCATATGCGCCCGCTGGCAGAACGCAAAGAAAAAACTTGCAACCTGTCAGAATAAAGCGTAAAATTATAGCGAATGAGTTTTTGCGCTCATTCGCTATCTTTGTAAATGAGGGAGAATCACCCATGATCGAACTGCAACACCTGACCAAGCGCTTTGCCACGCAGGGCGGCACGGTCGTCGCGCTGAACGACATCAACCTGACGATCCGGGACGGCGACGTCTACGGCATCATCGGTATGTCAGGCGCTGGAAAATCAACACTGGTACGCTGCATCAATATGCTGGAGCGCCCGGACGAGGGAAATGTCATCGTCAACGGCAAGCAGATGCAGGACCTGCGCGCCGCCGATCTGCGCGCAGCCCGGCGTGAGATCACCATGATTTTTCAGCAGTTCAACCTGCTGATGCAGCGCACCTGTCTGCGCAATATCATGTTCCCGATGGAGCTGGCGAAGGTCCCCGGAGACAAGGCCGAGGCCCGCGCCCGTGAGCTGCTGGAGCTGGTCGGTCTGCCCGATAAGGCCGATGCCTACCCGGCGCAGCTGTCCGGCGGCCAGAAGCAGCGCATTGCGATTGCCCGTGCGCTGGCAACGGACCCGAAGGTGCTGCTCTGCGACGAGGCGACGAGCGCCCTGGACCCGAACACGACCCACGCCATTTTGCAGCTCATTCAAAAAATCAACCGTGAGCTGGGCATCACAGTCGTCATCATCACCCACCAGATGAGCGTTGTGGAGGAGGTCTGCAACCGTGTGGCCATTCTCGATAACGGCACCGTCGTCGAGGAGGGCGAGGTACAGGCTATCTTCAGCCATCCTACGTCCAAGGCGGCGCGGCGGCTCGTCTACCCCGCCGGTGCGCCCCAGGCCGAGGTCCTGCCCGGCCACAAGCTGGTGCGTGTGGCCTTCGGCGGCACCCAGACCACGGACAAGCCGCTGGTGGCAAGCCTTGCCGCCGAAAAAGGCATTCTGGTGTCGGTGCTCAGCGCCGATACCCGCGACCTGAGCGGCCAGTGCTACGGCTCCATGCTGCTCAAGCTGCCCGCTGACCTGGACGAAGCAAAACAGGCTGCTGCCTATATGCGGGCACAGCCCGGCATTACGGTGGAGGAGGTGACCGGAGAATGACCATTGCAGATTATGGCTTTGCCATCTGGGAGACCTTTTATGTAACGATGCTCTCCACCGCTTTTGCGCTGGTGTTGGGTCTGCCGCTGGGCGTGCTGCTGTTCCTGCTCCTTAGTTGGGGGCGAAGCAATGCATGTGGACAATCTAGCGGATGTGGAGAATTTGATAAACATGGCCATGGATCGGACAGAGGCTATATCCAATTTAATGAAGATAGGTTGAATGATGCGCACGACCACGGACAGGACAGGGTAGATGGACAGCCCGGAGGATATGGTCAATTCAATGGAAATGGGCATGGACAGCCCAGAAATCTGTGTATACAAAGGTTTGCTTGTGGTTT
>OIBP01000938.1_pt1 | contig 9882 bp, 8 predicted proteins | sample 1581061 | NCBI WGS metagenome assembly OIBP01 (sample SAMEA3882514, study PRJEB24775) | human gut metagenome | biome: human-associated habitat; feature: intestine environment; material: feces | place: Netherlands | collected 2009/2010 | reverse complement strand
GGAATCCTCCTTTAACGTCTTGTGTACTGTTTTATTATACGCTTTTCAGGGGATAAATCAAGAGATATGCCAATTTCAGCCGCTCTGTGCTGTGCTTTCTGTAAAAATGGAGACACCGGAGCGTCAGCCAAGGCTCCGGTGTCTCCATATAATAGATCATTTTTCATCGTGCAGGGTGCCAGTGCCGCCCTCTACCACGCCGTCATGCTTGAGTACGGCGGTAATGGTGCCAAAGAAGCACTTCACATCCAGCCCAAAGCTGATATGTTCCACATACCAGCCGTCCAGCTTTGCCTTTTCGGCAATTTCCAGCTCGTCCCGGCCATGGATCTGCGCCCAGCCGGTCAACCCGGGGCGCACATCGTTTGCTCCGTACTTATCCCGTTCGGCCAGCAGGTCATACTGGTTCCAAAGCGCCGGGCGCGGGCCGACGATGGACATATCACCTTTTAAGACGTTAATAATCTGCGGGAATTCATCGATACGTAATTTACGGATGACGCGGCCGACACGTGTGATGCGGGGATCGCCGGAGCGACACGGAATGGATTTGCCGCCTTTTTCCGCATCTACGATCATACTACGGAACTTGAAAATTTCAAAAACCTCGCCGTTTTTGGTGCAGCGTTTTTGCTTATAGAACACAGGGCCGCGATCCTCGAGCTTGATGGCCAAGGCTGTAAGAAGAAGCAGCGGGGAAAGCAGAATAAGTGCCGTAAGGGAAAGCAGAATATCGACCACGCGCTTGACAAGGTTGTACCAGAAACGCTCGCTTCGGTACTCATATTTCATCATAGGCGTATCGATCAGATGACGCGCGCCAAAGCCTTCCATGGTGATCTCACTGAGCTGCGGCGTGATATAGAGGCTTTTGCGGCTCTGCATGCAGTACCAGATCACCTCTGAACGTTTTTTAGAGGAAACCTCATAGAAAATGACAGCCTGATAGGGAGCGACTTCATTTCTCCAGTCTCCCTTCAGAATATCCGCAGAAACGACCTTTTCGATGGTGAAGATATGACCAATCTTATCAAATTTTTGTAGAAACTCATTCACATTATCCGCGCCGGAGATGACGAGGGTCTTTTCCGGCTTGCCGAACGCGATGGTAAAACGCTTGCCGACAAGAGCCCAGCACGCTGCCGCCAAAAGCTGGCAAAGCACCGTGAGAATGCCGGGAATTAAGTTCACATAATTATGGCGAATCATGCAGAATTCGCCATAGAGCAGCAAATCTGCCATGCCAAAGGACAGGAACTGCGAAAAAATAGTTTCTGCTATGGAATAATCTGTAATTTTAAACGCACGGAAAAGATTGCCGAGCGCTACATATACGATGGCGTAGAGAATCAATGTGACCGCATATCCGATGCTGTCTGCCCTACGGAAAAGTCTTGGGCCGTAATATTGGAACAAAACCATGGCAAAAAAGCCGAATTGCAATGCAAAAATGGAGAACTTCATGATCATAGAAAGCGCAAACTTTCTGTTATTCATTTATATTCACGCACCTTATATTCTAAATAAATATTGTTACATATTTTAAATGATACCATTCGACACGCTTATTGTCAATTCGTTTTTTAAATCCTGTGCAACGCACTAATTACCCCCTATAATCTCTTCTTTTTTTCGTAATTGTTACTAATAATCCTGCAATAAAATTAATATGCTTAGAACAGATCCATCATGGAGCACTTTTTGGGGTAGAAGACGTTGGGGACGGCGGGAGCTTGGCGGAGGAGGCGGACGTCAGGCATCCAGGGGATATCGGCGGCGGCGCGGGCGCCGGTGATGAGGGCAGAGAAGGCGCGGATGTTGAGGATGAGGTCCGGTACGGAGTCGGTTTTTCCGACTTTATTTTGCTCGCCGGGGGCAAAGTGCAGGCGCCATGTGCCGTTATTCTCCGTGATGATATCGTCTTCGATACGGAGGGTGATTTCCCCTGTGCCGCGGCAAGCACAGTTTTCTAAAACACGCTCGACGTTGACAACGCGCAGCATGCCGTTTGGGAACACGGAGCAGAACGTGCGCGTGTTTTCGCCGATGAGCTGCTCTAAGTGCATATCGGACGGGACGGTGAAACGGAGCTTCTCGTAATCCGACGAGAAAGCGGATTTTGCGAAGAACAGCAAGCCGTTGAACGCTTCGGCATCGCACGCGAGGAAACCGCCGGGGCTTTGGAACGTGTGGGTGCAGTCAAGATATGTGACGCCGTCTTCTTCGATTTTATGGGTAATCATCAGGCCGCGCGGCTGATTTTCGTTATTGTACCAGACGAATGCGTAGCGCTTATCGTTCCAGAGGTTCGCTTTTTCGAGACCTTTATCATACGTTTCGCGGACGGCGGAGAGGTTGTGGTCTGCATAGAACGCGTTATAGACGGTGAGAAGCGGGATGAAATCGCCACCGGGGAAGATCTGCTCGACGTGCCCGCCGACATCCTGCGGCTTCATCGCTGTGAACGGCACCGACCAGCGGTATTCCGGCGCACCGGCTTCAAAGCCGAACTTGCGGTAATACTGCATGCTGAACGGATACAAAAAAGCGAACGTGAAATCGTTTGCGTACATGTCTTTGAGAGAGGCCGTCATGCAAGCGCGGATAACGCCGCCGCGGCGGTACTGCGGCAATGTAGAAACACCGCCTACACCGCCGAGCTTATACGTGCCGCCGTCGAAGCGGCAGAGGTACTCGCGGCTGTTCACAACACCGCAGATGGTCTCATCGTCGTCTAAAAATGTGCCGAAGCAGCGGTTGCGGGCGTCTTCCCTCTTTTCTTCTTCAGTTCGCTCACGAGCGGCGCTTTCTTTGGCTTTTTCGAGGTCGTAATCTCCCTCAAAGGCGACAGCCATGGTGAGATTTGATTTCCAGTTTTCTTCCGGGCGCAGTAATCTTGTTTTCATACAACTTTCCTCTGTTTTGCAAAAAACCGGCAAGTGAAAAGGAACTTGCCGGTTTTTGTCTTTATATTGTGATATATATTATAGTATACGGGCTTATTCCGAAAGGGCATGGATGATTTCATCCATGTGCATGCCGCGGGAACCTTTGCACAGCACGGCATCACCGGGATGCAGACGGTCTTTCAGATACGCGATGGCTTCCGCATTCGAGGCGAACCACGCGCTGTTCTCACGATTTTTAAAGCCCTCGACGATGTGCTTTGCGAGCGGGCCGACGCCGATAAGGACATCGGTGCCGTTTTCCGCCGCAAACGCGCCGGTTTCATAGTGGCCGCGCTCTGCGTAATCGCCGAGCTCCAGCATATCGGCAAGTACGGCGTACTTTTTGCCGGTCGCTTTCAGGCCGCCGAGAATTTTCAAAGCGGCACGCATGGAATCGGGGCTGGCGTTATAGGTATCGTCAATCAGCGTGACGCCGTGTGCTTCTTTAATCTGCTGGCGCATGGCGGGCGGTGCATAGATGCGGATGGCCGCGACGGCTTTTTCCTCCGGAACGCCGACTTCCACAGCGACCGCGACGGCGGCAAGAGCGTTGCGCACGTTGTGCTCGCCGGCAGCGGGGACGTACATTTCTACGCGTTTACCGTCGTGCACACAGATAAACCTTGTTCCCTCCGTATCGGCCTCAAGCTCTACGGCGCGCCAGTCGCAATTTTCACCGAGACCGAAGCGCACGATCTGCTTTTCCGGGGTGCTTTTTAATGTGGAAAGCAGGTCGTCATCGCCGTTTACGAACACCTTGCTGCCGTTTGGCAGGTAATCCGTGATGCCGAACTTCTCTTTCATGATGTTCTCGCGTGTTTTCATGAACTCGATATGCGACACGCCGATATTCGTCATGACGGCGATGTTCGGCTTTGCGACTTTTGCGATGCGCGCCATCTCACCGGGCATGCTGACGCCCATTTCGACAATGGCGGCTTCGTCCTCCGGCGTGATGCGCAGAACGGTCATGGGCAGGCCGATCTGGCTGTTCGCGTTGCCGGCAGTTTTCATCGTTTTGAGACCGGCGGAAACAGCTAAAGCGACCATTTCCTTTGTAGTGGTCTTGCCTACGCTGCCCGTGATGCCGATGACCGGGATATTGAAGCGCTCGCGATAGCGTTCCGCGACCTTTTGCAGTGCCGCGCGGGTGTTTTCAACGTAGACAACATCGCCTGCGGGGGCATCGAGCGTCTCTTCGGAAAAAGTCGCTGCCGCGCCCGATGCGAAGATCTGCGGGATAAAGCGGTGTGCATCGGTGTTTTCGCCGCGGATGGGCACAAACATTTTGCCGGGCGTCGTCTCGCGGCTGTCGGTATAAAACGACGTGACGGTATTTTCGCCGCTGCCGACGAGCCTGCCGCCGCACATTTCGGCGATCTCAGATACCTTTAAATTCATAAATGCAGTAGTTTCCTTTCGTTTAGCGCACCGAAGCGAGGGAGCCCATCGGATCCCACGGCTGGAGCGTGATCGGCTCTTGCTCAAGCGCTTTGCGCTGTTCTTCTGTGAGGTACTTTTTATCGACGACGACCTGATACATATACTCGTCGAACCAAGCGTCGCTCATGATGTAGTAGCCGTCTACACCGGCGTCCTTGCCCCAACTGTTTTCGACTCTCCAGCGGTTCGGCTTACCGTTATCGTCGAGGTTGACGCCCTGGAAGACCATGGCGTGGGTCATGAGGCTCTGGCCATAATCGAGGCGCTGAGCTTTATCCATGGTGAACTCGGTGTTGAAGAGCGTTTCGAGGTCAAGAGCGTTCAGATCCATAACGCCGCCGTCGCGAACGCTGCGCTTGCCGACATCGCAGCCGAACCAAACCGGCAGGCCGTCCTTCATCTGGGCGATGGCTGCCGCTTTCAGGTCTTCAATGGGCAGGTTAAGGTACTTGACGGGTCGGCCCTCTGCGACGTTACCGAGGAACGCGACGGTGTAGGTCTTGCCGTAGGGCTTATCGGACGTCGGCGCATTGATGAGGCTGATGTACTGGGAAAGATCCATGTCGACGTACTTTTTGAAAAACGACTGCGGAGTGATGCCGAGGTCGCGCACGAAGCCGGTCGGGGTCTTGACCTCGAAATCGAACTTCACAGGCGGCTTGCCGAGGCTGATGCACAGCATGTTATAGATGGTCTGCATCATGTCGTCCTTCTTTGCACGGAGCTCTTCCATGGAAGCGCCGTTCTGATACGCGGTGCGCAGCGTGCAGGCAAACTCACGCAGCTTTTCGGTGAGGTAGCCGATGATCTCACGCGTGGAGGAGGATGCGGCGGTTTCCGGCATGACTTCCTTCGGCACGACGCCGTACTTCTCTACGAGGTTTGCGAACATATCCCACTGACCGCCGTCGCCGAGCGGACCGGAAAGCAAATATGTAACAAGGCGGCCTGCGGTGGGCTCGTTGAGCGTCTCTAAGATGCTCTCGAGGAAATAGTTGCTCTTTTCAAGCTTATCGAAAAACAGCGCGTAGTTCTGGGAGAGCTCAAACGTTTTGACGCCGAGCTTTTTGATGATGCGGAAGCGCATGGTATTGAGCGCCGCAAACATCCAGCAGCGGCCGCTCTGCTTCTGATTCGTGATGTCGCCCTGCTCCAGAGAAATGTTGAACGTATGGCGCATTTCGCGGGCGTTCTCAAAGCGCACGGCGGCGTTGTTGACGCCATTCTTCGTGACAGCATCCATGGCGATACGGTTCGCGCGGTCACCGTCGAACGCGGTCTCATAAGAAGCGAGCTGTTCCAGTGTGATTTCCTTATTCATTTCTGCACAAGTCCTTTCCCGAAAGTAATTTATGAGCTTTATTTCATGGAATCAAGGATTTCCCGAATGACGACACGCTCGTCAAACGGGTATTTCTTACCCTCAATCTCCTGATAATCTTCGTGACCCTTGCCTGCGAGGACAATAATGTCGCCGGGTTGTGCGTTTTCAATGCACCAGCGGATGGCTTCGCGGCGGTCGGGAATTTCAATGTATTTGCCGTCGGTCTTCGCAAGGCCGACCTTGATGTCCGCTAAGATATCGAGCACATTTTCGTAACGGGAGTTATCTGCCGTGATGACGGAGAGATCGGCTAAATTGCCGCTGACCTCGCCCATCTCGAAACGGCGCACCTTGGGGCGATTGCCGCCTGCGCCGAACATGCAGATGAGGCGCTTCGGGTGATAGGCGCGCAGCGTTGTCAAAATGCTCTGCATGCTGACGGCGTTGTGCGCATAATCGATGAGCAGAGTGAAATCGCCGGGCATCGGCACGGGCTCCACGCGGCCCTTGACCTTGACGGTTTTAAGCCCCTGCTGCATGGCAGTGACGGGGATATTCAAAACGCTGCACGCCGTGATGGCGCACAGGGCGTTATAGACGTTGAACTTGCCGGGGATAGCGACATCCGCGGTAAAATTCAGCTTGCCTGTGACGGAGAAGCGCACGCCGAGAAAACCCGGTGTGGTAACGAGTTCTTCCCCATGCGCAACAGAATCGGCCGATTTATCGTAGCCGTAGGTAACAATATTGCACGTATGATTTTTGATGATGCCGGTATAATTCGGGTCATCGATATTGATGATGCCGGTGCGGCACATGCGGAACAGCATGCTTTTGCACGCCATGTACTCTGCCATATCTTTATGCTCTGCGCCGCCGATGTGATCCTCGGAGAAATTCGTGAAGAGGCCGAGCTCAAACGTGAAGCCTGCAACGCGGTGATCTTTAAGACCGATGGACGAGACCTCCATAACGCAGTATTCGCAGCCGGCATCGACCATTTGGCGCATGAACTTCTGCACCTCGTAGTTTTCGGGTGTGGTGTTATCGGTTTGAACGAGGGTATCGCCGTACAGTACGCCGATGGTGCCGATGACGCCGGTTTTATGGCCTGCAGCCTCCAGAATGGAGCGCATCATGAATGCGGTGGTCGTTTTGCCCTTGGTACCCGTGATGCCGATGACGTGCATCTGCTCTGCGGGGTGGCCGAAGAACTCGGCGCTCAAATATGCGAGGGCAAGGCGGGTGTTCTCCGTTAAAATGACCGGCACGGGCGCTTCCACGGGCTCCTCTGCGATGGTGACGGCGGCACCTTTTTCCGCTGCCATTTTCGCGTACTTATGGCCATCTGCATTCGCACCGCGCAGGCAGACGAACGCGCAGCCCGGTACAGCCTTACGGGAATCGTACACAAGGTCGGTGATGTCGACGTCCGGCACCTGCTCCGCGCGATACTCGATGGCGGTTAAAAGTTGTTTCAGTTTCATTTTTATCCCATCCTTTTTCGTGAATTCGGATGATGTATACCGACATGGTATACTATGTGCTTATTATAGTCCGTCTGCGTGGTTCTGTCAAAGAAAAAAGAGAGCTGCGCGTAAAAATGTGCAGCTCTCTCACTTAATTTTCGGTATTTGCGGGTTCGTCGTTCAAAAGACGCTCGTACAGCTTGACGCTGTCATTGCGGTAATCGATCTTTTCCTGCTTTTTGAACGCGGCGCCGTCTTCTGTACGGACGGCGACCTTGAGCTCACCGAGAACGGAAAGCACGCTTTCTTTCGTTGTGCCCTCCTCGTTATAGTGGTTGAGCTCTAAGTTGTTCAGCGCCGGAATATCCTTCCAGAGGTAATAGTCGTTATCGGTGCCGTCTACGGGGCCAAAGAAGCCTTCTAAATCGTCCTGATCGAGGTATTTATAGCTTGCGTCGTCGTAGGCGAAAATCATGCTGTCACCGGCGGAGGCATCGGTCGCGAACTTGACGAACGAGGCCTGCAGCTCTGATGTTTCAAACTCCGAGGTGCCGCTTGTATTAAAGCGGCAGAAATTCATGGCGACGTATGTTTTGCCGTCACCGTTGCGGTCGTCTGCATATTTCTCGAAAAGCTCCTGAATATCGGTTTGCAGGTCGCTCGGCACGGTATACTGCGTCATGACGGTGATGGTATAATCGGGTTCCGTTTTGGATGTGACCGAATATATGAAATAGCCGACGACGGCTATGGCGAGCGCGACGAGCAGGACGTGCACCTTGTGATAATCCCACCAGTTTTTGCGTTTATCCGCCGCGGTCTGCGGCTTGATTTCGTTTTCATGAATGGTGTCTTCCGTATCGTCCAGCAGATACCGCTCTCGTGCCATGTGATTTCCTCATCTCTTCTTTAGTATTCTTTGGCTGTGTGGTTTTTGAAAAGGCGGCTTTGTGCCGCCTTTCAGGGAACCCATGCAACTGGGTTCCCTACGGCTCAACAGTCCACCGGACTGTTGAGCCTACCTTCCTGGTTTTTGGGGAGGCAAAAAGGTTTCGTCGTTTGCGAACGACGACCAAAGGCGCTGCCTTTGGAATCCGCCGCCTTTAAAAAAGGCGGGCGAAACTTTATCCGTTTGCTTTACGTTAGCTTTATGTTAATTTTACGCCGTTATTCTTTCTAAAAAGCCAATTTGCTGTGAACAAATTGTAAAATGCAAAAGCACTGCCCGCAAACACAGGCAGTGCTTTTATTGTAACACAGATTAAATTTGTGTCAAGCTTTATCGAACTCAGCCTACGACCTCGTAGCCCTTATCTTCGATGGCTTTCTTGAGCTCGGCATCGGAAATTTCAGCATTGAGCTGAATGACCGCCGTGCCTTTTTCGTGGCTGACTTCTGCAGATGTGACCTGCGGGAACGCCTCCAGACACTTTTTAACAGTGGCTTCACAATGCGGGCACATCATGCCGTTAATCTTAATTGTTTTTTCCATGGTTTTTGTCTCCTTTACCTCGATGGTTTTCATTTCGGCGGGTTTTGCCGATTTTATTTTTTTATCGTGCTTCGTGCTGCGGATGTTCAATAAATTCAGACGAAGCGCGTTTGTGACGACGCAAAAGCTCGAAAGGCTCATGGCTGCCGCGCCGAACATGGGGTTCAGCTGCCAGCCGAGCAGGTTAATGAACACGCCTGCCGCGAGCGGGATGCCGATGATGTTATAAATGAACGCCCAGAACAGGTTTTCGTGGATATTGCGCAGTGTGGCGCGGCTTAAACGGATGCCCGCAGGAACATCGGACAGGCGGCTCTTCATGAGCACGACATCTGCGGCGTCGATGGCGATATCCGTACCGGCGCCGATGGCGACACCGATGTCGGCTCTGGTAAGGGCGGGCGCGTCGTTGATGCCGTCGCCGACCATCATGACTTCGCCCTGCTCTCTGAGCTTGCGGATGACGTTTTCCTTGCCGTCCGGCAGGACGCCTGCGATAACTTCATTAACGCCTGCCTGTCGGCCGATGGCCTCTGCGGTGCGGGCGTTATCACCGGTGAGCATGACGACGTAAATGCCCATGTTCTGCAATTCGCGGATGGCCTGCGGGCTGTCTTCCTTGATGACATCCGCCACAGCGATAACGCCGATAAGCTTACCGCCCCTGCTGAAATACAGCGGGGTTTTGCCGGACTGCGCGAGGGCTTCGGCCTTTTCTTTAAAATCTGCGGGGACATCTGCCTGCGTGGAGATGAACTTCAGGTTGCCGCCTGCGAGAACTTCGCCGTTCAGGGCAGCGGTGAGGCCATTGCCGGGCTTTGCCATGAAGTCTGTGACTTCTTTTGCCTGCACGCCGATCTCCTCAGCGCGTGCCATGATGGCTTTGGCGAGCGGGTGCTCGCTCTTTTTCTCGAGCGCACTTGCGGCTTCCAGAAGGTCTTTTTCGGTGATGCCCGGGGCGGGTAAAATATCCGTGACGCGGGGCTCGCCGCTTGTGATGGTGCCGGTTTTATCGAGCGCGACGATCTGCACCTTGCCGGTTTTTTCGAGCGAAACGGCGGTTTTGAACAGGATGCCGTTTTTCGCGCCCATGCCGCTGCCGACCATGATGGCGACCGGCGTCGCGAGGCCAAGTGCGCACGGGCAGCTGATGACGAGCACAGAGATGCCGCGCGCGAGCGCGTAGCCGAACGTCTGCCCAACGAG
>OIBP01000936.1_pt1 | contig 9892 bp, 7 predicted proteins | sample 1581061 | NCBI WGS metagenome assembly OIBP01 (sample SAMEA3882514, study PRJEB24775) | human gut metagenome | biome: human-associated habitat; feature: intestine environment; material: feces | place: Netherlands | collected 2009/2010 | reverse complement strand
CCTCGTGTCCGCGCTCCTGCAGATCCCCGGCTTCCGCGCGGCCGTCGGCAATTACTGTCACGATACGTTCCTCGCGCAGGCGCAGCGGCTTGTGGGAGACGGCGGCAGGGTCATGACCGGCGGCGCACACCTGTCGGCCAGCGCCGCCATGAATGACCGGTTGTGGCCGCTTATCCGCGCCGGTGATCGTGCCTGGCCGGCCGGCACGACGTATGCCGATACCGTGGCGGACATGGACGCCTGGCTCACCGCGCGCATCGCGCAAATGCGCGCCGCCTATGCCCACACGTGGGACGCCGGCGTCGTCACGCGGGAGCCGACCTGCACATCCACCGGCACGCGCGTTTACACCAGCGATGCCGGCGAGACGATGACCGAGACCATCCCGGCCAGAGCCCACGCGCCTGAGGCGCTCCCGGCCGTGGCGGCCACCTGCACCACGCCGGGCCTGACCGAGGGCAGCCGGTGCGCCCTCTGCGGCGAGGTGCTGACGGCGCAGGAGACCATCCCCGCCGCGCACCGCTATGTCAACGGGGTCTGCACCGTCTGCGGGGCAAGAGACCCGGTGTCCGCTCCGTGCCCCGGCGGCAAAGCCTGTCCGGGCAGCAGATTCACCGATATGCCGCCCGCGAGCAACTGGGCGCACAACGCCATTGACTTCACCGTGGCGCACAAGCTCTTTGCCGGCACGTCCGACACGACCTTTGAACCGAGCGCACGGCTCACCCGCGCCATGATCGTCATGATCCTCTATCGGCTCGAGGGCGAGCCCGCCGCCGCGGCGGAAAGTGCCTTCACCGATGTGTGCAGTGGCACCTGGTATGCCGGGGCGATCGGCTGGGCGGCGGGCAGCGGCATCGTGAACGGTGTCGGTGGCGGCCGGTTTGATCCCAACGGTCTGGCGACCCGCGAGCAGACGGCGGCCATCCTGTATCGGTACGCCCGCTTCAAGGGCTGTGATCTGGATGCCTGCGGCGACCTGTCGGCGTTTGCGGACGCGGGCAGAGTGTCCGCTTTTGCGCTTGCGCCCATGACCTGGGCGGTGGGCGAGCGGCTGATCTCCGGCAATGCCATCGGCGGCCGGACGCTTCTCGATCCGCAGGGCGTGACCACACGCGCGCAGTTTGCGATGATCATGATGCGCTACATTTTGAACGTTGTCCAGCCGGCGCCCGAGCCCTGACAGCCGCTGCAACAGTACCGGCAGTTCGGCATCCCGGAGTGGTTTTTCCGCTCCGGGATGTTTTTTCGCCGCCGTTCGGCAGAAATCGCGGAAATCCCTGCCAGACTCTTGACAAAATCGCGCCCGCCATGCTAGTCTTTTTCACTAGGGAAATGAATTTTGACAGAAAGGCAATGGCAATGACATTAAATGAATTGAAGATCGGTTCCTCAGCAGTCATCACGGCCGTCGGTGGGGACGGCGCGCTGCGATGCCGGCTGTTGGACATGGGGCTGACACCCCGGACGCGCGTCACTTTGCAGAAGGTGGCGCCGATGGGCGACCCCATCGAGATCCGCGTGCGCGGCTATGAATTGACGCTGCGCGTAGAAGAAGCGAAGAAGATCGAGGTCGAGGGGGTGTCGGCATGATCTTTGCGCTTGTCGGCAACCAGAACTGCGGCAAGACGACGCTGTTCAACCAGCTCACCGGCTCCAACCAGCATGTGGGCAACTTTCCGGGCGTGACGGTGGACCGCAAAGACGGTGCGATACACGGCGTGGAAAACACGCTCGTCACGGACCTGCCGGGCATTTACTCCATGTCGCCATACTCGAGCGAGGAGCTCGTCACGCGGCGCTTCGTTTTGGATGAGCACCCGCGCGGCATCATCAACATTGTGGACGCGACGAACATAGAACGCAATTTGTACCTGACGATGCAGCTGATGGAGTTGGATGTGCCGATGGTGCTGGCACTCAATATGATGGACGAGGTGCGCCAAAACGGCGGCTCTGTGCGCGTGAACGAGATGGAGGAGATGCTCGGCATCCCCGTGGTGCCGATCTCCGCCGCGAAAAACGAGGGTATTGAGGAGCTTATCGACCACGCCGTGCACGTGGCAAAGTACCGGGAAGCGCCGGGACGGCAGGACTTCTGCGATGTGAACGACCACAACGGCGCGGTACACCGCTGTTTGCACGGCATTATGAGCCTCATTGAAGACCATGCCCACGATGCGGGCATCCCGGTACGCTTTGCGGCGAGCAAGCTCGCCGAGGGCGATCAGCTTGTTTTGGACCGGCTGAACCTCGACCAGAACGAAAAGGAGACACTGGAGCACATCATCACGCAGATGGAAAAGGAACGCGGGCTCGACCGCGCCGCCGCCATTGCCGACATGCGCTTCAGCTTCATTCAAAAAGTGTGCGGCGCTGCGGTCGTAAAGCCGAAGGAAAGCCGCGAGCACGCAAGAAGCGTGGCGATAGACCGCATTTTGACCGGCAAATACACGGCAATACCGGCGTTTATCGGCATTATGGGTCTTGTATTCTGGTTGACGTTTAACGTCATCGGCGCGTTTTTATCGAATTTACTGGACATGGGCATCGGCGCGCTGACGGATATTGTCGACCGCGGCATGACGGCAGCGAACGTGAACCCTGTGCTGCATTCGCTTGTCATCAATGGTATTTTCACCGGCGTCGGCAGCGTTTTGAGCTTTCTGCCGGTCATTGTGACGCTGTTTTTCTTTCTCTCCATGCTGGAGGACAGCGGATACATGGCGCGCGTGGCGTTTGTGATGGATAAGTTATTGCGCAAAATCGGACTTTCCGGCCGCAGTGTGGTGCCGATGCTCATCGGCTTCGGCTGCACCGTTCCGGGCGTGATGGCGAGCCGCACGCTGCCTTCCGAGCGCGACCGTAAAATGACGATTCTGCTCACGCCGTTTATGAGTTGCTCCGCAAAGCTGCCGATTTACAGCTTTTTTCCCGGGCAAGGGTGCACTTGTGATGGTCATTTTGTATTTCACCGGCATTTTGGTCGGTATTTTGATGGCTTTGCTCATGCGCGGCACGATGTTTAAGGGTGAGGCCGTACCGTTTGTCATGGAGCTGCCGAACTACCGTATGCCGGGCGCGAAAAACGTGGCACAGCTTTTGTGGGAAAAGGCGAAGGACTTTTTACAGCGCGCTTTTACGGTCATTTTTGTTGCGACCATCATCATTTGGTTCCTGCAAACGTTTGACCTGCGTTTTAACATCGTTTCCGATTCCAAAGACAGCATTTTGGCGGTCGTCGCCGGGTGGATTGCACCGATTTTTGCGCCGCTCGGCTTTGGCGACTGGCGCATCTCTACGGCGCTCATCACGGGCTTTATGGCAAAGGAAAGCGTGGTGTCTACCTTGACGGTGCTGTTCGGCTCCTCCACGGCGCTTACAACGCTGCTGACGCCGCTTTCCGCCGTAAGCCTGCTTGTGTTCTGCCTGCTGTACACGCCGTGTGTGGCGGCCATTGCGTCCGTAAAGCGCGAGCTTGGCGGCAAATGGGCGGCAGGCGTCGTCATCGGTCAGTGCGTCATCGCGTGGCTGATGGCGGGGCTTGTGTACGGCATGGGATCGCTGTTTATATGATGGATAAGCTGAACATAGGCACGGTTCTTGTGTTCCTTTTGCTCGTCATAGCGGTGTTTTTTGCTGTGCGGGCAATTCAAAAAGGAAAGACCGGCGGCTGCGGCGGGGACTGCACCCACTGCGTCGGCTCTTGCGCAAAGCCGGAACAGAAAAACAAAGCATAAAAAGAACAGAACATAAAAAATCTCCTGCTTCCCGAAAGAGGCAGGAGATTTCGTTATCTTAACTTATTCATCTTCTTCGGAGACGCCGTGCTCGTGTGCTTCGTCGGCATCCTTGATCTCACCCACGATGGGGGCGATGCCGCGGCGGCGATAGTAATCGGAGACCGCAGCCTTAATGGCCTGCTCGGCCAGAACGGAGCAGTGAATCTTGATGGCCGGAAGACCGTCCAGCGCTTCCATGACCGCCTTGTTCGTCAGTTTCAGAGCTTCCGGGATCGTCTTGCCTTTTACAAGATCGGTCGCCATGCTGCTTGTCGCGATGGCCGCGCCGCAGCCGAAGGTCATGAACTTTACGTCCGTGATGACGTCGTTATCGACCTTGATGTACATGCGCATGATGTCGCCGCACTTCGGGTTGCCGACTTCACCGACACCGTCTGCATCTTTGATTTCGCCAACGTTGTGCGGGTTGGAGAAGTGTTCCATTACTTTTGCACTGTATGCCATATCGTTTCATTTCCTTTCGTACATTCGTACCGGATTATTTTAAAATTAAGAGATTGTGCGGCCGTGGATGATCGCATCCCACAGCGGGCTCATGGCGCGCAGACGATCGATGATCTTCGGGAGCACCTCGATGATGTAATCGGCGTCGCTCTCGTCGTTCACGTCGCTGAAGCTGAGACGCAGGGAACCATGGGCGACCTCGTGCTTAAGGCCGATGGCAAGCAGCACATGGCTCGGGTCGAGAGAACCGCTGGTGCAGGCGCTGCCGGAAGAAGCGCAGACACCCTTAAGGTCGAGCATCAGCAGCATGGATTCGCCCTCAACGCCTTCGAAGGAGAAGTTCACGTTGCCCGGCAGACGGTGGTAGCGGTCGCCGTTCAAATGACTGCGGTCAATCTTTGAAAGCTCCGTGATGAGCTTATCCTGCATGCGGCGCAGCTTTGCGTTCTTTTCGTCCATCGTATTGATGGCGTTCTCGAGCGCAACGCTGAGGCCGACAATGCTTGCAACGTTTTCGGTGCCGGCGCGGCGGCCGCGCTCCTGTGCACCGCCATCGATGAGGTTCGGCAGGATGATGCCCTTCTTGATATACAGCACGCCGATGCCCTTCGGGCCGTGGAACTTGTGGCCGCTGAGGGACAGCATGTCAATGTTCTGCTCTTTTACGTTGATCGGCACATTGCCGACAGCCTGTACGGCGTCGGTGTGGAACCAAACGCCATGCTTTTTGCAGATTTCACCAATCTCCGGGATGGGCTGGATGGTGCCGATCTCGTTATTGGCATACATGATGGTGACAAGGCCGGTCTTATCGGTGATGGCGGCTTCGAGCTCTTCCGGGACGACGATGCCGTTTTCATGCACGTCGAGGTACGTGACCTCAAAGCCCTCTTTTTCGAGCGCTGCGCAGGTGTGCAGCACCGCGTGGTGCTCAAACTTGCTTGTGATGATGTGGTTTTTGCCCTTTTTCAGCATCTTGTGCGCTGCGCCTTTAATGGCCCAGTTGTCACTTTCGCTGCCGCAGCTTGTGAAGTAGATCTCATTCGGCTCTGCACCGAGACATTTTGCTACTTTTGCACGTGCTTCCTCAAGCGGCTTTTTTGCAGCCGTGCCGAGCGCATACAGGCTTGACGGGTTGCCGTAGCATTCGGTGTAGTACGGCAGCATAGCCTCAAGCACCGCAGGGGAGACGGCAGTGGTAGCGGCGTTGTCCGCATAGATGATCTTCTTGCCGTTGTTTTCCATAGCTTTATCAGTACCTTTCGGATAGTGTTTTTTGTGAGGGAACAGAAAACGCATTTGGGGTCGATCGGTCGGGATACGCATATTCTTTCCTCAGCGAGATAAATATACACCAAATTGGTATACTTTTCAATAGGGAAATTCCAGAAAGTCAAAATTTTTCTGAAAAAGCAGGAAATAAAGGCCCCGAACGAGAGTTTTCCGTACAAAATGGAAGAAAACGGCGGCCGTTTTTTGAAAACCGGCGTACAGAACACAAAAAATCGGGAGAATATGGGAATAGAACCTCTGCGGTGTGCCCAAACTCCGTACAGAGCGAAACGGCACGCGGCTTGACAGCACGGGGAGAATAGCGTAAAATAGAATTATCTTTTTGTGTGCGGGTATTTTTCGCATGCGTGAACGGCTGACACTTTGCACGTAAACGGTACGTGTAACGGATAATGAAAAAAACGCTGCGGTGTTTTGATTTACATGTGTTGAACGGAAAAAACAGAAGAAAGAAAAGCAGAAGGCGGCGCGGACTTGCGTGCGTTTTATCCTGCTCATGCCGAAAGGCGACACTGCGTAGAGCATCGGTTGGTGCTTTTGTATACCTAATTCTTGCGTGAATTGCGACAGTGCGCCCGTGTTATTTGAAAGGAAGGTCAATTTGGCAGAAAAAAGAATCAGAAAAATGACGAAATTAACGTCGCTCGGCGACGCGCCTGCAAAGCAGCAGGACCAGCCCCTCAGCGGTGCAGGGGAAAGCTTCATCGGCAAGATTTCCGGCCCCATCGAAAAGCCGGTGAGACGCCAGAAAACGCGCAGAACGGAAAATGCGCAGGTAAAAGAAGAAGCGGCACAGCAAACCGTGAGCGAAACAAAAGAGACGAAGCCGAAGCGCGCGCGTACCGCGCAAAACACGGACGCACACAAAAAGACGACGAAAACGGTAAAATCGGCCCCAAACGGTGAAAAAGCACCCGCTAAGACAACAAAAAGCACGCAGACGAAAAATAACAAGGGCAGGGGCAGGCGCACAAAGCAGAAGCCCTCTGTGCGCGCGTATTTCCTCGGCGGCTTAAATGAGATCGGCAAGAATTTCACGCTGTTTGAGTGCGAAAACGACATGGTTATCGTGGACTGCGGCCTTGCCTTCCCGGACGAAGAAATGCCCGGCATCGACGCGGTTATTCCGGATTTCACATTTGTTGAGAAAAACAAGGACCGCATCCGCGGTATTGTCATCACGCACGGTCATGAGGACCACATTGGTTCCCTGCCGTATTTGCTCAAAAAGATCAATGTGCCGGTGTATGGCACGGCGCTGACGGTGGCGCTGATTGCGAATAAGCTCAAGGAGCACAACCTCGGCTATGTGAAGCTGAACGTCACAACGGCGGGCTCGCACATTCAGCTCGGCTGCTTCGACGTGGAGCTTATCCACGTAAACCACTCCATTTCCGACGCTGTGGGTCTTGCGCTGCACACCCCGGCGGGCGTCATTGTCCACACGGGCGACTTTAAGATCGATTTCACCCCCACGCAGGGCGGCATGATCGACCTTGCGCGCTTTGCGCAGCTCGGTCAGGAGGGCGTTTTGCTGCTGATGGCGGACTCTACGAACGCAGAGCGCCCCGGCTACACACAGACGGAGCAGAAGGTGAACGCGACGTTTGACGCACTCTTTGCCCGCGCGGAAGCGAATAAAAAGCGACTCATCATCGCGACGTTTGCGTCGAACATCAGCCGCGTGCAGCAGATTATCAACTGCGCGGAAAAGTACGGCAGAAAAGTGGCGCTTTCCGGCAGAAGCATGGTGAACGTCATGTCCATTGCGAGCGAGCTCGGTTATCTCAAAGTGCCGGACGGTCTGCTCATCGATCTCAACATGATCTCCCGTTACACGAAGGAGCAGATTGTGCTCATCACGACGGGCAGTCAGGGAGAGCCGATGTCTGCACTTACCCGCATGGCGTTTGCCGACCACCGTCAGGTCGCGGTCGGTGAGGACGACATGATCATCATTTCCGCGCGCCCCATTCCGGGCAACGAAAAGATGGTCGGCACCGTTGTAGACGAGCTTTTGAAGCGCGGCTGCGATGTGGTGTACGAATCCATGTACGAGGTGCACGTTTCCGGCCACGCGTGTCAGGAAGAGCTGAAGCTTATTCAGGCGCTGACGAAGCCGAAGTACTTCATCCCGGTGCACGGCGAGCAGAAGCACCTGCGCAAGCATGCGGGCGTGGCCGTCAGCATGGGCATGCCGCCGGAGAACATTTTCATCGGCGATGTCGGCAGCGTGGTGGAGATTCATGAAGACTACATGAAACAGCTGCCCGATGTACAGGCGGGCGCGGTTATGGTGGACGGCCTCGGCGTGGGCGACGTCGGCAGCATTGTGCTGCGCGACAGAAAGCACCTTGCGGAGGACGGTCTCATCATTGCGGTGTGCACGATTGAGGCAGGCTCCGGCAGAGTTGTTTCCGGTCCGGATATCGTATCCCGTGGATTTGTGTATGTGCGCGAGAGCGAGGCGCTGATGGACGAGGCGAGACGGCTTGTCAACAGCACGATTGAGCAGTGCGCGGACGAAAACGTGCGCGAATGGAGCGCCATTAAGCTGCGCGTGCGCGACAACCTTTCCAGACTGTTATATAACCGCACAAAGCGCAGCCCGATGATCCTGCCGATCATCATGGAAGTTTAAATTCAGTTTAAGTTAGATTAGTTTCTTGGGGGTTCCCCTCAGAAGGAGAGACGGGAAATGAACAAGCGACGCATCTGGGCGACCTCGCCGGTCTATTATGTTATGGCAGCGGTCATGTTCATTATGGCGTGCTTCAGCTATACGCAGAATAAGATTCTGTTTGCGGTGGAGATCACGGTTTCCGGCCTGTGTTTGGCAGCGGTTATCATGACCGACCTGCATTACCGCGTGCATGTGTACACGGCGCTCAGAGCTGCGAGAAAGGTGCTTTCCGCCGATGAACAGCGCAACCTCGGGCAGTTTGCGCTGCCCCTTGCGGTGCTGGGCTCGGCGGGCGACATCGTCTGGACGAACGAGCGCTTTCAGGATTTATTCACCGAAAACGGCGAAGGCTGCGGCGATAACATTGCGGCGTACATTTACCCGAAGACTTTGCGTCAGATTTTATCCGAAAACGGAACCTCCGTTTCCTACGGCGACCGCGAGTTTACGGCCTACGGCCTGCGCACCGAAAGCGGCAGTGTGCTTTACTTTGTGGACGACACGTATTATAAGCAGATTCAGCGCGACTACCGCGAAAAGCGCACGGTCATTGCGGTCATCTCGTTTGATAACCGCGAGGAGCTGACGCGCGATGCCTCCGGCAGTGAGGATTCCCGCATCACGTCCGAGGTGGAATCCGTCCTGCGCAGTTGGGCGATCGACACCATGGAGGGCTTTCTGCGCCGCATGACGAACGGGCGTTATATGCTCATCACGGACGACCAGCACATTGAAGAAGCCAAAACGAAGCGCTTTGCCGTTTTGGACAGCGTGCGCGCCGTGAAGGGTGAGAATAACATGTCTGCCACGATCTCCATCGGCATCGGCCGCGCGGGCGTAACGGCAACGGAAAGCGAACTGCATGCCCGTCAGGCACTGGAAATGGCGCTCGGCCGCGGCGGCGACCAGGTGGCCATCTACCAGCAGGACGGTACATACGAGTTCTTCGGCGGCCTCTCCAAGGGTGTTGAAAAGCGCGACAAGGTGCGCACGCGCGTTATTGCTGCGACGCTTTCCGACCACATTAAATCGAGCGACCATATTTTCATCATGGGGCACACGAACTCCGACCTTGACGCCGTGGGCGCGGCGGTCGGCATGTGGGCGGCCGTGACGAAAGGCCTTGACCGCCGTGCAAGCATTGTGATCGACAAGGGCCGCTCTATGGCGACGACGCTTATCAACGCGTTTGAGCATCAGCCGGAGTATGAAAACATGTTCATCACCCCGCAGGAGGCGCTCGACCGCTGCACGCAGCGCTCGCTTCTCATTGTGGTGGACACACATTCCACCTCGTTTGTGGAGAGCCAAGAAGTTTTAAAGGCCATTCCGCGCGTGGTCGTCATCGACCACCACCGCATGATGGTGACGCACATTGAAAACGCGATCATCTTTTACCATGAGCCGTACGCCAGCTCGGCTTCCGAAATGGTGGCGGAGCTCGTGCAGTATATCAACAGCTCCGCGCTCAATAAAAAAGAAGCGACGGCGCTGCTTTCCGGCATTATGCTGGACACAAAAAACTTCGTTTTGAAGACGGGCGTGCGCACATTTGAAGCTTCCGCTTACTTAAAGCGCCGCGGCGCCGACACGGTGGAAGTGAAGAAGATGTTTGCAAATTCGCTTGATACCTATAAAGAGCGCTCTCAGCTTGTGGCAGGTGCGGAGG
>OIBP01000922.1_pt1 | contig 10104 bp, 8 predicted proteins | sample 1581061 | NCBI WGS metagenome assembly OIBP01 (sample SAMEA3882514, study PRJEB24775) | human gut metagenome | biome: human-associated habitat; feature: intestine environment; material: feces | place: Netherlands | collected 2009/2010 | reverse complement strand
GAACCCGTGTTACCGCCGTGAAAGGGCGATGTCTTAACCGCTTGACCACGGAGCCAAAACTATTTTGGTGAACTGTTTTATAACAGTGACCGAAAATTATAATAGCATAACTATATGATTTTGACAAGTGTTTTTTTGAAAAAAATAAAATTTTTCGGCTAAATTTTTAGCTTAAGGAGAAAATGAGGAATATCTGTGTCGGAAAGCTGAAAATTCATAAGCTGAAAAAAGAGCCGATACAAAACTGTATCGGCAGAGTAGAGAGAAGATATATATAAAAGGTATAGGTCAAAGACATATGCCTGATTTTTTAGGCGGACATCCTGATAATCTTACAGAGTTTATATCATATAGGATTACCGGTGTCCCTTAACTTTATGCATTTAGTATAACGGGAAATTATGGAAAGAATGTGACGGGCAGATAAAGAAATCCTGAAATATCTTAAAAACTTCTGAAGAAGAGATAAATTTCAGCAAAACAGTTGACATATATAGACTGCCGATATAGTATGGAGATACAAAGTATATAGATAACCGATATAAGAAAGGAGAAAGAAATGGCAGTTGATAAAAGTCTGATATCAGGGAGTACGACTCTTTTGATCTTAAGCCTTCTGGAAGAGAAGGATATGTATGGATATGAGATGATCGATACGTTGAAAGGAAAGTCAAACAATGTATTTGAACTAAAAGCGGGAACCTTATATCCGCTACTGCATTCTATGGAAGAAAAAGGATGGCTTAGCGTATATGAGCAGGAAGCCGGCGGAAAGATGAGGAAGTATTACCGGATTACCAGAGATGGGAAAAAGCAGTATCAGGCAAAAAAGAAAGAGTGGAAAGAGTATTCGGAGGCTATTTTACAGGTGATCGGAGGTGTGTGTTTTGGAACGGCGTGATTATCTGGAATTGATGACCGGTCAGATCCGCTGCAAGAAAATGTGTCCGGTTATTGTAAGGGAAGTAGAAGATCATATTGAAGATCAAAAGCAGGCTTTTATGGCAGAAGGGATGAAGGAAGAAGAAGCTGAGAAGGCAGCTGTGGAGGAGATGGGTGACCCGGTGGAAGTCGGAGTGGAGATGGATCAGATCCACAGACCGAAGATGCCATGGAAAGCAATTTTTGTAATCGCTCTGATGCAGATTTTAAGTGGAATGTTTGCAGCTTTCTTTTTGAAACAGAATGAAAGTTATGGATATATCGCAGGAATCCGGCAGATATTCCGGCTTGCGATGGCATTTTCGGTTATGATCCTGGTGTGTTATATGGATTACAGCTGGATCGGGAAGCACGCAAGGCTTTTGGCAGGCAGTTATCTGTTGTTTATGGTTCTGATGAGACATTTTTTTGCCCTTCAGATTAACGGTGCAGTAAGATGGATTGGAGTCGGCGGCTTCATTGTAAGTCTTTCGCTGATGAGCTGGCTGTTTCTTCCATTGTATGGTGCAGTGTTGTATCGGTACCGGGGAGAAGGATATGGTGCTGTTCTTAAAGCCATAGTCTGGATGCTGCTTATCGCAGGGATCCTGATCACCTGTCCGGATCTTGTGATGGCAGGGACGGTTGGACTTTCCTGTGTCTTTATGCTGATGCTGGCACTGGAAAAGGGATGGTATCAGGTTGCGGTTACAAAGGTGATGACCGGAATAGGTATCAGTGTTGTTGGAGTTCCGGTTGGCATACTGGCATATTTTTTCTTCTTTGGTGCGGAATATCAGAAAAGCCGTATCCTGGCGATGTTTGCAGTGAATAAGTCACAAATGATGGAAGGAACAACGCTTGGGGCAGTACGGGAACTGCTGTCGAAATGTATGGCAGTTGGACGCGCCACCGGAGTAGAGGACTTTTGGACTGGGGACCGTATCAGTTCCGCGGATTATATGATGCTTGGAATTGCGGGGTATTGTGGAATTCTTGTGATGGTTCTTTGTATTGCAATAATTGCCGGTTTGCTGTGCTGGTTTTTAAGAAGCGCGCTGAAGCAGAAGAACCAGCTTGGTATGATGATGGGATTTGGCTGTGTGATGGTTCTGGCAATTCAGTTTCTGTTATCACTGCTGGCGAACATTGGGGTATCCAGGTTCGGTCAGGGAGCCTGGTGTCTGTTCTTCGGATATGGACGAAGTGGCCAGATGGTTTCAGCAGTATTGATGGGAATTTTGCTGAGTATTTACCGGCATCAGAATGTAACTCCTGAGCTTGTAGTTGAAAAAAGAGCGGCGGCGAGCTAAGATAGAAGAAAAAAGAGGAGGAACAAAATGCTGGTTTGTGATTATATTGTAGAGAGAATCGATGGAGATTATGCGATGCTGAAGCGGACCAATCTGCCAGAGGAAGAGGCAAAGATGGTAGCAAGAGCACTTCTTCCGGAAGAGATCCGGGAAGGAAGCCGCCTTCATTATGAATTACTTCAGTATACAATTGTTGAATAAAGGTATGGAAAATGGGTGTGCCCTGGGACTGGAAAGTGCCGGAGCACACTTTTTTTAAAGTGTAATTTTCTGTTTAGAAATTTTTCAGAAAATATTAAGGGAAATGGATGTGTATATTTAATAAAAAAAGAGTAAACTCTACTTCCGAGGTGAAGAATATGGATAAGATTTCGGTAGTCGTACCATGTTATAACGAAGAAGAGGCATTGCCTGTTTATTATAAAGAAATGTGCCGTGTAATGGACGAGATGAAGGATGTTGTATTTGAACTGATTTTTGTAGATGATGGTTCATCAGATGCGACGCTTGGTATCATGAAAGACCTGAATGAAAAGGATAGCAGGTGCAGATATCTTTCATTTTCCAGAAACTTTGGAAAGGAAGCTGCGATTTATGCAGGACTGAAAGCATCGGAAGGCGATTATGTTGCACTTATGGATGTAGATCTTCAGGATCCACCGACGCTATTACCTGAGATGTATGAGATCTTGCAGGAGGATGGATACGACAATGTAGCGACAAAAAGGGTCACAAGAACCGGAGAGCCACGTATCCGTTCTTTCCTGTCAGAAAGCTTTTACAAATTTGTAAATGCTATTTCAAAGACAGAGATTGTAGATGGAGCGAGAGATTACCGGCTGATGAAGCGGAAGATGGTGCAGGCAGTTCTAGAAATGAGCGAGTATAATCGTTTTTCAAAGGGAATCTTCGGCTGGGTTGGATTCCGTACAAAATGGCTGCAGTACGATAATATTGAGCGCTCTGCCGGAAAAACCAAGTGGTCCATGTGGAAGCTGTTTAAATATTCGGTGGAGGGAATTACCGGATTTTCAGTGGCACCGCTCTCACTGGCTTCGGTAGTGGGTGTACTGTTCTGCGTGCTTTCCTTTATTATGATCGCAGTGATCATAGTAAGGACGCTGGTCTGGGGAGATCCGGTATCTGGCTGGCCGTCACTTGCCTGTATTATTTTCATGGTCAGCGGAGTACAGCTTCTCTGTACCGGAATTGTAGGGGAGTATCTGTCAAAGACTTATCTTGAGACGAAGAAACGTCCGATTTTTATTTTAAAGGATTCCAGCGATGATAAGGAGCAGAAGCATGAAAGAGCGTAGAAAAGATCTGCTATGGGAAATGGCACTGATCCTGCTTACGGTTGCCGCCTGTCTGTACTCTACAGGCGCAGGAAATATTTTTGGGGCAAAGGTGGACTGGAGCAGTCAGCACAGTGTGTTCCCGGAATATTTCCGGCAGCAGTTTTATCGTACAGGGCAGTTTTTTCCTGAGTTTGCATTAAATATTGGCGGTGGTCAGAATATTTACAATTTTTCTTATTATGGATTGTTTAGTCCGGTCGTTTTGATCGGTTATCTTCTGCCGAATGTGAAGATGTCGGATTATATGATGGTGGCAAGTATTGTCTGTCTGGCAGCAGCGGTTATAATTTTGTACCGGTGGCTGAAAAGCCGGGAATTTACAGCTGCGGTAAGCGGGATGACAGCGCTGATGTTTCTTTTCGCAGGACCTATGATCTATCAGTCGTCGCATCAGATTATGTTTGTAAATTATATGCCATTTCTTTGTCTGACATTTTTGGGAATCGACCGATATTTTGAACAGAAAAAATCCGGTCTGCTGATCGGCGGAACCTTTCTGATGATCATGACAAGCTTTTATTTCAGCATCGGTGGAATACTGGCGCTTGGTCTATATGGAATTTACCGGTATGCAAGGACGAAAGAGCGGGCAGAAGAGATGATTACGGTAAAAGGATTTCTAGGTGACGGACTGCGGTTTGCAGGAAGGATCCTGACGGCAATCATGCTTGCAGGAGTTCTTCTTGTGCCGACTGCGATGGCTCTTCTCGGGAGAAGCGGAAGCAAGGGAGAAAAAACAGATATCTGGCAGCTTCTGACACCGCAGATTAATTTGGAAAAATTTCTGTATGGGGCATATGGACCGGGACTTAGCTGTCTGATGCTGATTATTTTGCTGACCGGACTTTTTTATAAAAAGGCTTATGAGAAGATCCTGTCGCTTGGTTGTCTGGTGGTGCTGACAGTTCCGTTTTTTTCGTATCTGCTCAATGGTGCACTTTATATCAGACCGAAGTCGCTGATCCCATTTTTGCCGCTTATGTGCTATCTTACGGCAAAATATCTGGAGAAGCTGAAAAATCAGAAAATAGCGAGAATCTGGATGCTTCTTCCATGTCTGGCAATTATCATATATATTTATCTGAAGAAGGATGATGTGAAAAGCGAAGTCCTTTGGAAACTACTTTTGCTGGATGCGGTCATAACACTGTTGATCTGCGTGGCACAAGCGTATAGTGCATGGATTCGGAAGTATCTGACAGTAGCCGTTCTGGGACCGGTGATCCTGAGCCTTATTGTTACCGGAAGCTATTCCTGGGAAAAGAGTGGAAATCTGGAGAGCAGGAAAGCATATGAGGAAGATACCAGCCGGTCCATCGGGAAAGCTGTGGACAAGGCAATTACATCAGATAGTGGATTCTACCGGGTCGAGCAGGTTGGAAATGAAGAGGAAAATGCGGAAAATCTGAATCGTGTGTGGAACAGTGAGCAATATATTACATCCCTGTATTCGTCTTCCTATAATGCTGATTACCAGAATTTCCGTAAAAATGATTTTCAGGTAGAGCAGCCGTACCGAAATTTTCTGATGCAGTCGGTTTCGCAGAATCCGGTATTCAGACAGCTGATGGGAGTGAAATATCTGATCTCCAGTCAGAATATACCGGGATATGAGAAAAAGTGGATGACCGGGGGAGGGGATGTGTACTGTAATGAAAATGCAGCACCGATTGCCTATGAGACGGATCAGACGATGTCGGAAGCGGAATATGACAGACTGGATTTCCCATATAATCAGCTGGTATTTACCAGATATGCTGTGACAAAGGACGGAACTGTATCGGCAGGACAGGTGAAAGAAAAACTGGCAGAAGACATAGAGAAATGTGATTTTCGGATTCCGGAAAAGAATAACGGGATTTCACTGGTTGTCCCGACTGAAAACGGATATCAGGTGAAAATGAAAAAGAAACAGGAGTTCGAAGTGGCTGTCCCGGAACAGGAAGAGAAAGATGGAGTTCTGTTTGTACAGTTTCGAATCGAAAATAAAAAACCGAAAGAGGATATCGAAATATCCCTGGAAGGAGAGCGCAATAAACTTTCGTCAATCCAGCATGTGTATTATAACAGAAATACCGTATTTACCTATGCAGTAGGTCTGGAAAAGGGGCAGAAAACGGTCCGTTTATCTCTTGGAAAAGGAGAGTATACGATTAAAGATATGAGTGCATATAACGGCGTATTAAATGAAGATACCGGCCTTTATCAGAGTGTATTCAGGGTGGATAAAGAGCAGACGAAAGGGAATCTGATCCAGGGGAGAATCAAAAGTCAGAAGGATGGAATGTTCATTACGTCCATTCCGTTTGATAAAGGGTTTGAAATGACGATAGATGGCGTAAAGGTGAAATGTGAAAAAGTGAATAAAGCGTTTCTGGGATTTCATCTGGAAGCAGGAAAACATAAAATCAGAATTTTGTATCATGCGCCTGGAGTGACAGCAGGAAAGATACTGACAGGTCTTGGCGTTCTGATTGTGATCGCAGGGGCAGTAAGAAAGAAAAAATGCGCGGAGTGAATCTTTAAGATTCTGAAATAAAAAAGGATACAGTCTTAGAGCTGCATCCTTTTTTATTTGACAGAGAATTCCGAAGAAGCTTGCTTTTGCCATCCATGTATCTGCAGGTAGTAGTTTACTCCTGGCGCTTGATCTGAAAATGAACGGCATCATCAGACCAGATCTTATCGGTATATCGGATTTCGATGGTAGACCAGTTCAGTGGGACTTCCAGAGAAAGATATCCTTCCAGGGTTTCGCCGGGAGCGATCGTTCCATCGAGCTTTGGCTGGTCGCTTGTGGTTGCAAGAGCAGTAAATGCAGCTGCACTGTAGTCAAGTTTGGTATCGTCACAATAATTTTCAAAGCTTGCCATACTGCTGATGACCAGATCATCAGATGTCTGATTGACAATTGTCATATGGACAAACATAAATTCATTGCCTTCTGTCGGGACAGACCAGTCATCTCCTTCGGATTCTACGTAGCTGTCCATCGTGATCTCAATGCCATTGTATGCGGCGGTCTCATTTTGCTTATAGACCTCTTTGGTGGCATCAGCTGTCTTCTTCGGTGTTGAAGTGCCGGAAGAATTGTCAGAAGAAGTGTGCATTTTGGAAAAAAGGAATATAACCGCAATAATGATCAGGATGATAAACGGCAGACTTTTTTTGTGTTTCTTTTTGGGGTTTGTTAGCTGGTCTGGTGAAGTTACATCATCAGAAGATGCATCGGACTTTGTGCCTGCAGTATCGTTTTTGGAAACTGGCGTTGGTTTGGCAGCAGGTTCATCTGCCTGACCGGAGCTGATAACTGGTTCTGGAACTGGAGCATGCTCCTGTACGGAGGATTCATTTCCGGAAAAGGGTTTGTCTGTAGAAACTTTTTCAGTCTCTTTTTTTTCAGTGGCTTTCTTCTGAGCTTCTGCTTCTTCTGCTTCCGGAACATTTTTACGCATGCTGCGCATGGCAGCAGCTGTGCTGTGGTAGATCTCCGGTCCGTTCAGGGGATCGTCGAAAAAAGCCTGCTGTCTGGCAGCCGGGCGCTTTTTTCCGGAAACAGATCCATGCTTATGAGCAGAAGATCTGGCACTTCGGGTATCTGTATCATCCGGAATCACAGCGGATGCCGGAAATCTTTTACGGCAGGTATCACAGAGATATTTGCCGGGATATTTTTTGCTGGGGCGGACTTTGTGACCGCATACAGGGCATTTCATTCTAAGTTAAGTCTCCTTTATGATTCAAGTGTTCTGTTTTTATTATAGGGGAAAATCCTGTCAAAAACAAGGAGGTATTCTTGTCGAACAGACAGAAAAGTGATATCATACTGACTAAGTAACGTGGCAGAAAGTCGAAGCTGTCAGATACAGGAAAACAAAAGAAAGCAGGGAATGATATGACATATCAGGAAATGATGGAAAACGCAAAATTATCTATGGGGATTTACTGCAAAGCCTGTCCGGTTTGTGATGGAAGAGCATGTAAAAACCAGATACCGGGACCGGGCGCAAAAGGTGTTGGTGATACTGCGATCAGAAATTATAAAAAGTGGCAGGAGATCCGCGTGAACATGGATACGATTTGTGATGGCGGAGAGGCAGACACTTCTGTGAATTTATTTGGAAAGGAATTTAAGATGCCGTTCTTTGCAGGACCGGTTGGAGCCGTGAATCTGCACTACAGTGACAGGTATGATGATGTTTCTTATAATAATGTACTGGTATCAGCCTGTGCAGATGCCGGAATCGCCGCATTTACCGGAGATGGAGTGAATGCAAAGGTAATGGAGGCTGCAACGGAGGCAATCCGTGAAAATGATGGATGCGGGATACCTACAGTAAAGCCTTGGAATCTGGATACTGTCCGGGAGAAGATGGAACTGGTGAAGAAGTCAGGAGCATTTGCGGTAGCGATGGATATTGATGCGGCAGGACTTCCGTTTCTGAAAAATATGAATCCGCCGGCAGGAAGCAAGAATGTACAGGAGCTTTCCGAGATTGTGAAGATGGCTGGAAGACCATTTATCGTCAAAGGCGTGATGACAGCGAAAGGCGCGAGAAAAGCAAAAGAAGCAGGTGCCGATGCGATCATCGTATCTAATCACGGAGGAAGAGTGCTGGATCAGTGTCCGGCAACTGCAGAAGTGCTGGAAGAGATTGTAAAAGAAGTGAACGGTTCTATGAAGATTCTGGTTGACGGAGGGATTCGCTCCGGTACAGACATTTTCAAGGCACTTGCACTTGGTGCTGACGGTGTACTGATCTGCCGGCCGTTCGTTGTAGCGGTCTATGGCGGTGGAGAAGAAGGTGTGAAGCTTTACATTGATAAGCTGGGAGCAGAACTCAAAGATGCCATGCAGATGTGCGGTGCACATTCTGTTTCAGAAATTACAAGAGATATGGTAAGATATTATCAGGACTAGAAAAATACATGCAGGAGGATAATACAATGGGAATGAGAGTGAACGCAGAGCTGCCATTACCGGCAGACCTGAAAAACGAATATCCGTTATCGGATAAATTAAAAGCTATCAAGGCGAAGCGGGATGAGGAGATCCGTGATATTTTTACAGGGAAATCAGACAAATTCGTGGTGATCATCGGGCCATGTTCGGCGGACAATGAAGATTCGGTATGTGAGTACGTGAACAGGCTTGCAAAGTTAAATGACAGAGTATCGGATAAGCTGATGATCATTCCAAGAATCTACACGAACAAGCCACGTACAACCGGAGAGGGATACAAGGGAATGCTGCATCAGCCGGATCCGGAGCAGGCACCGGATCTGCTTGCCGGAATCATTGCAATCCGTAAAATGCATATCAGAGCCATGCAGGAGACTTATCTGACAGCAGCAGATGAGATGCTTTATCCGGAGAACAGAAGTTATCTGGATGATATTCTTTCTTATGAAGCGATTGGTGCGCGTTCGGTTGAGAACCAGCAGCACCGTTTGACTGCGAGCGGAATGGATATCCCGATTGGGATGAAGAATCCGACAAGTGGAGATTTATCGGTAATGCTCAATTCTGTTGTTGCAGCACAGGGACCGCACCGCTTCATTTATCGTGGGCAAGATGTGACGACAGGTGGGAATGATCTGGCACATGTGATCCTGCGGGGCGGCGTGGATAAATATGGCACAACGATTCCAAATTACCATTATGAGGATTGCAAGAGACTTCTGGATATGTATGAGCAGAAGAATTTGAAGAATCCTGCAGCGATCATTGATGCCAATCATTCCAATTCTAACAAGCAGTACAAAGAACAGCTCAGAATCGTAAGCGAGGTACTGCACACAAGAAATTATGATTCAAAGCTGAAAAAACTGATCAAAGGTGTAATGGTAGAAAGCTACTTGGTAGAAGGAAGACAGGATATCGGCGGAAATATGGTATATGGTAAATCGATTACGGATCCGTGTATTGGATGGGAAGATACAGAAAAGCTGATCTATAAAATTGCTGAAGAATGTTAAAATAAAAACAGAAGAATTATCTACAGAACCTGCCAGTGGCAAGTTCTGTAGACAATAAATGAAGAAAGTCACATGAAAAGTTTTGGCGGAAACTTCTCATGTGACTTTCTTACAAAACGCTATCAAGAGAGGGTTCGTGGGAGGGGTAGTACCATCCAAACACGAACAATTTGCGAAATCGTCGTTTCACATAATAAAATAATACATCAGGTAACTGTATTATTTGTTATTATTTTATCAATCATTTTCGAATTCGTAAATAGGCAAAATGACAAAAAAATAACGAAATTTTTGTAAGAATTGGCAAATATGCACTTTAAGAGCCTGTGCCTTTAAAAATGTAAAATTCTATGATAAAATAAAATATGAAACAAGTGTAAGATTTAGGATAAGGAGATTTCAGGATGGAAAAGATATATGACGTAACAGCACTTGGAGAAATGCTGATCGACTTTGCGGTGAATGGGGAAAGTGAGCAGGGAAATCAGTTGTTTGAAGCCTGCCCTGGTGGTGCGCCGTGTAATGTGCTTGCA
>OIBP01000921.1_pt1 | contig 10138 bp, 8 predicted proteins | sample 1581061 | NCBI WGS metagenome assembly OIBP01 (sample SAMEA3882514, study PRJEB24775) | human gut metagenome | biome: human-associated habitat; feature: intestine environment; material: feces | place: Netherlands | collected 2009/2010 | reverse complement strand
TTATTTTCCGGAGAAGTATTTCTCTTTGATGATCTCAACCGGCATATCCTCGCCAGTCCACAGTTTGAAGGAAGCAGCTCCCTGGTATAACAGCATGTACATACCGTTTCCGGTCTTGCATCCAGCCTCTTTTGCCTCACGCAGCAGGCGGGTTTCCTGCGGATTGTAGATCACATCGAAAACGAAGAGGTCTTTGTGGAACATCGTTGTGTCGGTGATGATGGTGTTCTCGGTTTTTGGAGCCATTCCGACGGAAGTTCCGTTGACAAGAATGGCGCTGTCTGCGATGGATGCGCGAAGGACTTCCGGATCGGAGAAGTCGTGCAGGGTAACCTTGCAGGAAGTACGCTCATTGAGTTTTGCAACGATTTCCTCGGCTCTTCCGAAGAAATTGTCTCTGACGTTGAATACATTGATCTCAGCCACGCCGTCGAGGGCTGCCTGTACCAGGATTGCAGTAGCAGCGCCGCCGGCACCGAGCAGAGTCATCTTTTTGCCGATGATGTCTACGCCGTTTTCTGCAACTGCTCTCATGAAGCCGACACCGTCGGTGGTGTAAGCGGTGAGAACGCCGTTGTCGTTGACGATGGTATTACATGCGCCGGAGATCTCCGAAGCAGGAGAAACCTTGTCTGCCAATTTGCACATGATATTTTTGCCAGGCATGGTGATGTTCCAGCCTCTTGCACCCATGGTGCGGAGTCCTTCGACTGCCTGCGGCATTTTGTCTTCCGGTACATCAAAGGCAAGGTAGCTATAATCAAGGCCGAGCTGGTCGCATGCTTCGTTGTGCATTTCCGGAGAAACACTGTGTGCAACCGGGCTTCCGAGTAAACATAATAATCCGGTGTGTCCTGTGATGTGTTTTGACATAGTTTGAAATCCTCTCTCTCCTCGTATTTCCGCATGATGATAAATCGTGCTGTAGCACTTTAAACTGCTACTATATGAAGTGAATTATACTCCAGATGCCGAAAGAAAGCAAGAAAAAAAGAGGAAATGACGCAAAGTTCATTTCCTCTTTTCGTGTTGGTTTTTGATTAAGGTTTAAGATGGAAAAGATTCGCCCGGAAATCAGATTCCAAGTTTCTCTTTCATGTAGTCAACCGGAGTATCTTTTCCGGTGTACAGCTTGATTGCGATGAGTGCCTGGAACAGCATCATGCCCATGCCGTTGAATACTTTCTCACATCCTGCTTCTTTTGCCTGTTTCATCATAACGGTTTCGCGCGGAGCGTAAACGGTATCCGTTACGATGAGATCTTTTTTAAAGAAGGAAGGATCAGGAATGTTGGAAAGGTCTTCGAGTGGATGCATTCCTACGCCGGTAGCATCGCAGAACAGGTCAGCTGCGTGCATTTTTTCTTTCAGGAGGTCTTTGTCTGCCAGATCGTTCATGGTAGCCTTGCAGTTGGTGTTCTTATTGATCAGATCAACAATTTCCTCTCCACGGCTGTAGAATTTGTCTTTGATGTTGAAGATTTCAATTTCTGCAACTCCATCCAGAGCACCGCGCACTGCAATTGCAGTAGCAGCACCGCCGGTTCCGATCAGGACCATCTTCATTCCCTTGAAATCGATGCCCTCTTCGGTCAGTGCCTGCCAGTATCCCATACCATCGGTGTTGTAGCCTTTCAGTTTTCCGGTTACCTGACCGTTTTCGTCGCGGAGGTTGACTACGGTATTGATAGCGCCGCATAACTTAGCTGCTTCATCTACTTCGTCCAGATATTTGTGGACAACAGTTTTGTTTGGCATGGAAATATTGGAACCGAGCATTTTCAGCGCGCGGATACTCTGCACAGCATCTTTTAAAGAATCGTTATCAACTTCGAAAGCAAGCTGAATGACGTCATCTCCGTTTTTGTCGTATGCAAGGTTGTGGGTTGTCGGAGACTGGGTGTGACGGATCGGGTAAGCCATTAATCCAACTAATTCGGTATGTCCTGTAATATTTGGCATGATATTTTCCTCTTTTCTGTTTTTTTATATTGTGTAAGAAAGTGATTCAGTGATTACTCAAGCGGCTCCAGATGCAGGTAGCCCTGGGACTCCAGTACATTCAGGATCGCGCGGCCTTCCATGGTACCTTCCATGATGCGGCGTGCGCGTACGGAATCGCCGATGGTATAAATATAAGTATGGGTATCGGCGAATGCTTCCTGAAGCTCCGGCAGAATCGGGTTATTGGAGCGCATTCCAAGACAGTTGAATCCGTAATCGAAGGTGAGATCCTGGATGGTTCCGTCCGGAAGCTTTACAGTGAATGCGTTTTCTTTTACTTCCTGAAGAGCGGTGTTGACATATTCTTTTACACCGTATTTGTCGTGTGTCTCACGCATGGAGCATTTGGTGATCGGGTCTGCAAGCATACCGATCTGCGGCAGCATATCGATGATGGTACACTCGGCGCCTCTCGGTGCAAAGTATTCAATAACGTCAAGTCCTACGGAACCGCCGCCGACTACAACGACTTTCTTGCCCTGACAGGCTTCTTCCGGATATTTTCCGGCGTTTACATTGTTGATCATACCAAAGATGGTATTTACGTTTCCGGCATCGATGTTCTCTTTCAGGCCTTTGATCGGCGGAACAAGCGGAACGGAACCGGTGGAGTTTACAATGATGTCCGGTTTGAACTGTTTGATCTTATCCACCGTAGCTTCGGTGTTGAGGAAAATATACAGGTTTTTCAGTCTGGCGGCTCTTGCCTCAAGGTATTTCGGGAAGTCTTTCATACGGGTCTTGCTTGGAAGATCGGAGATGAAAGTGGAAAGACCGCCGATGTGATCGTTTTTCTCAAGTACGAAAACGTTGCATCCGACTTCTGCTGCGGTGCAGGCTGCTTCCATACCGGCAGTACCGGCGCCGACAACAACAACGTTACAGTTTTTATTTACTTTCAGTGCTTTGTAAATATCGCCTTCCGGAACAGCCGGGTTTACGGTACAACGGATCGGGCGGTTGACGCCGATACGGTTTCCGGCACATCCAACGTTACAGGAGATACATTTCCGAAGAAGATCTTCCTCGCCGTTCTCCACCTTCTTTACCCAGTTCGGCTCAGCGATCAGGCCGCGTCCCATTCCGACGATATCTACATCGCCGCTCTCGAGAACTTTTTCAACGACCTTCGGGTCACGGTAGTTACCAGCATTGATCACAGGCTTTTTGAATTTATTTTTTACGGCTCTTGCCATGTAGGAACGCCATCCATCCGGCAGGAAGTTGGAGTCGATCTGATACTGCAGGGATGGGTTGAGGCCGCAGGATACGTCATACATATCTACGAACTCATCCAGGTACTCGAGGTACTCGAGGGTATCTTCCAGAGTATTTCCTCCCGGAACACGCTCCTCGGCAGAGATACGAACGATGATCGGGAACCACGGTCCGACGTTTTTACGTACTTCTTCGAGAACCATACGCGGGAAGCGCAGGCGGTTTTCTACAGAACCACCGAATTCATCGGTTCTTTTATTGTAATACGGGGAGATGAACTGGCTCATCAGGTAGGAGTGGCCGCAGTGGATTTCAATGGCATCAAAGCCGATGGCCTGCACACGTTTTGCAGCCTCGCCGTATTTTTTCACGGTTGTCATGATTTCTTCTTTTGTCATCGGGCGAGGGGTTTCTCCGCCGGCTTTTGTCGGGATGTTGGAAGAAGAAACGGTTTCCATACCGGTTCTTGCGGAAGATGCGGAAGCTCCGGCGTGGTTGATCTGGATTGCTACGGTAGCACCGTTTTTATGAAGATTTTCGACTAACTGATAGTAGCGCGGCATAAAGCTGTCGTGGTCGATACGGATCTGGCTGGTTCCGTTGGAACCGACCGGGTACTCGATGTTGGCGTTCTCCAGAATAATAAGACCAACGCCGCCTTTTGCGCGGAGAGAGTAATAATTCATATGACGGTTACTCATCTCACCGCTTGTCTCACCGTAGTTGGTTCCCATCGGGGTCATTGCAATACGGTTTTTAATCGTTGTTCGTTTGATGGTAATTGGTTCAAAAATTTTTGGGTAAGCACTCTTCATGAAAATTTCTCCTTATTCATTACATGAGCGGTAATCCTCTGTTTGTGACAAATCCATCATAACTCTTTCGACTAAAAATTAACAATATCTTTCAGATAAACTTTTGATACGTTTTCGCTATCGTTTCTGGACTCTTCGATAATGTCAGCGTGCTGTTTCATGTATTCGGTAAACCGTTCGACAGCCGGAAGCCGGTAGCGGTTCTTCATCCAGAACATAAAAGTCTGATGATAAATCTCGAGACCTTTCAGTGTGTGGATGCGGATACCGTCTGCCTGTTCCAGAATATCGGTTCGCGGCATGAGCGCGATGCCGAAGTTTTCGCGTACCAGTGCCACAATCGAATATTCATCCGGGCATTCCATGATAATATTCGGATGAAGCTGATATTTGCGGTAGAGATGACCGGTGTAGGCCCCCATCCAGGATGCGCGGTCGTAGCCGATCACCGGATAACGGGTAAGCTTTACAAGCGGAACCTCCGGTTCATCGGCAATCGGATGCTGTTCCGGGGACACGATGACAAGCGGTTGCTGGATCAACGGAAAAAACTCCATGTCGTCGCGCTTTAAAAAGCCGCCAAACCCAAGATCGAGTTCGCCGGATTTCACCTTCTGTGCAATGGCCGGGGTATGGTTCTGCCAGAAGCTAAATGCAACATTTTTGTTTTCTTTTTGGTCCAGAAAGGTACGGACGTTGTGCGGAATATAATGTCCGGCAAGTGGAAAAATATAACCGATGTTGATTTTTCCGCCACCGGAGGCGAGTTCTTTCATCTTGCCTGCCGCAATGTCACAGTCGCCTGCGATCCGGTCTGCATGCTCCAGGAAAAGACGGCCGGCATTGGTAAGGACAACACCGCGCCCTTTCTTTTCAAACAGCGTGATTCCAAGCTCACTTTCAAGGGCGGCCATCGAACGGCTCAGGGATGGCTGGGAAATATAAAGCTCCTCTGCCGCCTGGTGATAATTTTCCAGCCGGGCGACCTTTCGGAAATAGAGAATCTGATTCAGTGTCATGTGGTTTTTCCTCCTGAAAAAATGGTTCCGTAAGAAAGTCTTTGCTTCCTCTTATTATGATAACTCAAGTATACCATATCAATGCATTCAATGCATTGATTTTTTCCTTTAAAAGCATTAGACCGCACACACTTTCACTGTTAAAATAAAGGCAAATGTTATTTTTTTAACATTCACGAAACTGGTAATCTGTTGTTTGTGACAAAACAAAAGGATGAACCGAACAGAGGAAAAAGACAATTTGACCTCAACACATGATCTATTTAAAAAGGAGAGAAACCATGAACAAGAAATACCTGCCAAGTGCATTAATTTTGTACTTGAACTACTTTATCCACGGTGTTGGATGCTCTATTCTGGGCCAGGCAGTCATCAAAGAGGCTCTGGCAGCAGCATGGGGAGTGGAAGCAATGGCAATTACCGCAATTTCCGCAGCACTCGGTCTTGGCCGTCTGATCGCACTGCCATTTGCAGGCCCTCTGTCCGACAAGCTCGGACGTCGCATTTCCACCGCAATCGGAAGTGCTTCTTATGCAATTTATCTGATCGGCCTTGCCCTTGCATTTAATGCAGGAACACACGGTGGTTATACCATCGCTTACGTATGCGCCATTATCGGCGGTATCGCAAACTCCTTTCTGGATACCGGTATTTACCCGGCAGTATCCGAAATTATTTACAAAGCTCCGAGCGTTGCTACTATGGGAATCAAATTCTTCATCGCAATCGCACAGATGCTGCTTCCATTTGTTCTTGGTGTAGCGGTTACTTCTACCGCAGCCGGCTTTACCTCCTACAATCCGTTATTCTATGGATGCGGAATTGCGTATATCGTACTTTTTGTACTGGTATTCCTGTTCCCGCTGCCAGATGCTGACCAGAAAGCATCCGGCAAAAAAGAGGGTCTGATCGACAGCCTGAAGCATACCCATTTTTCTTTCGAGTCCATCGCCATGATCCTGATCGGATTCACCTGCACCGGTACCTTCCAGCTGTGGCTGAACTGCGCGCAGAACTTTGCAAAAGAAAATGTAGGCTGGGCGAATCCGTCCATCATGCAGACCTACTATTCTGCAGGAACTATGCTGGCACTCGTTGTAACCGCATTCCTGACCAGAAAAATCAAAGACGTTCGTTTCATCGTTGTTTACCCGGCTATCTGCCTTGTAACAATGATCGCTGTCCTGATGGGACAGAGTAAACCGCTGATGATCGCCGGTGCTTTCATTATCGGATGGGCTGGTGCAGGCGGACTGCTTCAGATCGCAACTTCCGTTTGCAACATGCTGTTCCCGAAAATCAAAGGAACCGTAACCGCACTGGTTATGATCGCATCTTCTCTCTGCAACTACACCATCCTGACCGCAGCATCTAAAATGCAGCCGTCCGGCGTTATGACCATGAATATCGTTCTGACCGCAGTTGGTGTTGCACTTGGACTGTTTGTAAATATCCGCTATAAAAAAATGGTTGAACTTGCACAGCAGGACAATTAAAATGAGGTTAAGGATTGCGGAAGTACGAAGTACCAAGGAATCCGGACGTGAAAAAGAAAAGCCTGCAAAGAAAAGTCAGGGTTAAATTGAAGAAAGAAGGAAAAACACATGAATACAGTAAAAGTTCGTGATATTGAAATCGGTGCCGGCGCACCGAAAATCATCGTTCCGATCGTAGGTGTTACCAAAAACGATATCATCGAAGAAGCAAAAACCTTCCATTCGATTCCGGTTGATGTTGTAGAATGGCGTGTAGACTGGTTTGAAGGCGTATTCGACTTTGCGCAGGTAGAGGACGTGTTAAAAGACCTCCGCGAAGCACTCGGCAATATTCCGCTTCTGATGACGTTCCGTACCTCCAAAGAAGGCGGCGAAAAAGCTATCGAGCCGGCAGCCTATGCGGAGCTGAACATCAAAGCAGCACAGACCGGATATGTAGATCTGATCGACGTTGAAATTTTTACCGGAGACGAGATCGTAAAAAAAATCATCGATGGTGCACACGCAGCAGGTGTAAAGGTTATCGCTTCCAATCATGATTTCTTCAAAACTCCTGCAAAAGCAGACATCATCTACAGACTGCGCAAAATGCAGGATATGAACGCAGATATTCCGAAGATTGCTGTTATGCCGCAGAACAGGAAAGACGTTTTGACCCTGCTTGCGGCAACAGAGGAAATGGCCACCAATTATGCGGACAGACCGATCATCACCATGTCTATGGCAGGCACCGGTGTAATCAGCCGTCTCTGCGGTGAGGTATTCGGTTCTTCCATGACCTTTGGCGCGGCAAAGAAAGCATCCGCACCGGGTCAGATGGGTGTGAATGATCTGAGCACCGTTCTGGATCTGCTTCACAAAGCCATGTAACCGTTTTTTCTTTAGGGGACACCGGTATTTTTAGCTTTGCTGTTGATGCCGATGTCCCTTTTGTATTATTGTTCTGTTATAAATTTAACGGAGGTATGCCTTTTATGAAGAGAATATTTCACTGGCTGGATGAAAATCTCGAAGAATTTCTTCTTGTGATCGGTCTGATCGCCATGACGCTGATCATGGGAGTCCAGGTTTTCTGTCGTTACGTTCTTGGCATGTCGCTGTCGTGGTCGGAAGAGCTGACCAGATATATTTTTATCTGGTGCGGTTTTTTAAGCGTCAGCTACTGCAGTAAGAAATGCCTTTCCATCAAGATCGAGCAGTTTGTTGCGATTTTCCCGCGGAGAGGAAAAGCCATCTTCAAAATTGTGAATCATACATTTGAACTGATTTTTTTCATCTATATGATTCCGTTTGCTTTTTCCTATATGATGTCGTCGGTTAAAAGCGGCCAGCTTTCCCCGGCCTGCAAAATTCCGATGTACTTTATCCAGGCAGCACCGCTCGTCTCCTTTGTGCTGGTTGCCTTTCGTGTTCTGCAGCGGTGGATGATCGAGTTCCGCGTGGCACGCGGTGAGAACGTTTTCGACCCGGCCCATCCGGAGCGAAATACGCCGGAATCCTTCATTGAGGCAAATGCCGGAGCAGATAACGCCACAGAAAATGCCCTGAACGCGGGTATCGACAACCGCATTCATACGATTAAAAATTCAAACGAGGAGGAACGCTAATGCCGGTCGTAGTATTATTTTTGATTTTTGTTGCATTGCTGGTCATCGCTGTTCCGGTATCGATTACCCTTGGAATCACATCTGTGCTTCCGTCGGTGTTTGACCCGTCCTTTACGGTAGGAGCCAAATATCTGATCCGTGCCATGTTCGGAGGTCTCGATTCCTTCCCCCTGCTGGCAGTTCCGATGTTCGTCCTCTCCGGTATCATCATGGCTAAGGGAGGCATCTCCAAAAAACTGTTTGATGTCTTTGCCTATTTTCTCGGAAAATTCACCGCAGGTATGCCGTGCGCTGTTATCGTCACCTGCCTTTTTTATGGTGCGATTTCCGGTTCCGCTCCGGCGACCGTTGCTGCTGTCGGAAGCATGACAATTCCGATTCTGACTACTCTTGGTTATGATCTGACATTCTCCACAGCGATTGTGGCAGTTGCCGGCGGCCTTGGCGTTATCATTCCCCCGAGTATTCCGTTCATCATGTACGGTATGGCTTCCGGCGCTTCGGTCAGTGACCTGTTCCTTGCCGGAATTGTACCGGGTCTGATGATCGGTCTGCTGCTGATGGTTTATGCCGTTTATCACTGCAAACGGTATGGGGAGGATAGGGAGAAGATCTATGCAGAAGTCAAAGTGCTGCATGACAAAGGCCTGCTTCGCGTTTTAAAAGAGAGCTTTTTTGCACTGCTCAGCCCGGTGATCATCCTTGGCTGTATCTACAGCGGTGTCGCTTCCCCGACTGAGGCGGCTGTTATCTCCGTATTCTATGCATTGATCATCAGCCTTTTTGTGTACAGGAGTATCCGCATCCGCGACATCTGGTCCATTCTGGTTGAGGCGATTCGTACCTTCACCCCGATCCTGTTTATTCTGGCGGCATCGACGGCATTTTCCCGTGTGCTGACGCTGATGCAGGTACCGCAGACGGTCAGCGAGTTTATCCTGAACAACTTCCACAGCCCGGTTGCGATCCTTCTGATCATCAATGTATTCCTGCTGATTGTGGGAATGGTGATGGATACCACACCGGCAATCCTGATTCTGACCCCGATCCTGCTGCCGATCGTACAGGCAATCGGTATGGATCCGATTCAGTTTGGTGTGATCATGGTTGTCAACCTGGCGATCGGCTTCGTAACACCGCCGATCGGCGTCAACCTGTTCGTGGCAAGCTCCCTGACCGAGGTTCCGGTCATGCAGATCGCAAAGAAGGCTATGCCGATGATCGGTTTCTTCCTTGTGGCACTGCTGCTGATTACGTTTATTCCGGCGATTTCGATTGGAATTTTATAGGGAGGAGCGAAGGACAATGAAAAAGATGACAAAAAAGAAAAAGCTTTTCCGAAAAGTGACGGCACTTGCCGCTGTCATTGCGCTTGGCGCATCGCTTGCCGGCTGCGGCTCTTCCGATGGAGAGACGACACAGCGCTATTCCTGGCCGCTGGCAACGGCGAGCCCGGAGGACACGGTAACGCAGATCTTCGCTGAGAAGTTTGCGGAAGAGATTTCAGAGCTGAGCGATGGAAGGATGAAAATTCAGGTTTACGCAAACTCAACGCTTGGCGGCGACCGCGATCTGCTGGAAACGTGTGCTGACGGCGATATTCCGTTTATCGTGCAGAATACGGCACCGCAGGTTTCTTTTATGGGGGATCTTGCCGTGTTTGATTTGCCGTGTGTGTTTGATTCTCTCGATGAATGCCGTGAGAAGATTGATAATCCGGAGTTTTACGATCTGATCAGCAATGTTTATACGGAGGGCGGCTATCACCTGCTCGGTATGGCAGATCAGGGATTTCGTGTCATGAGTACGAATAAGCCGGTTTACAGCTTTTCGGATTTCAAGGGCCAGAAGATCCGTACCATGGAGAACAGCTACCATCTGGCATTCTGGAAAGCCATCGGTGCCAACCCGACGCCGATGAGCTTCAGTGAGGTTTACATCGGCCTGCAGCAGCACACGATTGATGCGCAGGAGAACCC
>OIBP01000914.1_pt1 | contig 10207 bp, 9 predicted proteins | sample 1581061 | NCBI WGS metagenome assembly OIBP01 (sample SAMEA3882514, study PRJEB24775) | human gut metagenome | biome: human-associated habitat; feature: intestine environment; material: feces | place: Netherlands | collected 2009/2010 | reverse complement strand
CTGCCGCACCTCGCTCGCCGTATCGGCACTTAGAATTATGCGGTATTGCCCTTGGTAAAATTGGGTTATCAATCCGACATCAATTATTTTATACAGCAGAACAAGTATTACATACATCATAAAACCCGCAGAAAGAAGGCTTGCTTATGTCTGCAAAAACCATTGCCTTTGCGCCGCGGCGCAAGGGCGGTGACGCCCCGCTGGTCATCAACGCCGACACGATTTGGTATATCCAAATGAAGCGCAACTACGCCGAGATACATCTGACGAACGGCGCGGTCTTTACCTCGCGCATCACCATGGAGGAGCTGGAGCAGCACTTGGGTGATGACTTTATTAAGGTACACCGCAGCTGTCTGGTCGCGGTGCGCGCCATACACAGCGTGGAAAACACCATCGTTTTAAACAGCGGAGAGCAGCTGGAATATGTGGTGCGGCAGAAAAAGCGGATATTGGAGCAGCTGCAAACACAGCAAAAGCGGCTGATCCTGACTATGCAGGACGACACCGCACCCGCCAACGCCGAGGAATATCACGAGCATTACAAGAGCTTCGACGCCATGCCCTTCGCCTTTACCGACATTGAAATGGTCTTTGACGAGGAACGCCGCGCCGTGGACTGGATTTTCCGCTATGCCAACCCTGCGCTGGCAAAGCTGGAAAAATTGCCGTTGGAATCTCTGATCGACCATTCGTTCGGCAGCCTGTTCGCCAATATGGACGCCAAGTGGCTGCGCAGCTATGAGCGCGCCGTTCTGTACGGTGAAATGCTGGAAATTTTTGATTACAGCCCGGAGGTGGACACCTACTTAAAAGTCACCTGTTTCCCCACATTTGCCGGACATTGCGGGTGCATTCTGTTCAATGTGCAGGATTTTGCTGAGGCACACACGCTGACGGACAGCGAAAAAGCAATGATAATGTACCTCGGCATTTCTTTGGGACGAAACCGCTAAAATATCTGCAAAACCGCCTGTTTTCGCTTAACGACAGGCGGCTATTTTTTTATGCAAGCAGCAAATTACAAAAAGTAACAATGTCTATTCGTCCCAAACGCTTGCGTTACAGCGTCGAAAATGCTATTAGTAAATGAAAGAACTTCATCATCGGAGGAGCGGACGCGGAGGTCACGCATCACAACGGCCTCGCTGCAGGACGGCAGCGCCATGAACGGGGCCAATGTTGTGACCGTGCCGGATGTACAGTAACACACAGCGGTACAAGCTGTTCAACAAACTGTTATATAGAATAGGAGAAATCACCCATGAAAAAACTCGCTTCCCTTGCCCTTGCTTTCGCCCTTTGTGCCGCCTGCGCGGCACCTGTTTTGGCGGATGAAACCAAAACTACAACCATTACAACCACCATCAACCCCACCTACACGGTTGTGATTCCGGCTGCAACGAACATCACTTTCAACCATACCGACACCAACCTGAACGGCACCTTGCACCTCAGTGCAGCCCAGCTTGACCCCGACCATGAGGTTACGATTTCCGCAACAGAACATGAGCTGGTGAATCAGGCGGACAATATCAAGACGATTCAGTTCACCCTGTATGAAGGCAGCAATTCCTTTACTTCAACATCGTTTACTGATACGAAAAAGGAAGTCCAACTCAGCGCCCATATCGACCAAAAGGCATGGAACACTGCCCCCGCCGGCAAGTACGAGGGCTCTGTAACCTTCGAAATCAGCTACAATAAAAAGGGGTGACGTCTCTGAAAAAAGCTAACAAGTCTGCTATGTGCGCTTGCACTGCTTTGCGGCTTTTGCCTGCCCGTCTTTGCAGATAACAACGACAACACGGTGAAAATCACCACCACAGTGCCCAGCACGCACACCATAACCGTAACTCAGGCGGACGGTGCCACCGTGTTCTGCAACGGCCAGCCCGGCACGGCCTTTACGGTCGAGCGCCTCAGTCAGCCGCAGCTGCTTGTCCGCCCGGATTCCGGCAGGGTGCTTACCCGTGTGCTGGTCAACGGGGCGGATGTCACTGCCTCCGTGCAGGGCGGCTATTACACGCTGCCCGCCGTGTATGAGGATTTGACCCTGCAAGTCGAAACCGGCGCAGCAGCGCCCGTTTATGGTAATCGCTACATCGTGCAGGGCAAGGTGATGCGCAACGGTGCGCCCGTTTCCGGTATCACGCTGGAGCTGCGCTCCACCCTGAAAACCTGTGTCACCGGCAGTGACGGCAGCTTCCGCTTTGACGATGTCGAAACCGGCCACCACACCATGACCGCGCTGGAAAACGGCAAGGTCGTGGGGTACATGGCGTTCTATCTGACCGAGGATATAACCACCTACCTCGGCGTAAGCGGCGGTGCGCAGGTCATATATGTGGACAAAAGTGGCATCGGTGTAGATCTGGTGCTGCAGCTTGAGGACAACGGTCTGTTGACCCCGCTGCAGGCCAGCACAATTCCCGCGCCGGTAAGTGCGCAAACGCCTGCCGGTGAAACGCCGCCCACCACGCCCCCGGCGCAGACCACCGCGCCCACATTCCGTATTCCGCAAACCGGCGATGCCGCCCGGCCCGCGCTTTTGTTGGTGCTGGCGCTGTGCTCTGCCGTGCTGTTTATGCTGTTGTGGCGCAAAAAAGGCAAAAAGTAACTGCATTGCCTTAAAGCCGGGCGGCTTTGACCGTCCCGGCTGTTTCCTATACATAAGGAGGACCAAATGAAAGCAAAGCGGATACTTGCATCCGTGCTGAGCGTGGCTTTGTTGCTGCAGCTTAGCCCCCTGGGCGTTTTGGCGCTGGACGAGAGCCTGCCGCAAACGCCGCAGGTCAGCACCGTACAGGAAAACCTCGACCCTGTCCCCACGGAAGAACCTGCTCCCACGGCAGAGCCTATCCCGGAGGAAACGGCTGTGCCAATGGCAGCACCGACCCCGGAGCCCACGGCAGAGCCTACCGCCACACCGGCGGAGGAGCCTGCGCCGGACGCTGCGGAAACGCCTGCCCCGGAGCCGTCTGCGGAACCCACGGCAACCCCTGACCCCGCGGCAGCCGTGCAGGCGATGATTGACGCCCTGCCGGACGAAGTGACGGACGACAACGCCGAGGCAGTGGCACAGGCGCTGACGGACATTGACGATGCAAAAGAAAGCCTTACCGATGACGAATTGGCAGGGCTGGATTTGACGCGCTATGACGCCGCCGCCAACGCGCTGCTGGCGCTGTGGGGCGAAGCCACCACGGATGCGGTGGAAACGCTGGCTGACTACTCCACGCCTACCACAGAGGGCGAGTGGTATGTTATCGACAGCGTAGAAGACCTAAAATGGCTGGCAGAATCAGCCCCCATGAACGTCAAAGCCAAGCTGACGGCTGACATCAAACTCAACGGCGAAAACAAAGTATTAAACGACGACGGCAGCTTGACCTCCAACGCCGACACCCTCGTAAAGTGGACGCCCATCGGCAAATACGCCAATCCGTTTAAAGGCGAGTTTGACGGCGGCGGCTACACCATCAGCGGGCTGTACATTAACGATAGCAGTAAGAACTACGTTGGCTTGTTCGGCTGCGTTGAAAACGGCGGCACCGTGAAAAATGTCAACGTCACGGATTCCTATGTGTCCGGAAACATTTCTGTCGGCGGTATCTGCGGCTGGAACGATGGTGGCACCGTACAGAACTGTACCTCCGACTGTACAGTAAAAGGTACAGGCAATTCTGTCGGCGGTATCTGCGGTTCAAACCAAAATGGTAATCGCGCAGGGCTTGTACTGAACTGCCACAACACCGGCAAGGTTTCCGGCAATGAAAATGTCAGCGGCGTGTGCGGCTATAACTACAGCGACAGCATCATACAAGGATGCTATAACACCGGTACGGTTTCCGGCACATGGTATTTCGGCGGTGTGTGCGGTCAGAACGACGGCACCTTGGAAAAATGCTATAACACCGGCAAGGTTGGCACAGGGTCCACAGGGTTCTTTGTCGGCGGCGTGTGCGGCTATAACCGCAGCGGCACTGTGAGCAACTGCTATTACCTTGCGGGGACAAGTGCAAAAGCTGTTGGCGATGGAACCGAAGGCACAAATTGCGCATCCAAAAACAAACTCCAGTTCCAAAACGGCGAGGTGGCGTACCAGCTGCAAAAAGACCTTGGCGGCGCAACTGTCCCGCAGGTTTGGGGGCAGCGTATCGACCCGAACGACACGGGCGAAACGGACAAAACCCCTGTGCTTAACAGCACTTCTGCTTACACGGTTTACAAAGCGGCAGAGGGTTCCCCCTGCAATCGGTACAGCAATATGCCCGACCAAACATTTACCCAGCACGTGTATAATGATGAATACGACGTTTGCATACGCTGCGGTGAATGGCAGGAGGCAACGCCGAACGGCGACTATTACGAAATTCACAACCAAGGGCAGCTGCGCTGGTTTGCCAAGCAAGTAAACGAGCAAAACCGACCCAGCATCAACGCCCGCCTGATGGCGAATATCACCATGGACAGCGCCGAGTGGACGCCCATTGGCAAAAAGCAAATCCGTTTACAGGCGATTTTGACGGCAGCGGTTACACCATCAGCAAGCTGACCTGTAAGGACGCAAGTGCAGAGTACGTCGGTCTGGTCGGCTATGCAGATAAAGCCACCATACAAAACGTTACCGTGCGGGACTCTGCCTTTAACGGCAACAATTATATTGGCGCCGTGTGCGGTTATATCAAAGGCGGCACCATTAAAAATTGCCACGCGGTCGGGACGACCATTGGTGACTCCGATAGAGATGATTCCCAATACTGGGGCGGCATTGTAGGCTGCATGACAGGCAATAATGTTGTCACCGACTGTACCAACAGCGGCACCGTGAGCGGCTGTTGGAACCTCGGCGGCATTGCCGGATTTGCAGGAACGAATACAACGGTGCAGCGCTGCTTCAACTCCGGCGCAGTGACCGGCAGATACGCCAGATTCGGCGGCATTGTCGGACAGATATCCGGTGCAAGGGTGCAGGATTGCGGCAATACCGGCGCTGTATCGGAATTCACCTCTTCCAGCGGCAGCCAGTACGGCGGCATCGTTGGATTAGCTGAGAGCGACTCAACCATTCAAAACTGTTACAATGCGAACAAAAACACTGCCGCCAAAATTTGCGGTAGTTATTCTTGCGACCTCTTCAACTGTTACTACCTTCCCAACGATACCGGCAGTTCCGGCAGTACCGTCACAGGCATCACCGCCAAAACGGCAGAACAGTTTGCCAGCGGCGAGGTCGCGTACCTGCTGCAAGGCAATCGTGCCGAACCCGTATGGGGGCAGACCCTGACCGGGGCAAGCAAGCAAAACTACCCCGTGTTGAATGGCGCAAAGGTATACCAAGGCACCCCCTGCACAGGCAGGTACAGCAATACGAAGGAAGAACTTAAGCACGACTATCATGACGGCAAATGCATCTACTGCGGTGAACCAGAAATTGCCTACACCGTGACCATACCCGCCGAGGTAACGCTGGGCAATGCCGCAAACGCCAAGGCAACTATTTCTGCCGCAAACGTCACCCTGCCCACCGACAAAACGCTGAAGGTGACCGTTAACGGTCCCTTTACCGCCACGCTGGACGGCTATAACGATGTAACGGCAAGCTATAAAATCAAAAACGGTAATGATGAGCTAACCACCGACAGCGCGGTCTTGACCGCCCAAAGCGGTGAAACCGCTAAAACCACAACCCTGACCTTCGTCAAGCCGGACGCTGCCCCCTACGCGGGCAGCTACACCGGCACGGTAACCTTTACCGTCAGCGTTAGCCAAACAAACCCCTAAAACCATAAGACAGCACCAGCCGTCACGCCTCGTGACGGCTGGTGCTGTTTTATAGGCACAACGAATACCCGTTATTGGATACAAGTTCCAATTATCAAGCCCAAAAATCATTCCTCTGCAGTTGCCTCACCCGGTTTTGTTGTGATGAGCTTAATCCTCAAAGCTGAACTGAAAGCTCCACGCGGGGCACCGCCTCTGCGAGGGTGGCTCCGCCGCCACAAAAACGTAGGGGCGGATTCCATATCCGCCCGTGCCCGCTTGCGGCAGGATAAACTTCCGCGGGCACATATAGAATGCGCCCCTACAGATTCCGTTTTCGACATCGGCCTTGCCGGTTCTGGGCGATACAACAAAAAAAGAGTCTGTGACATCTAAGATGTCACAGACTCTTGGTGCGCGGTACAGGACTCGAACCTGTGACCTCCTGCACGTCAAGCAGATGCTCTACCAGCTGAGCTAACCGCGCTTATTGCGCCGCCTCTTGGCGACGCATATTATTATAGCAGAACGACTTCCAAATTGCAAGCCCTTTTTACAAAAAAATTCAATTTTTTTCTGCGTCGCGCAAATCGCCCCGGCAGCGCCAGACCGCCAGCAGGATAAACACAAAGCATACGACCCAGGTTGTCGGCTCACAAAAGCAGACCGCGCGGTAGCCCCGGAGCGGCACGAGCCATACGGCAAAGATCACCTTGCCACAAGCTCCAGCCCGCTGGCCAGCAGCGGCTCTACCGTGTGCCGGATGCCCTGCAGCATATTGCGCAGAATGACCAGCACGGCCATCGGCGGGATGACCGGTGCGCTGATTTTCAGGTACAGCAGCGCATTGGAGATAATGACCTCGTCCGTGCTGCCCGTGATGCCGCGGATGGCGGCCCCGCCCAGCAGGAAGGTGAACGCCATCACAAACACCCACCACACAAAATAGATCGCAAGCGCGGCCTTGACGCTCTGCCAAATGCGGCTGCGGCGGCCCGCACCCAGATTCTGGCTGCTGAACGTCGCCACGCCGATGCCCAGCGCACCGCCCGGGATAAAGTACAGCTCCGCCAGGCGGCGCGCGGCGGTCTGCGCCGTGATGTAGACGCTGCCCAGCGCGTTGATGCTGCTTTGCAGCGCCACGCTGCCCAGATTGTAGATCGCACTCATCAGGCCCATGCTCATGCCGGCCCAGAACATATTCATGACCGCGCGGCGGGTAGACTTTTTGAGATGCGCGAGGGTGAAGTGCAGCTCCGGATAGCTGCGGACCAGATACACTGCGCCCAGCACGGCGCTGATACCCTGCGCCAGCACCGTGGCTACAGCGGCACCGCGCACCCCCATGCCCAGCGGCCCCATAAAGGCGGCGTCCAAGCCGACATTCAGCACACTGCTGAACAAAAGGAACAAAAGCGGTGTAACGCTGTTGCCCACAGCGCGCAGCAGGGCGGCCTCCATATTGTACAGCATTGTCAGCGGGATGCCCAGCAGAATAACGGTCAGGTAGGCAGCTGCACCGTCCCACACCTCGGCAGGGACCTGCAGCACCTGCAGCAGTGCACCGCGTCCCAGCAGCGACACTGTGGTCAGCACTATCGACACCGCCGCCGAAAGGGTGACCATCCAGCCGACGGCGCGGCGGATGCCCTCCCGCTCCCCTGCCCCAAAGCAGCGGCTGACCGTCAATGCCAGACCATTGTTCATGCCGAAGGCAAAGTTCATGATCAGCCCGTACAGTGCGGCGGTAGCGCCGATCTCCGCCAGAGCGGCGGAGCCAAGCAGATGCCCCGCCAAAGCGGTGTCGGTCAGGTTGTAGACCTGCTGCAGCAGATTCGAGCAGAAAAGCGGCAGCGAGAACTGCAGCAACAGTCGGAACGGGTCTCCCCGGGTCATATCCAGCACGCGGCTTTTGTGTGCGGTGGTCATAGGGGTGTACATCTCCTTCATGGGACTTATAGAGGCCGATGCCCGGCACCGGCCTGCGGTAAGGGAACTATTCCTTTACAATATTCTTCACCCAGATGCCCTTTTTCACCAGCACAAAGCCGATGGCGCATTTGACGATGTCCATACCGTTGACGAGCAGATAGATCGCAACGATATTCAGCCCGGTAAAGCGGGACAGGCCGTAGGCCAGAGGGACCGAGACAGCCCAGGTAAAGCAGCTGTCAAACAGGAAGGTGATAAAGGTCTTGCCGCCGGACCGCAGCGTAAAATACGCGCAGTTGGAAAAGCCGTACAGCGGCATGCAGAGCGCTGCCATGCAGATCAGCTCGGTCGCCAGCAGGCGGATGGATTCCTCGGTATTATAAATGCGCGGGATATAGGGCGAGCAGAGTGCCAGCAGCGTACCCATGATGACACAGCTGGTAAGGCTCAGGGTGATCATGCGCCAGGCCGTGCGGCGCGCCCCGGTCAGCCGGTCGGCGCCCAGCTCCTGCCCGACAACGATGGCCGTGGCGTTGCCCAGCGAGAGGAACACCTCATTGAAGATCTGGGCGATGGTGTTGCAGATGTTCAGCGCGGCCACTGCCTGAATGCCGCGCACCGAGTAGCACTGCAGCAGCACAGCCTGCCCGGCACCCCACATCAGCTCGTTGGCCAGCAGCGGCGTGGAGCGGATCAGGATGTCCCGCACCAGAGCGCCGGGGATCGCAAAGCTGCTGTAGATGCCCCGCAGGAAGGGGTAGCGGTCGCTGCTGCGGTGGGCACCCACCACCACGATAGCCAGCTCCACAAAGCGGGACAGCACCGTGGCAATGGCAGCGCCGGCCACGCCCATGCGCGGGAACGGCCCTATGCCGAAGATGAGCAGCGCATTGAAGATAAAGTTCACGACCATGGCCAGCATACTGGCCTTCATGGGCAGCACGGTCTGGCCGCTTTCACGCAGGGTGCCTGCATAGCACTGGGTCAGGCCGAAGGGCACAAGCCCGACGAGCATAATGCGCAGATACCCCTCGGCATATTGCAGGGTCGCAGCGGCGTCCGCCGGGGAGGTATCCGCCGCGATATAGGCCCCGATGAGCGAAGGCCCTGCGGCGAGAAACAGCCCGATGGCTGCCGCTGTGATGGCAAGCGCCACCAGCAGCTTGAACCGGAAGGTGTGGCGCACGCCCTCCATATCTCCGCGGCCGTAGAACTGCGCGCCGAAGATGCCTGCGCCCGCGGTGCTGCCCCAGACCGCCAGATTGTAGACGAACAGCAGCTGGCCCACTACGGCAACGCCGCTCATAGGCAGCGTGCCGACCTGCCCGACCATGACATTGTCGAGCAGGGACACCACATTTGTCAGGGTGTTCTGTACGATGATCGGCAGAACGACCACCAGCACATGCCGGTAAAATGCGCGGTCGCCGATCAGACATTCCCGCAGCGTCAGCTTTTCCGTTTTTTCCATACCTGCTCCTTTTTTTGCCGTGTACGGTCTATTATACGGTTCGGCGCGCAGACTGTCAATCGGAACTTTTCACATAAAAAGCCGAGGCCCCATCATCGGGTCTCGGCGTTGTGTCATGCGGCGGCGGTTTCCGGGGTGGCGGTGCCGTTCAGGTCGGCAAGGCGGCGCGCTACCTCGCTGTCAAGGTATTCCCTGGTCGCGCTTTCGCCATCGTGTGCTGCTTCATACTCCTGCTCAATCTCATTCTCCAGCTGCGCCCGGATATAGCTGTCTCGGTCTGCCTCGGTGGAGAAGGCGCTGCCGTCATAGTAATACTCCTTCTCGACACGCCCGGCCAGCTGGGCGGCGGTCAGTCCCACCGGGAAAGCAGCGTTGCAGTCCAGAGTGTACCGCGTTCCCTCCTGCAGATCATCACACGAGCTGAAGTAGTAGGTCGTAAAGCCCAGCCCGTTTGCATCGGCGGCCTGCACCACTGCCTGACAGTCTGCGGCAAATGCCTCGTCACTGTCATACTCTGCCGTAAAGCTGAGGTACAGCGCACATTCATCGCCGGCCTGCAGCGCGTAGCTGTCGCTTGCCGCATGGCTGATCCAGACTTTTACATGCGCATTGGCAACACGAGATTTCAGCGCCGGGTCCCCGGTCAGGGCGTTATAGATGCCGGCGACCTTTTCGGACTCGATGCGGCTGGCCGCATGCTCCCGCTCGGGGCCCCACAGATTCCAAACCGTGGGCAGGACGGCCGCCGTACCCACTATGCAGAGGATAAAGGCACAGCCGAGCATCGAAAGCCAGTCAAACCGCACCTTCGCATCGGGCTTACTGCTGTAGAACAGCAGCTCGATGCCCAGCACGATGAGAATTGCAGGCGAAAACCTCAGTATCCAAAGCAGGTCAAAGCCGGGCACCAGCTGGTAGATCATCAGCAGAACACCTGCCAGAATCAGCACCAGCGCAAACGCCAGCGTCCCCACGCGGCGTGTCTTTTTCGGGGTGGTTTGTTCATCCATGATTTTACCTCATTCTATTTATATTGAG
>OIBP01000911.1_pt1 | contig 10255 bp, 6 predicted proteins | sample 1581061 | NCBI WGS metagenome assembly OIBP01 (sample SAMEA3882514, study PRJEB24775) | human gut metagenome | biome: human-associated habitat; feature: intestine environment; material: feces | place: Netherlands | collected 2009/2010 | reverse complement strand
GGCTTAAGCACCGCTCCGGCGGCTGCGGCACTTAGAATTGTGCGGTATTGCCTAAAATCTCCGCTCTGCGCGTTTTCTTTGTAAAATAACGGTACCCCCGCCCTATGCAGTTCATTTACCGCACGGGCGGGGGTGTTTTGTTGTAATTCCGTAGGGGCGCACACCATGCACCCATCCGTTTTATATCATCACACTACAGCGCTTTCTCACAAAGCACACCATGTAATAGCGCCATTTTATGGCCAGCCGTTACCCATTTGTAGGGGCCGCTGCTCACCTCTTTCCGAAAAACGCAATAAAAATGCTGTCTTTCTCCACATCAGGGAAAGGCAGCATTCTTCTTTATCCGTTCAGATCTTCGCCGTTGCTGGCAATCACATTTTTATACCATCCAAAGAACTTTTTCCTGTACCGTGCCGCCGCCCTGTTCGAGTACCGGGAAAAGCACCAGTGATCCTGCCGGGCTTTATTTTGCTTGTGCGCCCTCTGGGAAGATGATCTTGTTCACAAAGAAGAAGATCACCATGGAAATGCCGCCATTGAGCACGGTGGTGCCAATGTTGTAGATGAAATCCGGCACCAGCAGGCCCGCAACCGCCACCCACACGCAGTTGATGGAGTTGACGATGCAGGTGATCAAGCAGAACGCCACCACATACCAGGCGATCTGCTTGGCCAGGTTGCCCTTGCTGCGGAACACAAAGTTGCGCTGGATGGGAAAGTTTATGCATTCTCCCACCACCATGGCAACCATGTAGGCGCAAAAGTACGGCAGACCGCCATGGGCGGAATCATACCCCAGGATGTTCCACTGGAAGGTTTCGCCAAACAGCGTGACCGGGATGCCCGGCCAGCCAAAATCCACCACCGGCAGGCTGCTGAACGCCGCCGGCAAAAATTGCAGCAGCAGGTATTTGAACACCGTAACCAGGTTGGATACGATCACAAACAGTCCGCCTTCGCGCACCCACTTGGCTGCGGCGGGGTGTTTTGCCGCAAAATTATTCCATAGCTGCATAAATAGCCCCTCTCTTTCCTCAGCTGTTGCGCAGGCGCTGTTCAAGCTGTGCGTTCAGTACCAGGTTTTTCACGGCTTCTATGATCACCCGCACAAGGCCGATGATCCAGAATCCCTGTAATTCCATCACAATGCCATCCACCATGCCCATGCTGATGGCACCGCTGGTCATTTTGGCCAGGGCACGCAGCGGCATGTTGTACTGGAACAGCACATTCAGGTCCGGCTTGCCGCGCTTGTAGCTGGCGTTCAGCAGTGCGGTAAGCACCAGCCAGATCAGCCAGCCCAGCGGGCTGCGGCTGTGGTTCAGCTCGCCCAGGGTCATGTTGCGGTCAATTTTAACTTTTCCCTGCTGCACCGGGCGGCCCAGCAGGGTGGCCCATTCGTCATCCGGCACGCTCTGCACCTTGCCGCTGGTATAGTGCGGCAGATGCTTGCCCGCATAGGGGTTGGGTGCGCCGGTACCGGCCACTTCCACCACGGCGGTCAGGCGGATGTCCGCACTGGACGCGCCGACCCGCAGCTCATAGCTGCCGCCTTCCACTTCCCAGCTGTCGGTCTTGGTGTTCCAGTAGCGGAACGCCTTGTCGTCCAGCGGGATGGTCACGGTCTTGCTTTCGCCGGACTGCAGCTGCACCTTGGCAAAGCCTTTCAGCTCCTGTGCGGGGCGGAACACTTCTGCCCCGGGTTTTGCCACATACAGCTGCACGATCTCTGCTCCGGCGCGCTTGCCGGTGTTGGTTACGGTCAGGGTCACGCCATTGGACGCGGCCTGCAAATTGCTGTAGGCAAAGCTGGTGTAGCTTAACCCATAGCCAAAGGGGAATGCCACCGGCACACCGGCGGTCTGGTAATAGCGGTAGCCAACATACAGCCCCTCGCGGTACTGCACCATGCGGCCCGGCCCGGCAAAGTTATCCTTGGCGGGGGTATCCGCATAGGCGTTGACCCAGGTTTCGGCCAGCTTGCCGCTGGGGTTCACTTTGCCGGTCAGCACATCCAGCATGGCGCCCGCCCCCGCCTGGCCGCCCAGCGCACCATACACCAGGGTACGGCAGTGTTTGAGCCACGGGGTTTCCAGCGAAGCCCCTGCGCTGAGCACCACAACGGTGTTGGGGTTGGCCTGCTGCACGGCCTTTAACAGTTCGATCTGGTTGTCCGCAAGGCGCATATCGCCGCGGTCCAGACCCTCACTTTCCTTGATTTCATCCAGCCCCAGGCAGAGCAGCACCACTTCGGCCTTTTGGGCCAGGGCTACAGCCTCGGCCTGTTTGGCGGCATCCGGTTTGCCCTGGCGGTCAAAGCCGGGGGCAAAGCCCACGCTGGCTAAGCCGCTCTCTTTCAGGCAGTCCAAAAAGATATCCACCTTGATGGAGTTGACCGCGCTGGAGCCAGCGCCCTGGTACCGCGGTGTCTGAGCAAAGTCGCCGATCACGGCAACTTTTGCGCCCTCGGCCAGCGGCAGCAGATCGTTCTCGTTTTTCAGCAGCACAATGCTTTCGGCTGCGGCGCGGCGGGCCAGGGCGTGGTGAGCGTCCGCATCAAAGGTGCGGCTGTGGGACTGCACGGCGGCATGGGTATCAAACACCAGCGTCAGCAGCTCGTCCAGCCGGGCGTCCACATCCGCTTCGGTAATTTTGCCGCTCTGCACAGCCTGCATCAGCTCGCGCACCGCGTCTCCGCCGGGGGCGGGCATTTCCAGCGTGGAGCCGTTCTGCACGCCCAGGGCATGGTCATTGCTGCCGCCCCAGTCCGTTACCACAGCGCCGTCAAAGCCCCACTCCCCGCGCAGGATGTCCATTAACAGGTGGCGGTTCTCGTTGGCATAAGTGCCGTTGATGAGGTTATAGCTGCTCATGATGGTCTTGGGCTTTGCTTCCTTGACCACGATCTCGAACCCGGTCAGGTACAGCTCCCGCAGGGTGCGTTCATCCACCACGGAATCCGACGCCATGCGGCGCAGCTCCTGGCTGTTGACGGCAAAGTGCTTGGGGCAGGCCGAAATACCGTTGGACTGGATGCCCCGCACATCGCTCGCGGCCATTTTGCCGGAAAGATACGGATCCTCGGAGAAATACTCAAAGTTGCGTCCGCAGAGGGGGCTGCGCTTGGTGTTCAGGCCCGGCCCCAACAGCACGGCAACTTCCTGCGCGGCGGCTTCTTCGCCCATGGCCTGGCCGATCTGCTCGCCCAGGGCGGGGTCCCAGCTGCACGCCACGGTGGCGGCAGTGGGGAAGCAGGTGGCGGGAACGCTGGGGTTCAGCCCCAGGTGGTCCGCCGCGCCCGCCTGCTTGCGCACACCGTTGGGGCCATCGGACAAAGTGATAGCCGGAATGCCCGCCTTTTGATACACACGGGTGGTAAAGACGGTATCACCGGAAAGGAGGGCACATTTTTGCTCTAAATTCAGTTTTGCAATCACATCTGCGTGTTTCAATTAGGTCACACGCTCCTTTTTAAGCTCAAGAGTTCTCTTTTGCCGCTTTTGCTGCCTTGCGGAGTTTGACATCAATCACAACACCACGCACAGCCAGGACAAACAAAACGATTACTACAATATCAATCAGTACAACGAGATGGCGCCAGCCAAACACAGAGATTGTGAAAGCATGACGCATAGCGGTAGTATCGCCGATGCTTTCGGCATAGTCGCGGTTGGTCACACGGACATGCAGGTACATGTAAAGTGCTTCTTTGGTTGCACGGCGCAGTGCCTGCATGTAGCTGTTGGAGGAAGTCTCAAAGGCCATCTCACCGCTGCCGAAGCCAGCCATCCACAGGCTGCCGCCTGCACGCAGGGCCTGGTCGCCGTTCATGTAGCTGTGGTGGTCTGCATAGTCGGTGATAACAGCGCCATTAAAGCCCCATTCATCACGCAGAACGCCGGTCAGCAAAGCTTCGCTGCCGCCTGCCCAAACTGCACCAATACGGTTGTAGCTGCTCATCAGGCCGGTTGCATCGTAATCCTCAATAAGCATCTGGAACGGGCGCAGGTAAATTTCACGCAGGGCCTGTTCGGTCATCCAAGTGTAAACGGCATCACGGTAAATACCAGCTTCGCCATCGTTGCAGATAAAGTGCTTGATGTAAACATATACGCCCATTTCCTCAATGCCCTGCACAGCGCTGCCGCACATTTCACCGGAAAGGAAGCTGTCCTCAGAGTAATATTCGTAGTTACGGCCATTGAACGGGCTGCGGTGCATGTTGGCAGCAGGTGCATACAGGCCGGAATAACCGTTCTGCAATGCCTGTTTGCCGTGGGAGTGGCCAATTTCAACAACAAGAGGGGTGTTCCAGATCTGGGCAATGGTTGCAGAGTTCGGGAAGCCAATGGTCTTGCCTGCCGGGCGGCCCCAGCTGCCAACCTGTGCAGGGCCATCTGTATCGGTTCCCTGAATCTTGCTGATGCTTTCCATACATAATCCAGCGCCCCAACGGCATATCCGCGGATGGCATACTGCGCCATGTTGGTAATGAACACGATCAGCACCCCGCCGTCCCGCTCCCGGATGCGGCGTGCGGTCTCCATGCCGTCCAGGTGCTTCATCTCCACATCCAGAAAAATGATGTCGAACTGCGGGCGGTAATCTTCCAGAATTTCCATCCCGTCCGCAAACTCCGTTACCTCAAACGGCGTGCCGTACTGCCGGGTGTACCGCTGCACATACCCCGCCAGCTGTTCCCGCACCGCCGCCTCGTCCTCCACAATCGCAATCCGGGTCATCTGCTGTTCCCCTTTCTCAACACCACACTGCGGCCCCGCACAGTCCACATCTGGTGCGGCTTCTTAAGGTGGATCTGAAAACAAAGAAAATGACGGATATTTCACAAGCGCAAGACGGATTTAAGGCAAAGAGCCGCGGGAATCCTTTGTGGATTCCAAGGACTTTTAACGCAAAATCCCGCTGCGTTTGTAGAAATAGACGATATTTTCGACTTTTCAGCTGCACCATCGATTGTTTTTAGTATAGCACATACAATCATACACAGCAAATGCGGAGTGGAGCAGTTTGTTTGCCCTCAAAGCGTTTTGTCGGTCGGGGCTGCCAGACCAGGCCAGCCCTGGCATATTCTGTGTATGGATTGCAACAAGCCGATGCAGCCCCAATAAAAGCAAACTCCGGGAGCAATGCAGCCCCCGGAGCTTTTTGATGTCAACTTTTCAAAGCGATTATTTGGATTGTGCGGCAGATACCTTCTGCTGGTAAAGTTTCATTAACTCGGCAACACAGGCGCTTTCGCTGGTTCTTGCGGCAGTTCCCTTTGTGAATCCGTAAGCGTCCATAACGGCGCGGTCATTAGCCTGATGGGCTTTGCGGAGTTCTTTTGGCATAAAGTTTTCATCGTATAAATCTGCTAAACTCCAATCGGGATAAAGAGCACGCGCATCGAGAATAGCTTTTGCGGTACTTTCAATTTTCTGCACTTGTATATCAGTAGAGTTAGGCCACGGGAAATTATTGTAGACAACATTGACGGAATATCTGTAGTCACTTTTAATTCTTCCACAAACAGTTTTGACCCATGCATTGTGTGCGTTTGACATTAAAATGCCAAAATGATATAACGTAGCATTAGGCATTAGCAAATTTGCGTCACCGCAGATAATATCAGGAGATACAAAGCCCATTGGAATATACTTTCGATTCTGTGAGGAATGACGCGGAATGATAATATAAGTAGTTGTTGGCTGCCTTATTTCGCCAAAGAGAGCAGGTACAGCAGCGAGTTTTTTCGTTGCCTCCCGATTACTTTTAAGCCGTAACTGTTTTACATTTTCAACGGCTTCAATAATAGGTGGAATCTTTTTTATCAAATTGGGGTGTACATCTTTTAGCCAAAGGCACCAACGAGTTTTATTATTTATAAATTCACTGGCACCAACGAACTTCTTAAACAGGGGCTTTGCATCGGGATATTGTTCAATTATACTTTGATAGTCTTCATTTGAGTAATCGCTCAAGAAACCTCCATCATTTGGCATGTTTCCAAAAACAACAGGGGGCATACTCCATAGGGGTTTCTTTCGACTCTCAACAAAGACATTTGGTGCATCAACAAGATAGGCACATATATTGTTTACAGTTTTATATGTGTTGTCAGTGTATATACGCTTAGAAGAAGTTGTGCTGCCAGAGCTAAATCCAATGATAACACAATGAACATGTGCTTTAATTTTTGCTTCACTATCCCAACGGAATGTGCGATAAGCAAAATCAATATGAACCCCCGCAGAAAAAAGTGGTTCCCAAAGATTAGCAACGCTTTCACCTTGCGATACGGAATTTGTGGAAACAAGGGCGGAATGAATAGCAGTGCCTTTCATCAAGTCAGAGGCCTTTTTATACCAACAGCAAACATAGTCTAAATTTCCCGCATTCTTCCAGCCTGGGAAAATAGCAGCAACATCATCTTTTTGAGACTTGCCCATAAGCCGCGCCCCCACAAACGGCGGATTCCCCATAATATAATTCAGCTTACTTTTGGGAACCACGCTCTCCCAATCCACCCGCAAGGCGTTGCCCTCTACAATAAAGGCGTTTGTTTTCAACGGAAGAAATTCCAGCGGAACGAGCAGGATTTTCTCCGTTTCCTTCATCATCTGGCTTTCCGCTATCCAGAGCGCGGTTTTTGCAACCGTCACGGCAAAATCGTTGATTTCGATGCCGTAAAACTGGCTGATGGAAACCTGTATCGGGCTTTCGCTGGCGGAATACATCGTGACCTGACCGTGAGAGAGTTCCACCAAAATTTTGTTTTCCAAGCGGCGCAGGCTCAAATAGGTTTCGGTCAAAAAGTTTCCGCTACCGCACGCGGGGTCTAAGAATGTGAGCGATGCCAGCTTGCGTTGGAACACCCGCAGCTTTGCCGTTCTGGTTCGTTCCACGGGATTGGCGCATATCTCGTCAAGCTCAGCTTTCAGTTCGTCCAAAAACAGCGGGTCAATGACCTTGTGGATATTTTCAATGCTGGTATAGTGCATACCGCCGCTGCGGCGGGTTTCGGGGTTCAGGGTGCTTTCAAACACCGCGCCGAAAATGGTGGGGCTGATTTCCGACCAGTTGAAGTTTTCGCTGGCTTTCTCCAGCAGCAGGTTTCGGATTTCATCGGTGAACGGCGGTATCTCGATATTCTCATCGCTGAACAGCCCGCCATTCACGTAGGGAAACGCCGCCAATTCCGGGTTGTCATCTTTCAAATAGGGGTCACGGTCTTGCAGCTTTGTGTCCAACACGCGGAACAAATCTACCAGCCCCTTGCGCAGTCCGCGCGTGTCAAAACCCTTGAGGTAGTCGTGGAACATACCGTGATGCCCAAAAATCCCGGCATCCTCGGCATACAGGCAAAATACCAAGCGAACGCACAGCTTGTTCAGGCTTTTCAGCGAATGTTCGGATTCCGGGTTTGCGTACTGCTTGTAAAAGGCATCATATAACAAGCCGACAATTTCACCTGCCGCTATGGAAACTTCCATCTCCCGTTTGAGGTGTTCGTTTCCGGCATCGACAAGGAATTGCAGCCGATAGTATTCTTTTTCCAGATTCGCAAGTTCGATGATTTCAGGCTCACCGCGCGGGCGTTCCATATCATACACATAAAAGGTGCTGAAATTGCAGGTTACCACCCAGCGCGGGTGCTGCGACACGGGCAGCTCCAAAATATACCGCTTAGCCTGTTCAAAAGGGGTCAGCAGCGCACCGTCTGATTGCTTGATGGGCTTGTTCAAATTCTTGCCAAGCCCCTTTTGCTCTATCAGAACGTGGGTAGCGGGAATCGTGCCGTCAATGAAACTGGTGTGGTCAAGGTGGACTTGCTCCTCAAACTGAATGAATTGCTCCGGGTGTTCGACCCCATACACATCACGGAGCAGGGACAGCCAGAATGGTTGGCTCTCCCCTTTTTCATAGCCTTTGTCTTTCCAATAAGCGGCAAAATTTCTTGCCGCCTGTTGCTGTTGCGCAGTGGTCATGGCAGTCACCTCATAGCACAGTATTTATCATTATCATAGCACAACCCCCTGTTTACGGCAATTGCGTTTTACAATAAATGAGGGTAGTCGCGATCCGCGCCTACCCCCTTTTGATGTTTACATTTCAAAATCACTTCAGGATTTTATCTTCATTGAAATAATACGCCTGAAACACCGTGCCGTCTTCCATAAGGAACGCCGCACTGTGGCGTTCCTTACGGCACTGCGTGCCGCCGCCCTGTTCGAGTATCCCTGACGGTGCACCAGATCGTGCCTTCTTAAAATAGAGCAACAAAAAAACGCCCTACACTTTCGTGTAAGGCATTCTTTGGTGCACCATCGGGGACTCGAACCCAGGACCCACTGATTAAGAGTCAGTACTGGGCAACGATACAACGTTCAAATTATCGCTTTACCGTTAGTCTCAGGCAGTCAAAAGTAGTCAGGATGGGTCCGGGATGTAGTCAGTTTGTAGTCAGGCCGTGCCCTCCGTTCTATCCGCAGCGGACGGGGCGGCGTTGAAATAATCGTCCAGTTTGCCGCTCATCTTCAGGCCGTCTTCGGCTTCCAGGTGGGTGTAGATCCGGGCGGTCATCTCGATGCTGGCGTGACCAAGCAGCTGCTGGGCGGTGCGCAGATCCACACCGGCGTGGTACAGGCAGGTGGCATAGCTGTGGCTCAGCATGTGGGCGTGCACCGGCAGCAGTGACACCCCCGCCACATAATAGACCCACATCTTTTTATAGGCTGACTGCGTCATCACGCCGCCGTCGGCTTTGGTCACAACGTGCTCCCCCAGGTGTGGGGTGGCGTCCAGAATCGCACGCAGCTTGGCAGGTACCGGCACCAGGCGGTGGGATGCTGCGTTTTTTAGCTCCATGCTGGGGTCCGGCTGATTGCCGCCCGCAAAGGTCACGGCTCGGCAATCAGCCGGACCCCAGCATTGCAGGCCCAGGGCCTCTTCCTTGCGCAGGCCGCAGTAATAGCAGAGCGCGCAAAACGCCTTGGCCCGCGGCTCCGCAATAGAGGACAACAGTTCCTCCGCTTCGTCCTGCGTCAGGTATTTCTTTTGCTTAGGGCGCGCGTGGGTCGTAATGCGGATGCCGTCGGTGGGGTCATCGCGGATCAGGTGGTTTGCCTGGGCCGTCTGCATGATCTGCCGCACCGTGATCAGCACCTTGTGCTGCAGGGATTCCGACTGCTCCGTGATTTCCGCCATAATAGCCCGGATATGTACCGGCCGCACCTCCTGCAGCTCCATGCATCCAATGTGCTGCATGATGTGCAGATTGTAGGCATCCCGGTACATTTTGGTGGTGGCGGGCCGCAGCCCCTGCTTGTAGGAGCGCAGCCAGATTTTTGCCCACTCGCCCACCAGGGTGTGGTCCCCCACTTTCAGCCCCGCTTCATCCTGCGCCTGCACGGAGCGCACCGCGGCTTTCAGTTCCGCTTCGGTGCGGCCATACACCAGCCGCGTTTTGCCGTTGGAAAGGGTGATCCGCTTCTGGTAGCGGCCATCTGGACGGCGGGTCAATTTTTGTTTGGGCATAAAAAATACACCTCCAAGGTATGACTTGTAAGCCTGCCTTAAAGGTGATACAATACAAGTGTTGGGTTGGTATTGTATCCACTTTTGGTGGGCAAGCTGATCTATGGAAACGCTCTCGGTGTTGGTAGCACCGGGGGCGTTTTTTTATTTATATGTTGCTATTTCAATAAAAAATTTTGTCCTTTTGTCAATCAAAGAAACTGCCGCAAAAATGGGGCGCGCTTCCTTTTTTGCATTGTAAATAGCGTCTTCCAAATAGCTGGGTCGCAGTTCCCCAATCTTTGTATCGTTCCAATATGCTTCAATCGGAAAGCACTCCACATCTCCCGATTTTGATAATTTTAATTCTATTGGATCTCCTCTTTTCACTCCCATGGAGAGAAGCGTCGATGTCCTCTTTCTGTTACTACTTAGCGTAACATCTGCGTACAAGTTAGCTCGCAGACGCCCCTCCATCTGCGCTGGTGACAGCGGATTGTCTCCCAGTAATTTTCTAATCTCAGATTCTGAAGCATACAAAAATTTATCTTCAGCCGTGATCCTGCCTACTTGTTCCTGAAAAGTCATCGCGTTTTTTCTCCCTTCTGCAGACAACTTACCACTTCACGCCATCATTTCTTTCAGCTTTTCCCTGTCCCAAAGCAAAACGTTCGTCTTCTGGGCCGTTTCGATTGCCGCGGGGGTAAATGTACTGTTGGTAAGCACTACAGCAACC
>OIBP01000908.1_pt1 | contig 10266 bp, 5 predicted proteins | sample 1581061 | NCBI WGS metagenome assembly OIBP01 (sample SAMEA3882514, study PRJEB24775) | human gut metagenome | biome: human-associated habitat; feature: intestine environment; material: feces | place: Netherlands | collected 2009/2010 | reverse complement strand
TCAGCTGGGAGAGCGCGGGCTTTGCAAGCCTGAGGTCAGGGGTTCGATCCCCCTACGCTCCACCATAGATGAATCGGACGAACACCTTCGGGTGTTCGTCTTTTTTGTATAGCTGTCTGCTAAGAGAAGTAGAAGCAAGAAAGGGGATATGAGTCATCCCTAACGCATTGTCACTAGTTTCGCTAAGCGCCGTTCGTTGAAAAGCAGTTATCGTTTTCCACGGGTTAACCCCCTACAAGGCGTTTTTAATATAGTCATTACCCTGTCATTTACCTAGTCATCTTCTTTTGGGCTTATGGGAAGTGGCGAACGAAACCCCAGGTCAAAGCCTTGTATTTTGAGTAGCAGCCATAATTGTCTCATTTGTTGTCATTTTTGGCAGTAGGCAAATAGCCTCAGATCAATAAAGTGATCCTTAGCACTGACAGAGAGTTAGCTTGCTAAAAGATGATTTGACGGGTAGACAATAGCCTGATGAGCCATCTAAAATAGCAAGCGAGAGAGCAGGATTGCGAATCAGCTGACAAAGAGAGGCGGCGCTTCGCAATCAACGAGGAGAAGAGGATCGCCGACGCGCCCGAGGCCCCCGCCTCGCGCGCGTATAGGTGCATATAGCACCAGAGGCGATCGCGAGCAGCAGAGGAGACACAAATGAGGAAATCGGTCATGGGGGGGTCTCGCTGAAAAGAGAATTTTCGGCCGAAGCCTTCTAGCCTTTACTCTTGCAGCCACGTTGGCTTTTCCGGCGGCGAGTCTTTCTTTCGTTGCCCAGGCCTTTGCCGACGACCCTTCGAATGGTGATGCGGCAGAAGCACCTGCCGCTCCTGTAGTCGACCCGATCAAACACGGCGACGTTCACGGCATCGATTTCATGACCCCCATGGCTGAAGATGGCCTGTGGGATCTCTTTCGCGTGGAAAACGGCGCAGGGAAGACCATCTATATAGAGGTTGAGAAAGATGGCACAATCATCGCGCCGCGTTTCGCCTACGCTATTCCCGAGACGCAGGATACCGATCCCGAGGCAAAGGATGCCGACACTTCCGCGCCTGACTACGCCGGCGATGCCAACTCCTCTCGCATCGCCCAAATTGTCGCGCTGAAGATCGCCCAGCCGGTTCCGGCGGCTCAGGATGTCGAGGCCCCGGCCCCGGCACCACAATCGCTGCAGGACGTGTTTGGCGACCCGAACAATTTCCCTACCTATACCGTGAAACTGTTCGACGCGAAGCGCGGCGGTGATCCGCTGTACGCGGGCACTATTTGCCCCATCTACGCGAAGCTTGTCAACGACCCCGCCGTGCCGAGCGAGGATGAGTGGAAGGTGCTCGGCATCCGCACGATCGATCCCGACATTGACAAGTTCGCGGAAACGGTCGGCGCTGGTGCCAGCTACTACAAGAACCTCACGGGCGACACCCCCATCGTATTCCAAAGCATGGCGACGACCGAAGCCGGTGAGCCCAAAGCCGAGGTGCAAGATGTCGCCTCCGGCAAGCGCCTCGTCGTCACCTACAACCAGGTTGAAGCCGACGCTATCTCCGGCGCTGTCAAGTACGTCGATGTCGATGGCAACATCATCGATACGGAAATCGTGGAAAACCTCGGCGCGGGCAAAGAGGTTGCTATCAAGAAGTCTTTCTTCAAGACGACCACTGACGAGGCCGGCCAGGAGACCACGCATTATTATCGCGTCATCCAGCGCCTCACTGGCTCCACCGTCATGCTGACGCCCGAGCAGGCCACGAAGCAGATTCGCGTTATGGAAGTGAAGAACACTAAAGCCGGCGCTTATCAGGTCACCATTAATTATGTGGACGATAACGGCAATACGCTGTGGACCGACAGCGTAGATGTGAAGGGCAAGGGCTACCAGTACACCCTGCCGAACTCCTTCTCGATGAGCGCCGTCACGAATGCAGCGGATGCGCCTACTACCGACCGCGACAAGGGACAGTGGGGCATCAACTATTACACGCTGGATTCTTGGACCATTGAGACCAATGCGGCGGACGACAATGCGGCCATCGGGGCACGCTCGGCGGAAAACCAGCAGGGCAATCCCGTCGTCGCCTTCGAAGCGGGCGAGTATCCGGCTGGCCGCACGGTGACGGCGAAGTACGTCTCGCAGGCCACTACGAAGAAGGTCAACCTCACCGTGATGGAAATCAACGGTGAGACGGGTGCTCTTATCGATAAGATCCACTACGAAGTCACTCCGGAGCAGACGGCCACCTACACGCCGGCTCCGAAGGACGGTCTGGTGCCGTGGTCCGGCAACATGGAGCCCATCACCTACGCCTGGGAGGATCTGGAGAAGGGCACGGACGTGCTTCAGTACGTCTATTACGTGCCGAAGGACTACACGCCGGGCGACACCTACGACATCACCGTGCAGTACATGAACATCGCCAACAGCCAGATTCTTCGCAGCGAGACCATCACCGTCGACCCCGAAACGAACGACTTCGTGAACATCCTCGGCGAGGAGCGCTTCTCGCTGGGCTACGACACCTACGTGCGTCTGGCGGGTCAGGAAACGGCCATTCGCCACACCTACTTCTCGCCGGCGCGCACCTACACCATTTACTACCGCGATGTGAACGACGAGCTTAGCTCGCAGATCACCATCCGCCGCACGCAGATCATCGATACCGAGCGTGTGGTGATGGTTCCGGGCACCACGGTGATGACTGCCGCTCCGGTTGCCGCAGCCCCCGCTGCGGAAGGAACTGCTGCCGATGCTGAGGCGCCGGCAACAGTTGATGCCGGCGTGGGTACGGGCGACGCCGCCGCGGTCATCAACGATGACGACAACCCGTTGGCGACGCTTGGCGGTCAGGATACCGGTACTGAGCGCGCTATCGTCGATGACGAGAACCCGCTGTATTCCGGCCTCGCCCAAGACGTGGCGACTTCCGGCTCGGGCATGGCGTTGGTTGCGGCCGCGGGCGCCGTCGTTCTCGTAGCCGCCGGCCTTGGCCTTTACTGGTGGATGCGCCGCCGCAAAAAGAATGAGCAGACCGCAACCGATTCGATGAACGCCTAAAGGGAGGAGGACGACATGACCAAGCTGCTACAGAACAAGCCGATCATCAAATTCTTGGGAATCGCCCTGTCGATCCTGCTGATCGTCGCCCTTGTCCCCCAAATCAACATCGCCTACGGCTCCAAAGACGACGTCCTAGCCGACACGGGCACGGAAGAATCTGCCGAAGGTACGAATGATTTGGAAGGAACGGAAAATACTGAAGGTGAAGAGGAGGGTGGTCTCTCAGGCGAAAACGCCTTAGAGGGTGCAACCCTCGATGGAGAAGAGCCGCCTGCAGACGAAGAGGCCGGGATCATGGCGACGGCGCTCCCCGAGGAGAATCCCGAGGCAGTTGCCGAAACTCCTGTGGAGACGACGTCCAAGGGGTTGGCCAACAACACGGATAATCAAATCATTGATGGCGACGTAACCAACACCTCCAGCCCTCTGACCTTCAGTGGGAATGGAACCTATACTCTCACCGTCAACGGCACGCTTCGCAGCGATATCCGGGTGACCGGTGGCGCTACGCTTACCATCAACGGCGCTGGGAAAATCATCGGTACAGGTACCAGTTCTGTCATATCTATACTTGGCTCTAATAGCAAGGTCATTCTCGGTACAGAAAACGGTGCGGGGCCAACTGTTACAGGAGGCAAAGGATCGGCGAGTCCTGGTGGCTTCAACAACGGCGCAGGCACGGTAGGTGGCGGCGTTTTCGTGAACGACGGAGCTAGCTTCATCATGCACAGTGGCGCCATCACCAAGAATGAAGCGGGAGCTGGTGGCGGTGTATTCGTGTGGAATGGTTGTCATTTCGAGATGACGGGTGGTGAGATCTCTAGTAACAAAGCAAAAGACCCCGATAAAACTGATGACTCCGATGGCCCTTTGCGTGCTCATGAAGGCGGAGGAATATTTACTGACGCAAAAGACACCAAGATAACTGGCGGCTCCATCATTAACAATGAAACAGAGACTACTACCGACTGGGGTGGCGGTGGCATTTATATCAACAACAATGGCACCTTGATGATCCCTTCTGCCCTCATTACGAATAACAGCGCCGCCGGTCTTGGTGGAGGTGTCGCTGGCTGTCCTCATGCGAAGATTATTATTGGAGAAAAGGAGACAACCAGCGCTGGTCAGTTGGAAAGCAGCGCTGCCGTGTTCAAGAACACTGCTTCTGGAACAAGCTATCCTTTGAATACGGTGCTGCGTTTCAATGTTCCTGCGTCTGTTGTTTCTTCGGGCAAGAATGTTCCCTCGGGCGACTTCTTCCTTACTGGTATGGGCGAAGGCGAAATTGCCAAATTGCTAAACGGAGAGAATCCTGGCAACGTAGTCGATGGCAAGCTTACCTACGGATGGAGCACAAAATATACCCTTGAAAACAAGGACTATGCGAGCAAGTCTTTTAAGGTTAACCTCGCGCAAGACTATTACTGCACTCTCGCGAGCTATGTCTCTGCGGATAATACTCTCGTGCGTGGGGATGGAGAAACTCTTGCTTGGCGGGGGTTCGAGGTTGGCATGCCTCCCGTGAACGGTAGAGTGGTGAGCGATACTGGATTGTGGTCAAGAGAAATTGGTATTCCTATTGGTCAGAGCTATGAATCCCATGATGCTACCCTTTGCCTAACTAACACCGCCACTGCCGATGGTGCGAACATAGCTCGAAGCGTCATCATAACGGGGAATAAGAGCGGAACTCACGGCGGTGGTATCGCCTGCAATGGCGCGATCAAGCTCGGAAAGTTCGACACAGAAGAAAAAACCACGGTGAACCCTTATACGATCTCGCTGACGAAGAAGATTGTTAACAGCCTAGGCGATCTTCTAGACACTGATTCCGATGACGTTTTCCGTTTCGAACTAACTGACAAAGAAACTAATGAGAAGTACGAGGGATACACCGAGAACGGCAATCTGCAATTTGCATTACCTGGTTTCGATGCCGAAGGAGAGAAAACGAAGACCTTCTCTCTGAAAGAGTGCTTAACCGGTGAACAAAAAGAAGCGGGATTTGTGTCCTCTATTCCCGACGGCATCGATGTTCATGTCAGTCTGAATGTCGAAAAAGAGGTGGCTAGCTACAAAGAAAAGGACAACAACGTTCTCCTGACTTCCACGACCTATACCACCAAGGTCAGCTCGGTGCAGATTGGCAATCAATCGGGCGACGATGCTGCGACAGTTACGAATACGCTGAACTTGAAGACGTCTGTGAACATTCCGGTGACGAAGATCGCTGATGGCATCGCGGCTGGCAGCTTTGCGTTCGGATTCAAGAAGATCGATAACATTGATGATGTTGTCAACGATCCGAGCAATCCTACGGAGCTTAAGCAGGCTAACAGCCTTGTCAGCATTGCTACAGCGGAGGGTGCAACCGTTAAGGAAACCGGGCAACTTGCAGAGTCAACAAAGCAGAAGGTTGAAGGTACGGTTTCCTTCGATACTGAAGAGTACACTGCACCGGGAACTTACTGGTATGCCATTGCTGAACAAAACGGGGGTACCCAAAACGTTGACAGCGGCGTGGATTACGATGGTACCACTTATCTTGTGAAGGTTGATGTAACGCTGTCCCCGGATAAGCGTAGCCTAGAAACGAGCCCGACTATCTACAAGGCGCCTGCCGGTGCAACCGCTCTCGAAAATGCGACGGAAGCTGGTATCAAGTTCGAAAACGTTGCCATGGAATATGCTGGGTTCAATCTGGGGCTGACGAAGCAGATTCTGACAACTCTTGACGAGAGCCTTCAGCTTAATGGGAAGACCTTCAACTTCGCGCTCTACGACGGTGAATCCAAAGTGGCTGAGGGAACGACAGGCCCAGATGGCAACCTCTCATTAGGAATTATTAACGATTCCGCTGACGAACCCTATGCGAAGAAAACCTTCGCTGACGGTACCAAGCCAAGGGATTTCACTTTTACACTGAAGGAAGCTGTCCCCGAAGGCTCCAGCGACGATTTCCTTACTACTATTCCTGATGCTACCGTGGAGGTAACGCTGACCGCCGCGGGCAGCCGTGTCGTGTCTGAAAATGGCCACACGGTGTATAAAGTGGAGCCCACCGTTGAAGCAGTGACCGTCAATGGCACCGATGTGGCAGTTGCAGACAAAACCATCACTGTCACCAATCGTTATGCCCCCAATGGGCAGTGGCAGTTTGAGGCTGACAAGTTCTTCTATGGCCTGGGAGCGCCCCGCCCTTGTAGCTTTACGATGGTTGAATTGTCGAACGTCCCTGAGGTAGGCAAGTCCATCGACCCAGCCACCAAGGATGACAAGGCTTGGACTGCTGAGCTTGAGACAGCGGATTTCACGGAGGGCAAAGCCTCCATCAAATTCCCTGCCATCATTTATAAGCAAGAAGGCACCGGCGACAACAAGGTCAACGATATCGGCGATCATTACTACCTCGTCACTGAGGACGGCGATGATGCTGCCAAGGACACCACGGCCTATGTCATCAAAGTGACCGTGGCGGTTGATGAAAACGATCCTGCTAAGCTCACCGCCACCGAAACGGTGCGCGGCTACGCTGACGACCTCGACTCCACGCTGAACCCGCTGGTTCTGCCGGAAGGCGAACGCCCGGCGTTCTACAACACCGACACCTACGACCTGATTAGTGCTGCCAGCTACAGTGTGTACGCGGCGAGCCGGTCGACCGGGTGTGCTATGTCGACCCGAAGATCATCAAGAACCTTGAGGGTCGCGCCATCAAGTCTGGCGAGTTCGCCTTCAAGCTCATTCAGGTGGCGAACTACAACGACACCGAGGGCGAGCTCATCTCCGCCACTACCAACGACGAGTTCGGCATGGTCGACTTCGACAAGGCAAACAACGTCTCCGGCGACCTCGAGAACCCCAGCTGCCTGGCTTACACCAAGCCCGGCACCTATTACTACCGCGTCATCGAGGACACCAGCAAGGGCGGCATGAACGACCAGTCCGTGCTGTACAGCGATCAGGTGATCACCTTCACCACGGTCATCGAACAAGATGAGACGACCGGCCAGCTGGTGTGCACCGACATGTACTATGGCTGGTGGGACGCCGCGGCCAACCAGAACGTCCGCTTCGACGAGCAGTACGCCGACTACGAGACCCAGCCGGGCAACATCGGCGATATGTCGAAGCTGAACCCCGATTGGCACCCGACCATCAACAACAAGGCGCGCCCGATGGATCTGCAGGTGCGTAAGACCAGCGTGTCCGATCGCGACGAGGGCCTGGTGGGAGCCACTTACGCGCTGTACATGGTGAACGAGAACCCGCAGGGTGACATTTGGCTCGCTGAGGCGACCTCCGAGGAAGGTGGCTGGATCACCTACAAGAACGTGAGCCTCGCCACCAACAACCTGTACTACTTCAAGGAAACGGCCGCGCCCGCGGGCCACACCGTGAGCGAGTTCCGCAGCCCCTACTTCTATCTCGTGGAAGATGCGACATCCGCTAACGGCTACGCCCTGAAGTACACCGACACCAAGTACTTCGATGCCGCCGAAACGGAAGCCGCCGCGGCCGCACCGATGGCCGCCGCCGAGGCCCAGGGCCTGCAGGCTGACATCGCCGCCCAAGCCGAGGCGACCGCGACCGATGATCAGACCCAGCCCGGTCACAGCGCCGACGGCAACATCCTGCTGACCTACGACAAGGACGGCGGCGTCTATGACGAAACCACCCAGATTGAGGTGAACAAGCTGGACACCCGCACCCACGAATGGGTGGAAGGCGCCAAGCTGGTCATCCTCGATAAAGAATCGGGAAAGGAAGTGGCCAGCTGGACTTCGGGCAAGGCTCCCCAGAAGCTGGCGAAGACACTGAACGTCGGCACCACTTACCTCCTGCGCGAGGTGGAGGCTCCCGGTGAGTACCGCTTGGCCAACGACGTTGAGTTCGTCATCGACAACTACGGCAACGTGACCATCACCAAGGGCACGGAAAACGGCAACGCCGAGCTGTCCGACAACACCATCACTCTATACGACACTATGATGGACGCTGAAGAGGTCGAGCAGCGCGAGCGCGAAACCACCCGCGAGGTGCCGCTGGGCACGATTCTGGCCCAGACTGGCGACATGCTGCCGATCCTGGGCATCGGCCTCATCGTGCTGGCGAGTCTGATCGCCCTTATCGTGGCCGGCCGCCGGCGTCGTGCAGGAAAGGATGACGAGAACTAGGATGTGTCGGGAGTCGCAGGCAACCGCCTGATTGAGATACCATGAGGGATACGCGCGAGGCTCTTCGGGGCTTCGCGCGTATCTGTGCTTGATAGTAAAAGATGAGCCATTGACTAAGGAAAAGACAAAGCGAACAATCCATCGACCCCGTGATTTCCATGACTGATGCAGTAGCTAACATACCGGCAGGTTCGCTTGGCGTTTCAGGGCCGGCGGAGACATCGGATGCATTTGCGCGCGACGTTAAGAAGCGCCTCGCACGGTTGCGCATTGTGTCGCGGCTCTGCTCGATCGTCGGTGCATTGCTCCTGGCGGCGGTTGCCCTGCTGGCTATCAGCGCAACAGTGGCGCCGCGCTTCATGGGATTGCAATTCTATACCATCGTGTCGGGATCCATGGAGCCGTCATTTCCCGTGGGCAGCCTCGTGTACGCCGAACCCATCGAGCCCGAGGCGTTAGCCGTGGGTGATGTGGCGGTCTTCTGGCGCAATGACGAAGTCGTCATTCACCGCGTGGAGGAAAACCTTTACGAAGACCGCGAACTGATCACCCGCGGCGACGCCAACGAAGGCATCGACGCTCATCCCGCGCTGTACGACAACGTGGTCGGTCGTGCTGTGAACCAGATACCGGGTATCGGGTATTTCGTCATGGCGCTGGCGTCGCTGCCGGGAAAGCTCGTCTTGGGTTGGGTCGTCCTCATGGGCGCCGCCTTCTCCATAATCGGCACCGCCATAGCCTCCCTCGCGAGGCAATAACGCAGCGCCCCCGCCAACAAATCTTCGTTATTTTGTACCTGAAGTTCTCGTTTTTTTGCTTGTAAAACCTCGTTATTTTGAATATGACAATCAACCGTCCCTCCTCAGGATCCGGGACCTGGTGCCCGCCATGCCAAGATTAGCGGTTTGGTTCCCATCCCCCAAGTTGGCTGAGGCCTTTGTCTTGCGACGCCATGTAGGCTGGCGCGGGGAGTGAAGTGGGAAGTTCTTGCGTCATTTTTACGGTCGTGCTTAAGCATACTGTTCCCTCTGCTGTTAAAGAGAAGGGATCAGTTATGAAAAAGCGATCTAAAGCGCCGGGATGGGTTGGGTTCGATCATTCGCAGATGTTCAATTTGGTGATCATGCAGGAAGATGTATGCCAACGCTTGCTTGAAAGGATCCTCGGTATTCAAATAGAAAGACTCGAGTTTGAGAACGTCGAACATGCAATTGATCCCAGCATTGAGGGTCGCGGCGTGAGGCTCGGCGCTTATGTAAAAGGGGAGGGAAAAGCCTTCAACATCGAAATGCAAGCGCAGGCTGAATACTACCTTGGATGCAGACTCCGCTATTACCAATCGGTGATCGATAGCGATCTGCTCCACAAGGGAGATGACTACGAGGACTTACCTCGCAGCTATATTATCTTTCTCTGCGTTCACGATTCGTTCGGTTGCGGTCTCCCCGTGTATACCATTGAACCGAGATGCTTGGAGAATAATGACTGTCAGCTGGATACGCGCTGCACGTGGATCGTCCTCAACGGAAGTGCGTGGGTGAAAGAAGACGACGAGAAGCTGCGATCCTTGCTACAATACATCGAGGACGGTACCGTTACGGAGGGCGATGATCTTGTGGCCCAAATTGACCGTCTGGTTGTAGCGGCCAACGACGATGATAAGGTGATGAGCGAGATGATATCCGTCAGTACTGTGGAGGCCAACGCCGAGCGTCGTGTTCGCCAAGCTAAGAAGTTCTACAGCGAAGTGGGGTTCAAGCAGGGCTATGAGGCCGGAGAAGAGCAAGGCCTCGAGCAAGGCCTCGAGCATGGCATCGAGCAAGGCATCGAGCAAGGAAAGAAGGAAGAGGCCGCTCGCATCTCAGCGTTAATCAACCGCCTTCTCGCAGACGGGAGAGAGCAAGACATTTTGCTTCTTGGTGATCAGGAAGCCCTAGAGCGCCTCCTGAAAGAGTACTCCCTGTAGCGCAAAACGCCCTACTGATTATTCCCGTTTCCAGCTGCGCTGATTTCATAGCGAGTGACACTGGATTTCGG
>OIBP01000902.1_pt1 | contig 10328 bp, 9 predicted proteins | sample 1581061 | NCBI WGS metagenome assembly OIBP01 (sample SAMEA3882514, study PRJEB24775) | human gut metagenome | biome: human-associated habitat; feature: intestine environment; material: feces | place: Netherlands | collected 2009/2010 | reverse complement strand
GAGGCCTCGGTCACCCACTCGCCAATGGAAAGCGGTGCCTGATGGAACCACTGGTAATGGCCCGGCTTCAGCTCCTGCCATTCGGGATGGATGTGGTAGTGGTTGTGAATATCGAAGGTGAACAGGCGCTCGAGCCAGTCGAAGCTGTACCAGCCGGCGCGCTCCTGGCCGCACTGACGAATGTAGGGCCAGATCTTCTCCGGCGGCGCGTCAATGGTGATGGCGGAGTCGTAGCGCAGGTGCCTCTCGCCGGGCTTGATCCAGTCATCGCCGTGGAAGACGCGCGCCTTCTCAGCCGGCGTCTGCTTGTAGCGCATGCCGTAAACCCACATGCTGGAGAGCGCGACGAACAGCACGCAGACAACGAGCCAGAAGATGGCCCAGCCGTCGATGGCTGCCGCTGCGGGCCAGATGACGCCAGCGATGCCAAGGGCGCATCCGGCGCCGCCGAGAACCAGAAGTTCGACGAGACTCGCGGCCGGGGCAACCAGCCCTGCCGCCGTGGCAATGAACCACGCGATGTAGGCGATGGCCCAGCCGATAATACCGAGGTAGATGGCCTCGGCGGAACACTCCATCATGCGCTTGCGTCGTCCGATGGCCCACGCGATAAGAATGCCCGGGACGCCCGCGAAAAAGCCGAGTGCGCCGTAGCCGATCTTTGCCGGCCAGCCGAGACGGTAGCCGTCGATGTTCACATCATAACCGTACATGATAGCCCCTTTCTTTCGCCTAGGTGCAGCTTAGAAAGCGGATGCGCGGCTGTCATGCTTCCATCTTGCATAAACGTCTCAAAATGTTACTATTATCGGTGATTGTCTCATCTCAAATCAGCAGGGAGGGGTCCTATGGTTGCCCGCACGAAAATGGCCATCGTCGACGCCTTCAATACACTTATCGCCGACACCAGTTTCGATGACATCACCGTTCAGGCGATCATCGAGGAAGCCGAGGTGAGCAAGGCCACCTTCTACCGCTACTTCAAAGACAAGTACGACGTGATGAACTACAACTACAAGCACATCCTCGACGATGCCGTGAGGCTTTCAACGGTTCAAAACTACCGCGATCTGTACCTGCGACTGTACCAGCTGGGCGAGACGAAACTGCGCGCCATCCGCGGCGCGTTCCGCTCCACCGGCGTGAACTCCTTCGAACGCTATATCTACGAGTACTCGCGCTCGGTCGTCGAGGAGGTGACCGAACTCAACCGCGGAAGCGGGCTTACCCAGGAGGAGGATCTGCAGCTGGACGTCTTCTGCTACGGCGTGAGCTACATGTACAAGAAGTGGATCCGCGGCCAGTACGACATTACCCCCTCGGCCGCCGCCGACCGCCTTTACGAGATCATGCCCCCAACCCTGAAAGGCTACTGGTTCCCGACGGAACAAGGCCGACCCGCCAACCAATCAAAAACTTAGTCGGCAAGCTCTTCATCAAGCAGATCGATCACTTGCTGTTGGGAATTTACGCCTGTCTTTCTGTAGATGGCCGCAATATGGCTCTTGACCGTTTCCTCCGAGACGACAAGCATCTGGGCGATCACTTTCCTGTTGCGGCCCCGGGCGAACAGTGCGAAAACCGCCGCTTCGCGCTCGGAGAGCCCATAGGCAGAAGCCAAATGCCCGAAAGCGGCTTCGTAGTTGGAATATGCGGGACGCGCCGCGATAGGCCGAGCCAAGCCCCAACCGTCTCGCATATTTCGGCTGTCAAGCAGAAGGAGCGCAGCCGACATCAGCATGAACACCATGAGGCCCTCGACGGCAACCGATCCGTCACGAACACCCATCACGCCCAATGCCCCGAAGGCCATAACCCCACCAGCCAGTTCGCCGCACATCCATCCTGCCGTGGTAAGACCCACGAGCCATGCAGCCGGAATTCCAAAGTCTTTGATGAGAAAGTAATTCAAGCCCCACATGACCAGATGGAGCAGGCAAAATCCCACCAGCTGCACAAAGGAAGCAAGTTCAACCACGCTGGGCAGTGCAATCACGAGCGTTGCACCCAGAGCCATGGCGATAAAAGCTATGCGATACAGGAGCGTGTTGTAGTCAAATTGCCACCTAAACGCTAGCCAAGCAAGAAGCACAGACGCTATTGTCATAGCGCAGCCAAGTTCAACCAGATTACCCGACCCAGTAGGCAGCGCCGAAGACAGGCCAAAAAGCGTGCCGAGACCGATACCGTGAAGCACAGCAGTAACAAAAAGTTTTACTGGAAAGCGCATTCGAGTTTGGTTCAGCGATGACATCATTCGTCCCGTCTCGCTCAAGCGTCGACTCTCAGCCCCCGCAAGTGCGCCTAATGCCAACGGCGTCGCGCAAATCACCATGCAAGCAGCCCAACGGGGGAGCAGCCAAAGAATCATGCAGGGAATCGCAACGAAAAGAGCGCCCACCAAACTTTGGGCAAAGATCTGCTCGACCTTCTGGCAAGCTATAACATGAGCGATGCCGATAAGACACAGCGAGGTGCCTATGCCCACCATTGCGCCGCCCAGCACAATCACAAGAACCGTGAGGTTTGAGACGTCCGCCGGATTCGTAAGGGATCGGGCGGCCAGAACCACCGCCCCCATGAACGATAAAATACTGCCCGCCGTTACGAGCACACGGCCTTCGTCTTGCTGATGAAATCGACATCGCAGGGCCAGCACCACAAGCGTTCCAGCAGCGAACAGCACCGGAATCGCCCAAGAAGCCACGGAGTGACCGCCGATCACCATAAAAGACGGGAAGAAGAACGTGCTTTGAAAAGTCACGTTCGACCAAACCCAATAGAGAGTAAACAAAAGACAGAGCCCCGGAGAACCCGTAAATGCCTCTGACAGAGATTCCCCTGCACTCAGCACTTTTTCCTTGCTCATACCCACCTCCCAAGAGCACGACCCGTTAAGAGAGAGTATAGAGATAGGGCCGGGTGAGCCATCCCCCAACTTGGGTGAATTGACAGGATACCCAAGTCGGGGGAAGCATCTTCTTCGAGACAACTGTACGTTGCTCTTGCATTTGAAAGCTAGGGCCGAATTCAGGCCCAAGGTTAGGAGGGATCCATGGAACTCACCCGACGTACTTTTCTCGCAGGAGCAGCTGTGGCAGGATTTTCCGCTTTAGCTGTGGGAGCCACCGGCTGCAGCAGCGAAAACCAGCTCTCTGACACGGGAGCAGATAATGCTCCGCGCGGCGCAGATGAAACCATCGATTGTGACATCGTTGTTGTAGGAGGCGGCCTCTCGGGCCTCGCGGCCGCCGTGCAGGCAGGTGCCAACGGCGATCGCACGGTAGTGTTAGAGGCAACGGGAGCCTTCGGAGGGGCCGGACACGGGGTAGAGGGCATCTTCGCCATCAACTCACCACTGCAGAAAGAACTATCCATCGATGTGTCGAAAGCCGAGGTGCTTACCGACGAAACCGCTTCTACGAACTACACGAACAGCGGCCTTCACTGGAGCCGCATGATCGACGCCTCGGCAGACAACATCGCATGGCTTTTGGAACAGGGGGCGGAATTCTCCGGCGTAGTGGACACCTATATGCCCGGCGGTCGCTTCAATTGCTTCCATTGGTGGAAAAACGGTCATGCAGCCGATGGCTATGTACCTCAGATGATCGCTCGCGCCGAGGCGCTCGGCGTTGACATGCGCGCCACCACCGTGGCTGAAGAACTTATCGTCGAAGACGGCGTTGTGCGCGGCCTTTACGCGTCCGCCAACGGCAAGTCAACCCTTCGGGTTAATGCGAAGGCAGTAATTCTCGCTGCCGGCGGATACATCGGCAACCCCGACTTGCTAGCATCCCAGATGCTCATTACCGAAGACGAGATGGCTACCGCCTGCCTCGAGACTGCTCAACTTCTCTACCGTACTGGCAGTGGCGTGAACATGGCCAAAGCGGTCGGAGCAAAGACGCATCCAGCCCCATGCATTGAAGGCTGGTTTCAGCCCGCCGATCTCCCAGTAGGCGACGCCGCGATCACCCATACCCTGCAAATTACCGACAAGGTAAACTTCCGTAAGTTCTACGTCGATTCAGGTATGTTCATGGGCGCGGGCATGGCCATCTGGGTGGAGGAACACGGACAGCGGTTCACCAACGAAGCAGCAGCTCTTCAGGAGGCAGAGCGCACGTTCACCACTCGCAAATTCTATAAAGAGCACTACCAAGTGTTCGACAGCACACTTGTCGAGGCGATTTATGGCGAACCGGATATGGCCGAGGCCTTTGACCAGTTTCTGACAGACTACCCTACTTCCATCCTCAAAGCCGACACCATAGAGGCACTCGCAGAGACCGTCGGGCTCGATCCTCAGTCGCTTCGCGAGACCATCGACACCTACAATGGCTACTGTTCGGCTGGCGTTGACGAAGATTTCGGCCGCGACCGGCAGCTCCTCGTTCCTATCTCTAAGGCTCCCTATTATATCTTCCGCTGCGAAATCAGCGGCGACGCAACGCTTGGAGGCATCTGCACCGATATCGATTTCCATGCCCTCGACAACCAGAAGAACCCTATCCCGGGTCTGTACATGGCCGGCGTGGATTCCTGCATGCTCTACAACTGCGTATACCCCTTGGGTGTGCCCGGTACGGCCTGCTGCAATAGTGTTCATTCCGGCCGCATATCGGCCAATACGGCTCACGCGGAAATCGCCTAGCTGCATCCAACGACGCCACGCGCATCCCTCCCTGTGCGTCGGCAATATCGGGGCTGCCAAACATGGGCAGCCCCGCTGCCGTTTGGTTCGGTTGCCCTCTTTGGACTGCCAGGATCTCCTGAGCGGCGGCTGCGTTTTTCTCGTACAATCATAACTTCTAAAAATTTTTGAGAAGTTGTGCTATTATCTTCTCAAAAATTTTTAGAAGTTTGTATCTGGAGGAAATCATGGACTACATTGCGGCCCTGGTGGCGGAGGCGCGCGGGCAATCTCTTCCGAGTTTCATCCCGCGCTCGGAAATCATCCGCGAGCTTGCCGAACCCGCCCGATTCAACCTGGTCGAGATCATCACCGGCATGAGGCGGTCGGGCAAGACGTTCTACCTCTATCAGAAGATGAGCCAGCTCCTTGAGGCCGGCGTCCCCCGCGACCGCCTGTTCTACTTCGACTTCGCCGACGACCGGCTCTCCCCCCTTGCGCCCGACACGATGGCCTCCATAATCGAAGAGTTCTGGCGCCAAGTGCCCGAAGCGCGCACGGAGGGATGCTACCTTTTCCTCGACGAGGTGCAGGAGATGGAGCACTGGCAGGACGTCTGCCAGCACCTCGCCGAGCACGAGAAGGTGACGCTCGTCATTACGGGCTCGTCCTCGAAGCTGTCGTCGGAGGAGATCGCGACCAAATTTCGCGGCCGTTCCCATTCCCACGAGATACTGCCGCTCTCGTTTCGGGAATTCTGCCTTTTTCAGGGCATCGAAGACGACCGCTTAGAAGGGCCAGCGTACTCGCCTCAGACCCGAACCTTTCTAGAGGGGCTGTTCGACCGCTACCTGACGGAGGGCGGTTTTCCCGGAGTGCAGGGTCGTCTGAACGAGGATCGCATCGAGCTTTTGCAGAGCTATGTGCGCGACGTCGTGGCCCGCGACGTGGCCGAGCGCCTAGGCCGCGAAGATATCCGGCTCGCCAACCAGTTCGCCCTGTACGGTCTGCGCAACACGGCCTGCGAGTTCTCCGTCAACCAGCTCGTCGAAAGCTTCAAAGAGCTCGGCTTCAAGATATATTGGGAGAAGGCGGACCGCATCATGCATCTTCTGCGCCAGGCCTTCCTGCTCATGAAAGTAGAGGAGCACGCCTTCGCGCTGAAGCCCCAGACCACGGCGACGCCGAAGGTGTACGGCATCGACCCGGGCATCGTCTACGCCGTCTCGCGAGCAAATCAGCAGGATGTGGGCAAACGGTTCGAAACAGCGGTCTACCTGGAGTTGCGTCGGCGCATGGCGGGCAAGCGCACCGAATCGATCACCTCCTACACCGCACCGGGGCCTCGGGGGCAGAAAGTGGACTTCCTGCTCGGCGATGCGCTCTCCGCCGAGCCCTACGCCCTCATCCAGGTGACAGCATCCATAGCCTCCCCACACACTCGCGAACGGAAGGTGGATTCCCTCGTTGCCGCCATGGAAGCGACGGGCATCGAGGAAGGCACCATCGTGACGCTGAGGGAAGAGGAGCGCATAGAAACCGAAGCCGGTCCTATCGAGGTTGTCCCTGCCTACAAGTGGTTCTTTCGATAAGCAAACGCACCATGCAAAAGGCGGCCAACCCGAGGGGCGACCGCCTTGCGTAAGATCTCGGTTGCCGCTGGAAGGAAGGAGGGAGGAAAGGCGGCTCCGAGGAAGGTTTCGAGCTTTGCTCTGTCACTATAATACGGAAAAGCCCGTCTCGGCGTATCACCTAAACGGGCTATATTGCACTTCGGGCCAGCAAAACTTCCGGACGGACGATTCCAAACGCTTCCTATAGGCAGCGACGCTTTTCTCGCGCCAATTCGTGGCTCTCGGGCGCTCCCCGCAACAAGGTCAGATCGACGATCTCGCGGAACGAGGTGGCCGATAGCTCCCCGGGCACCTTCTCGTTCAAGGGAGAGACCGCAAGGCACCCGCCTTCTCCCCAATCGACAAGCAAAAGACAGGTCGCGTCGTAGGCATCGTCTTCCACGCACAGCTTCTGAAGCATGGTGATGGCCTTGGAGAAATTTCGCGGCTCATCGACAATGGAAGAGTTCAGAAGGAAGAAGAAGCCGAGCGTGGCAAGCGGGTGACGCCCTTTCAAATTCTTCGCATCGCCGTAGGCCTCTTCAAAGCGGTTGGCGAGGTTTTTGCCAAATGCTGAGCTCATGGTCTTTGTCAAGATGAGGATTTCAGGGCCTGCCATCCAAGAGGACAAGCCAACATCAACCTGCTTGCAATAGGTCGATCCGAGCACGTTGGCATTGGCGCTGGCAAAACGCGGAAGGGCTTCGCAGCATTTTTCCGCCGTTTGCGCATCCAGTGAACCGATGAAGCGCAGGACCGAAGGGTCTAAAACTCGCGGCCGCACGAGCCGCGGCCACACCGATTGGGCATCAAAGCCAGCTGCGCGCAGCTCTTCGGCCGCCCACATATCCAAAGCCTTGGCCAAACTGCCAGACTGGGCGCTGCTCCCATCTTGCACCGACACCGTGAGAAGCTTCTCCAGCAGAGGCAATTCCAAGATCGGCTCGCCAGCCTCAGACCAATAGGGCCGGCGCACGCTCGAGGTGCCACGCGCCTCCCAGTACTCTACGATAGCGTCTTCGAACTTCTGGTAGGAATCCATTACCCCACCTTCTTGAACTTGGCGCGCTTCTTTCGGCGCAACCGCATGAGCGTCGCATTGGACTTCATCTGCACGAAGCTCACCTCTTGAAGGGAAGTTCGCGGGATGAGCACGGCGTCCACCAGCGAGATCGCACCATCGTAGTCACGTTTTTCCAGAAGCTTCTCCACATAGGGAGCAACAGCCCGAAGATCATTGGCGCACGAGGCTACCAACGCAGACGACGGAACTGCCAACTGGGAGGCCTCCCGCGGCTCCAGCTTTAGCATGCCACCCCCGTAGGCTCGCCCCGTTATCTCCGCCCCGAACATCGTGGCAGAATTGAGAGAGGCGATGGGAAGAAGCGAGCGCACCGCCTCATCTATTTCTGAATGATAGAACAGGCTGTGACAGGAGTTCAGAATGCGCACCTTCGCGTCATTGGCACAGATATTGGGACCGTAAGCGTTCATATACGTGACGAACGCATCAGGAATCTGCCCGACAGGCACCCGCCACCAGGGACTTCTTACCCGGCATTTGTAGGCATCCTGCACACCGAGATCCTCCCCGTAGGCAATGTAGCGCTGCGCCGCCTCCGAAGGATCGGCGCCGGGACGAAAGAGATAGACCCCCGCGCCCCGTTCCACGGCGGCTCTTTCATCCTTTTCCGTATACGCCAAACGACGCAAGTGCCTCGATCCTGGTGGGCAGAGACGCAGTACATCATCGGAGCCAAGCCCCCACTGCTCGAATTCGCTCTGATTCAGGACAAAGAAACCGTTGTTGCCTGTCACGGCTCCCAGCGACAAAGTTCCCCATTGGGAGAGGGGGACGAATTCGCCCGCACTCGTAAGCCGGTTCAGCGAGGAAAGAGAGTCACCTGAGGCGAAAAGCCCCGACCAGCGCGCACCCTCCGAAGGAGGTTGGTAAAGTGCCAGTTTATCTGAAGCAAGATCGGAAGCATCGTCGCACTGTTGCCACGTAATGGCCGAACACGACCCCGTCTTCCAACCATCGGCCAGAAGAAGGACAACCTCCTCCTGCACCTCGGGAAAAACCGGCTCGTCAAACGTTGCCAGACGCACCGACGAAAATGATGCCATGAGGAAGGACCTCAGAGGAGCCGCATAGTTAACTGTGAGAAGTTCGGCGGGAAGAACCAAACCGAGGCGTCCGCCAACTTTTAGGAAGGAGACCGCTTGGAGCACGAAGGGCATCCAGAGGGACGAGAGCGAGCTTACGGCGATGCCGTGGCGCTCGGCGATGGCGCCGATGGCGTCTTTTTGGTCAGACGACAGCGATTGAAACCGCACATAGGGCGGATTCCCGATTACTGCGTCGAAGGATGGATCAGGCGCAAGTCGAAGAAAATCAGAGACGGCGATCTCGGCAGAGCAGCCTAAGGTTCGCAGTCGCTCGGCGGCCTTCTCTGCACTGGCCTTATGCACCTCAAAGCCGACGATATTGCGCGCACACAGCAGATTTGCAACCTAGCGACTGCAGTCGGTCGAAAGCGGCGACAAGAAACTCGGCCTCCCCGCAAGCCGGCTCAAGTATATGATCGCCTAGGGAGCGAATCGCCCATCGAGCCACGAAGCTCGCCAACTCAGGCGGAGTATAGAAGGCTCCGCGGGCCTTGCGCGCACTAGGCGTATCTTCTGCCGCGCTGAGCGCCGAACCGTATGCCATGACCCTCGCCTCCTTTTCCGAAGTGCAACCTATTGATCCGCCATTCTATCGCAAAAGGGAGGCCTCGGTGTCCCCGAACAAGGACACCGAGGCCTCCCTTTCGTCTTCTGGCCTTAAAACCGCATCTGCCAGGCGCACGATGTAGTTTTAAGGCCGCCGGCGCTACTCGCCCCTCACCTCGCGGGCCTTCGCCTGCTGATCGGCGACGGCCTCCTCTAGAAGCGTGAGCTGCGCGGTAGCCTTCTTGGTACCGCGGAACACCATGAGCACGTACACGAGCAGAGCCACCCACAGAAGCGCGTAGGCCGCGATGATGTAGGGGGCAGAGGGCAGGATAGTGGAATAGATATCGGCAAGAATGGGATTCATGGCTATCTCCTATCGTTCGTCGTCGACGGTCTCTTTGAGTGCTTCAACGCGCTGGGTGAGGCGCACCTGGTTGAAGCGGGCGCGGTACAGCGCGAAGCCCACGAGCAGCATGCCCAGCGCGCACAGGCCCACGCACAGGCCCATCTCGGGGCTCATACCGCCCTCGCGCAGCACCACGGGGTGAATGGACGACGGAATGAGCCGGGTGATCATGAAGCAAATGGGCACGTCGATGGTGGCGATGATGGCCACGACCGCGGCGAAGGTGGCGCGGCGCTCGGGCTCGTCCACAGAGCTTCTCAGCACGAAATAGGCGATCACGATGAGCATCAGAATCAGATACGTCGTCAGCCGCGGCTCCCAGCTCCACCACACGCCCCACTCGAAGCGGGTCCACATTTCGCCGGTAATCATGGTGAGCACCACGAATAGCAGCGCGATTTCCAGGCAAATGCGCGAGCAGGTGTCGAACCGCTGGTTCTTCGTCATGAGGAACCGCACCGCATAGTAGCACCCGAAGCCGAGGGCGAGGAACGAGGTGATGGCCACGGGCATATGGAAGTAGAAGATCTTCTGGGACAGGAGCATCTTCTGGGACACCATCACGTCCCCAATGAGTTCGGCGCCGTTCACGGCGGCACCGCCGACGGGGGCCACGTAGAAGAACGCCATGAGGAAGCCGACCGTGGACAGCACCGCGCCCGCAATGAGCGCCGGCACCACCAGCCTGTCGGGCCACTGCCCCGCCTCGGGCAGCTTCAATTTCTTATCAGTCACTCAGTCCTCCTTTAGTTGACGACAAAGTCATATAACACCCAACTGGCGAGAATCATGATCACATCGTAGCCAGCGCCAAGCGCCAGCGACGTGAGAAACCCGTCGGCGAACACGTCTCCGCCCACGAGCGCGCAGGTGGTGGCCGACACGCAGGCGTACAGAAGCGGGAAGATCACGGGCACGAACAGAAGCGCCAGCATGACGTCCTTGCCGCGCGTGA
>OIBP01000901.1_pt1 | contig 10328 bp, 7 predicted proteins | sample 1581061 | NCBI WGS metagenome assembly OIBP01 (sample SAMEA3882514, study PRJEB24775) | human gut metagenome | biome: human-associated habitat; feature: intestine environment; material: feces | place: Netherlands | collected 2009/2010 | reverse complement strand
CCTCCCAAGAAAAGGACGCCATGCTCGCCGTCCTCCATACCTGCCCGGGCCAGGCCGTGCCCGCAGACGAATAGGGGCTACCGCTCAGGATTGTTGAGCATAGGTGCCTGCCCCTCGTCATAAGCGCGCAGGAGCCGTCGGAGCAAAAATGTGGTGAAGTATGGTGCGGTGAACACGTGTTCGCTGCTACCGATATTGCCGGCGGATAGTTTCACGCCGAACTGAATTTCCGGATAAGAATCCGAAGCGATTAGCGTCCGCATGGATTTGGCGGTGCCTTTTTTCGATTTCACCTCCACCGGCACCAGCCATTCGCGCGTGCGGACGAAGAAATCCTGTTCCAGTGTGGAATCCTCTTTTTTGTAGTAGTACAGGTCATAGCCGGATTTCCGTAGCGCTTCAGAGACGATGCTCTCGTACATAGCACCCTTATAGACACCAAGATTACGATTGGCCCGCAGATCATCACTGGCCTCGTCGTCAAGCATCGCTACGAACAGACCGGTATCGCCGAAATATATCTTGAACTTGTTTTCGTCATAATTGCCTTTCAACGGCAGTTCAGGATAGGACATACATCGGCAGATATTCACCATTCCCGAGGTTTCAAGCCATTCCACGCATCCTCGATAGTCTTTGAAACGCGCTCCGCTGGCAACCTTGCTGATTTGGAACTTCTTGTTTTCCTTGGCGAGTTGCACGGGAATATGGTTGAACACGTTGAGAATTCGTGCCTGATCGAGTCCTTGCGCGTATTTGCGGATATCCTCCTGGTAGTCCAAAATAAGCTGGCGCTGCAATTGCACTGTTCCCTCGAACGTGCCAGTGCGTATATGGGAGGCGACAACCGCAGGCATGCCGCCAAGCACGCAGTAATCCATAAATGCCGTGGAGAAGACGTTCATTTCCACTTCAGAGAATGGCGTAGCATCACACAGGTGGGTGAACATGCTTTCGATGACGGCCTCATCGTATCCGCGAGCCCACAGAAATTCTTCGAAGTCCAACGATCGCATTTCGTAGTCGGTCTTATATCCCACGCTATTGCTTTCGATTTGCTTATAGCTGATGCCCAACATTGAACCGCTGCAAATCACATCATATTTGCCGTCGATTTTAAAGAACTTCAGTGCAGTGGCGATATCAGGATGGGCCTGGATTTCGTCGAAAAAGATGAGCGTATCGCCCGGAATGAACTTTTTGGCTGGGTCGATCAGGGAAATATTGCGGACGATGGTATCCGCGCCATAACCGTCCGCAGTGATTGCACGATATTTCGGTTCCTCAACGAAGTTGATTTCCACTACCGAACGGTAGTTGTGTGCGGCAAAGTAATCGATAGTCTCTGTCTTGCCTACTTGACGAGGGCCCTTGATGATTAGCGGGGAGCGATTCGGGTCGGATTTCCATGCATTGAGATAGGCATCGGCTTTGCGTTTGAGATACATGAGGAGCCCCTTTCCGAATTACTGCTATATCAATGATTTTACACTTTCATGAGCGAGTTTTCTAGTAATTTCCTCATTTCATGAGCGAGTTTTCGGCGGTTTGTCACATTTCATGAGCGAGATGGCGGGGAATGCCAGCTGCCAGTCCGCCAGTCATCCATCAATCGTCCGCAGATTGTCCGTCTGTTGACGTGAGAAACATGCCCGCGCTATAACTGAGCCCGGTATGAAGGGAGAAGGGAATAGGAACAGACGATATGGCAGTAACACACACCGCAGCAGATGCCACTGCGGCAACCACTATGACGAACGCCGTGGCAGACATCGAACAGGAAACACCGGAAATCGAGAAGGAACGCCAGCTTGCCGGAGTCGGAGCCGGAGCTGGAACCGTGGCAAACGGCAAGAAAAAGCCGCATGACCATGCGCTGGCCAGCATCCTCGGCCCCGCGTTCGTGGCGGCCGTGGCTTACGTCGATCCTGGCAACGTGGCGGCCAACATCACCTCCGGCGCGCGATACGGCTACCTGTTGGTGTGGGTGCTGGTGCTCGCCAACGCCATGAGCGTGCTCATCCAGTATCAGTCCGCAAAACTCGGCATCGTGACCAACAAATCCCTGCCGGAACTGCTGGGTGAGCGTATGAGCGATGCTGGCCGCTTCATGTTCTTCATGCAGGCTGAAGTCATCGCCATCGCCACCGATCTGGCCGAGGTGATCGGCGGCGCCATCGCCCTGAACCTGCTGTTCGGATTGCCGCTGTTCATCGGCGGTCTGGTGATCGGCGCAATCTCCACGGTGATGCTGTGGTTCCAAGGTGGCAAGACGCAAACCACGTTCGAGCGCATCATCATCGTGATGCTGCTGATTATCACATTCGGCTTCATCGCAGGCCTGTTCGTGGACCCGCCGAGCCCCGGCGAAGTGGTCAAGGGCATGATTCCACGCTTCCAGGGCACCGACTCGGTGCTGATGGCCGCCTCGATTCTGGGCGCCACCGTGATGCCGCACGCCATCTACCTGCACTCCACGCTGGTGAACGACCATTACGCAGGCGGCGAAAAGCCGTCGATCAAAACGCAGCTGAAAGGCTCGAAAATCGATGTGGCCTGGGCGCTGTTGCTGGCCGGCACCGTGAATCTGGCGATGCTGGTGCTCGCCGCCAACTCGCTGCATGGCATGTCTGGCACGGACTCCATCGACGGCGCACAGCGGGCGATCACGCAGGTGCTTGGCCCGGTGATCGGCACGATCTTCTCCATCGGCCTGCTGGCTTCGTCGCTGAGCTCCACATCGGTTGGCACGTACGCCGGCTCGGAAATCATGCACGGTCTGCTGCACGTCAACGCCCCGATGTGGGCCTGCCGCGTGGTCACGCTGGTGCCGGCACTGATTGTGCTGTGGTTCGCCAAGGACCCGACTCAGGCGCTGGTCATCGGCCAGGTGGTGCTTTCCATCGGCATCCCGTTCGCCGTGATTCCGCTGATGCGATACACGCATGACAAGGAACTCATGGGCAAGTGGGCTGATGGAACCGTCAAGCACGTGATTTTTACTGATTGTGGCGCTCAACGTGCTGCTGATTGTCCTGACGCTGATGGGCAGGGCGTAATAGACTCCAGCTGAAATCCTGCGATAGCACAACATAATAAGAAGCCCCGGTGTTGGAACCGGGGTTTCTTATTATGTTGAGAATGGTTGAATCTGCCGTCAGTTCGCAGCCATACGCCGCGCACGCCGTTCGCGCAGCGCACGCAAGGAAATAATGTCTCGCGTACGACCGGCACCGTCGCCCTTGACGCCGAAGAACACCATCAACACCATTGCCAGACAGATTATTGCGGAGATTCGCAGCGCCCATTGAATGCCGAAAATCGAAGCGGCGACGGCGGAGGCGCCGCCCTGCTTATGCAAAGCGGCAAACGTTTCCATCAGAATCACCAACACGGGTGCGCCCACAGCGCCCGCAATCTGACGCGCGGTATTCGTCACCGATGATCCGGCGGACACTTCGCTCGGCCCGTTCAGGCAATTCAGGGACCACGTGGTAATCGGCATCAGCAGGAAACCCATGCCGATCTGACGGATGAACTGGCAGATCGATACCCACCAGATCCACGTATCCATCGCCACCAGCGACATGCCCAAGGTGCCAAGGGTCAACACAATCGAACCGAACAAAGCCACCGGGCGCGCGCCGAACCGATCCATCGCGCGGCCGCCGAAGAACTGGGAGACGCACTGGCCGATAGCGCCCGGCAGCATGATCAGACCGCTCATCGTGGCCGAATAGCCGCGGTCAGTCTGGATGTAGAGCGGCATGATGACCAAAATCGAACTGAAGGCGAAAAATGCCAGCGACGCGGTAATGGTGCCGACGGTGAACGAACGGTTCTTCAGCACTTCCAAGTCCAGCAGCGGCGGCTGGGGGAGTGCCGACTCGTCCTTGGCTACGGCCTCGCGATACCGCTTGCCAGCGCGCAGGTTGCGCATCACAAACCACACGATGCCGACCAGTCCCACAACCATCGGCCCCCACGTGACCGGTGCCGCGAATCCATAGGTCTCTGAATTGGTGAAGCCGAACATAAGCCCGCCAAAGCCGATCACCGACAGGCTCACCGAGAAAAAGTCCGCGCGGGCAGACGGTCATGGTCAGGAAGATGGAACGCCAGCCGTTGGCGTCGGTCTGCCAGCCGCCCAAGGTGGGGCCGATTGCCGGAGCCACGCTCATGGCCATGCCCACGGTGCCCATAGCAAAGCCGCGTCGGGACAGCGGGTAGATCGAGAACACCGTGATCTGCAGCACCGGCCACATCACGCCCGTGCCGGCAGCTTCGAGCACGCGCCAGACCAGCACCCATACGAAGTTTGGCCCCAACCATGCCAGCAGGGAGCCGACCGTGAACACCGCCATCGAGCAGATTACAATCTGGCGGGTCAGGAACGCGGTCAGCGGCACCATGACGCCCATGACCAGCTGGAACACGGAGGTGAGCCACTGCCCGGTGGTTACGGAGATGTGGAATTCGGAAACGATAATCGGCAGCGCGGAACTCAGCTGCAACTGCGTGAAGTTGCCCACGAAGGTAATAAAGGTCAATATCGCGATGGAGATGAACGCCGCCCGGCTGAGTTTGCCGTCTACATATGATTCCTCGCGGCTCAGCACCCGCTGCAGTTCGCCGCGACGATTTTTGATTCCCCGAGCTCCGTTCATTCCACTCACGTGCATACTCCACTCTCGCTGATCGACCGCAACAACGCATCAGGCAGTCTCTCAAAGCAACCCCAACACGCTACACCCAAGGGTAGTCCGTGGGGTAGTCCGTCGAGATGCAATGCCGAGATGACTGGCCGCCCGGTTGCAGAGCAAATTAGTCCCGTTATTCGAGACGTCAAAATGAACGTAGTTACTATCCGATCACGTTCGCTATGTGGTTTTCCAACACCCCCCCCCTAGCGGTTAGGGGTGTGATGTCTGTACCATGTTGAAGGGGTAACCCCGTATACACCCGTACACAGGGGAATCCAGAGAAGTGAGAGCCGCGAGACCTGCAGTATACGGTCGAAAAGGAAGGACTGGTGTCTGAGGTGTCGTATCTGAGCAGTAACGGTCAGCCGTCTACACGCAGCAGACAGGCCAATAGCGGTGACCGGACCACCGCTCAGCTCAGAGATATCCGCCAAAAGCAGCTCAGCCACGTGCTGTACTGGCGATTCTTCGTCAATCTCGCCCTCATGCTTATCGACGCCGCCATGTACATCATCGCCGGAGCTACGGTGCTCAATCTGCGCCATGAGGCAACGCCGCTCTATTCGAGCAGATTCAATTTCACGATTGACTCCACCGTTTACCTTATTATTGTGGCCTGCTTCTGGGTATGGTCGCTCTATGTTGCCGGCATTTATCACCGCCATGTTATGGGTGACGGTTACCAGCTCAATGTGCTGCTGGTCAAAGGCATGGTCGTGTGCTGGGTGGTGCAGTGCGCGTTCAACTACTTCTTTAATCTGGGTCTGACCCTCACGTCGCTCTGCTTGGTGGTGATTGCCGGATGGTTGCTCACCATGGTGGAACGCATTGCCAGCCGTGCATTCATTACGCGTAGTCGTCGCAAGGGCGCCTACGCTTATGGCACGGTGATCATCGGTTCCCCGCACGGCATTGGTCGCACGCTACAATTCCTCGGCCAGCGTCGGCAACTCAACTACCGCCCGGTGGCAGTATGCCCGATTCATCTCAATCCCGATACCGGATTGATTGAACAGAGCACCGACCATGAGACACTCCGTGAGGAGATGCAAAAGAACGAGGGCTGCCAGCTGCCCGTACTCGAGTACAGCGATCATAATCTTGCTGAACAGATTATTGACATGAACGCGCAGACCGTCATGGTGGCTGACGAGCTGCGTCGCTATTCGGATAATTACGATATCTTCTCCGTGCGCATGGAATCGTTCGGTCTGGAGATTGCCATGCGGGCTTCCGCCGCTGACACTTCTAACCATGAGATTCAGGTTCGATCCATCCAAGGCACCACGATTATCACGCAACGTCTTGCGCAGTACACGCCAGCCCGCCGTTTGACCAAACGCTTGTTTGATTTGGTGATTTCTTCGCTAGCGATCATCTGTTCGCTGATTATCACCATTCCGGTGGCGATCGCCATCAAAGTCACGGACGGCGGACCGGTGTTCTACAAGCATACCCGTATGGGCCTGCGCGGCAAGCCGTTCCAGATGTACAAGTTCCGCTCGATGGTAGTGAACGCCGACGCGCTCAAGAAGGAGCTCGCAAAAGAAACCGGTCAGACCGACCGCTTCATCTTCAAGATGAAGAACGATCCACGCATCACCAAGGTGGGGCACTTCATTCGCCGCTTCTCCATTGACGAGTTGCCCCAGTTCCTCAACGTATGGATGGGCGATATGTCCGTAGTGGGGCCGCGCCCGCCGCTGCCTGAGGAATATGCCCGTTACAACCGTCTGTACGCCACCCGCATGCTGGTCAAGCCCGGCATCACCGGTCCGTGGCAAGTGTCCGGCCGCTCCGATCTGTCCGCCGAGGAAAGCGAGGCCCTTGATGTGGCTTACGTGCAGAACTGGTCGATTATGGGAGACATCGTGCTGCTGTTCCGCACGGTGGGTGCAGTGCTGAGCCATAAGGGAGCGTACTGATTCCTTCCCGTTTCGCTGCTTCAGTCTTGCCGCGCCCTTGCCGCCCCGCCCTTGAACGTGATTACAGAAAGATAAGTCGATATATCTATGACTGATTCGAACATACCAGAAATACCTCAGCCGCCGGCACCCTCCGAGCGGTCGAAAAACGCGGATGATCGCCAAGTGATACAGCCGTATGTTGACCCCGAGGTACTTGCTGAAGACGTCCGAGCGGCAGAACGGCGTAAGCACCGCCGGCGTATGAGCCATGAACATATCAGGCGGATCAAGCGCAAAAAGCGCATTCGGATGGTGCTGATTGTAATCGGCGCACTGCTGTTGATTATTGCAGCGCTCGCGGCGTGGCTCGGCCTTTCCGCGCTCAAAGCGAAAAATGAAGTGGAAGCAGCGATTCAGGCCGCAAGCCGCATCCAATCACAAGTTCAAGCCGGCGACACCGACAAAGCGCAAGCCAGCATTGAAGCATTCTCCCAGCATATCGACGCTACGTATGCGCAGACCAAGCAGCCGGTATGGAAACTGGCCACATTGGTGCCCTATTACGGTTCTGACGTGAAGGCCGCGCGAGACATGGTGCACATTTTGGAAGACGTGTCGAACAACGCATTGCCGAAGCTTGCCAAGGCGGCACAGGCCTTGGATTTCAACAGCATCGGTATCAAAGACGGCACGATTCAGCTGGGGGATATGGCCAGCGTGACTCAGGATCTTGCCGCCGCCAATGGAGTAGTGGCGGATGCCAGCGTAGACATGGGCAAGATTGGTGATACGCATATTCCGCAGATTACCGAGGCGGTGCAGCAGGGGCGTAGCAAGTTCAAGGAGCTTGCCAGCCTGACGGATACGGCCAGTCGGCTGACGGATGTGCTGCCCAAGATGTTCGACTTGGATAGCAGTGATGGAGGTGGTAGCGGCAGAGGCCCGCGAACCTACCTGGTGCTGGCACAGAACAATGCTGAGCTGCGTGCCACGGGAGGCATTCCAACTGCGTGGGCCACGCTCACCGTCGATACAGGCAAAATCAGCATGAGTACGTTCGGCGATCCGCCTCGGAATGGTCTGTTCAGCCAGGATGAAGCCGCGAGCGTACTGACGGCGGAAGAACGCAATCTCTTCTCCACCAAGATGGCCACGGACTATCCGGACATCAATTTCACTCCCGATTTCCCGCGCGTCGCTGATATCGCGCGTCAGATCTGGCATCGAGCCGGTCATGACGGTGTGGATGGCGTCATCAGCGTGGACCCGGTGTTCCTGCAGCGGTTATTGAAGGTTGCCGGCCCCGTGACGCTCTCCGACGGCACGGTGATGAGCGGCGACAATGCCGAGCAGCGAATTCTGAACCAGATTTATATTGATACCGATACGCAGGCGGAGCAAACCGACTTCTTCACGATGGCGGCCAGTGAGATCTTCACTCATGTGCTCAAGAATGTGGACGGCAAGAATCAGCAGCTGGTGCAAACGTTCCAGAAGTCCGTATCCGACGGCCATCTGTATGTATGGAGTGCTCATGAGGGCGAGCAGCAGCGTATCTCGGGTACGACCATCGCCGGCGAATTGCAGTCGAACCCGGCTCATTCGGTTACGGGCGTGTACTTCAACGACGCCACCATGGGCAAGATGGACTGGTACCTGAAGCGTGAAGTGACCAGTACATATGACAAAACCTATCCCAGTGGCGCCAAGCAATACACCGTTCACATCAAACTGACGAATACGGCCGATGCCGCCGAGGTGAATGCCGCTCCGGATCTGTTGCGCGGCTATGACCATAACGGCAACCCCCGTACGGGGGAGATCGAAACGGTGCTGTACGTCTACGCCCCCGATGAAGGGCGCATTGTGGATTGGACCCAGGATTTCGATCAGTTCGCTGTGCACGATGGACTGACGGTGGGTGTGAAAACCGTGACATTGCGGCCGGGGGAAAGTTTCGAGACCACGGTGCATGTGCTGGCCAGTCCCGCGGCCGATGAAAATGAAATGATTTTGAGACAGACCCCCTTGGTTGATTAAAGGGGCAACCCCTATACATTAAGGTGGAACCGTGAATAAGGAAGAACGGAGCATAGCTGTGGATGAAGCTGAACAGGTGCAGGACGGTAATGGAGTCACCATTCTCGATTTATTCAATGCGGTAAGAAAGCATGTGATTACCGCAGTGGTCACGCTGGTCATTGTGATGGTGGCAATCTGCGCGTACACCTTTACCCGCACTCCGCAATACACCGCAACTTCCGAATTCTTGGCCACTTATCGCAGTTCAGCGGCTGCGTCGGGCGCATCCAGCAATGCAAGCGAGCTGAGCTCTGGCGCCAATTACATCAATAGCCAGATTCAAACGTATCCGCAGTTGGTAAAAACCGAGTCTGTATTGCAGCCGGTTATTGATGATTTGGGTCTTGACACCACGGTAAAGGAATTGGCTGAGAGCGTTACCGCTTCCAACCCGGATGGCACCATGCTGGTGGATATTTCGGTTAATGATCCAGACCCGAAGCAGGCGTCCAGCATTGCCAATTCGGTTGCCGAAAACCTGAGAAAACAGGTTACTTCCACGATTTACAGCGATGAGGGCGATAAGATCATCTCTCCCGTCAACCTAACTGTGGTGCAGCAGGCGTACGCTCCGGCTTCCCCCAGTTCACCTAACGTCAAGCTCAATTTGGCGGCAGGTCTTGCGGTCGGTGTCATTCTCGGCATCGTGGTTGCCTTTATCAAGGATTTGCTGGACACCCGTGTTCGCCGCGATTCTGATGTTACCGCTGTTATCGATGCTCCCGTACTGGGGTCGCTGAGCCGCAATGAGGCTTATGCCGGTACGTCGCCGGTGATTATCTCCCGCCCGGCCTCCCGCGAGGCAGAAGAGATTCGACGCCTGCGCACCAATGTGATGTTCGTGCTGCCCGATGAGCCGTTATCCAATGTAATTGTGGTGACTTCCACCGGCCCGTCCGAAGGCAAGACCACGCTGAGCGTGAACCTGGCGACTGCATTCGCCGAAAACGGCAGCAAGGTACTGCTGATCGACGCCGATGTGCGCAACCCCTCGGTGAGCAAGGCCCTAGGCATTGAGGGTGCAGTGGGCTTGACCCATCTGATTACCAACCGTGTATCGTCGCATGATGCGATTCAACGCTACTGGAAGCCGAACTTCCACGTGCTTCCTGCTGGAAAACAAACCATGAACCCCAGCATTCTGCTGAATTCCCGCGCTATGAAGGCACTGGTTGAGCAGGTTTCCGGAGCCTATGACTATGTGATTATCGATACCGCCCCCATGCAGGTGGCCAATGATGCCGCCGTATTCGCCAAGGAAGGGCCAGAACTGCTGCTGGTGGCCGGCTTGGGAGTGACGGAAAAGAAACTGCTCCGGCAGACCGGGCACGAACTGAGCACACTGAGCATCGATCCCGTGGGCTTGGCCATGAATTACGGCGAGACGGAGAAGCCCCAGAAGGGTGGCTATTACTACTACGGCGACGAGTCCGACGACAACGGCAAGAAGCGCCAAATCCAGCACAAAAAGAGCGAGAAAACGAAGAAGGACTGAGGCCATGAGGATCGCGTTCATCGGCCACAAACGCATTCCGTCTCGCGAAGGTGGCATTGAGATTGTTGTGGACGAACTGGCTACACGTATGGTTGCACGCGGGGAGCAGGTCGTGGTGTACAACCGCAAAGGCCACAACGT
>OIBP01000900.1_pt1 | contig 10329 bp, 9 predicted proteins | sample 1581061 | NCBI WGS metagenome assembly OIBP01 (sample SAMEA3882514, study PRJEB24775) | human gut metagenome | biome: human-associated habitat; feature: intestine environment; material: feces | place: Netherlands | collected 2009/2010 | reverse complement strand
CCTCCCGCAGGCGTAAAAGAACGTTCTGCATATAGATACCTCTGTTGTATTTCAGGATGGATTGAACAAGCTGCACAAAAAAGTCGTACTTGTAAGCAAAAATTTCAAAAACAATGCTTGCATAAAACATTGTACCACAAAATAGTCTTTTTGTGGACATTTTGTTTGAAAAAGTTTATACTTTGGTCACAATCACGCCGCAAGGGGTGCGGCGGAAAGTTGAGGTGCAGGATATGGGTTTGAATCTGAGTGGGATGACCACCGAGACCCGCAACCCGCGCACGATGCAGCTGGACCAGATGTCCCCGCTGGAGATCGTGACTGTCATGAACGAGGAGGACGCCCGGGTACCGCTGGCCATTGCCAAGTGCCTGCCGCAGATCGCGCAGGCGGTGACATGGGCGGCAGAATCCTTTGAAAAAGGCGGACGGCTGTTCTATATGGGCGCCGGTACCTCCGGCCGCTTAGGCGTGCTGGATGCCGCCGAGTGCCCGCCCACCTTCGGTGTGCCGAAGGAGATGGTGGTAGGGCTCATCGCCGGCGGCGAAAAGGCCTTTATCGAGGCTGTGGAGGGCGCAGAGGACAGCCGGGAGCTGGCTGTTGAGGATCTGAAAGCCCACGGCCTGACCGCGAATGACTTTGTGGTGGGCATTGCCGCCTCCGGCCGCACGCCCTATGTGCTGGGCGGTCTGGACTACGCCAAGAGCGTGGGCTGCCACACTGCCGCCATTGCCTGCAATATCGGCAGCGCCATCGGCAAGGCCGCAGAGCTTGCCGGTTTCCACCACAAACGGGCGGCCGGCAAAAGTTGTTTCAAACTTGCGGTAGTTGGGGAAAGTTGCCTTACGGGATGCAAATTCCAGTGCCATAGTAATTCTCCTTCTGATATAATTTTTGATACCTGGTGGGAATATGCGGTTCAGGCAGCCCCATGCTTTGAGCAATAAATCCAGCGGCGGAACGGTTGTTTTGCTCCGGCGTTCGATTTACTGCACAAACCATGCGGGCGGCCAAAAACATTAAGTTAGGAGATAAGAGGGAGGAGTTAGGAGTTACAGCACTGACCAAGGTACCGCACATTACATTGTAAAAGGCAGTGGGATATAATGGACTGGCAACGGTGGCCAGAGTGCCAAAGTACCGTTCTCCTCCCTCGGGGTCCTAACTTTATTCAATATGATTACAGGCCAGCGGCAGAGCATAATAAAAATGAATGCCGGAACACCTGCTGAAATATAGAAAATGGGCAGGGCGCACATACAGCGCCCTGCCCGTTTTGCGAATTACTTGCGCAGACCCAGTTCAGCGATCAGAGCACGGTAACGGTTGATGTCCTTCTTCTGCAGATAGGCCAGCAGGTTACGGCGGCGGCCGACCATCTTGAACAGACCACGACGGCTGTGGTTGTCGTTCTTGTTGGTCTTCAGGTGCTCAGTCAGGTGGTTGATGCGTGCGGTCAGCAGCGCAACCTGAACTTCCGGAGAACCGGTGTCACCCTCATGGATGGCGGCTTTTGCAATGATGGGCTGTTTTTCGATAGCAGACTTCTGGCTCATAGTAGTAATACCTCGCTTTATAATATTTGCCTACGGCGCAGCAAAGGGCAATCAAGGTTCCCTGATGCAGGGCATACGCCCAAAGCCGGGCCGCGGTAACATTTAGATTATAGCATATCCGGCATAGCGTGGCAAGCCGTAACAGCAAAAAAACTGCACAGATTTTGCCCTGCTTTTCCGGCAGGGGTCACAGGGTCACGTTTTTCAGATTGCGCAGATCCCCGCTTTCGCGGAAATCCTCATAATCCAGGCTCAGGTTCGGGTTGTAATAGGGGTCATGCAGGATATTCTGCTTACCGTGTACCTCATACAGGCGGGCCTGTTCCTTGGCAAAGCGGGCCTTTTTGACGGGGTCTTCCTCGTCCGAACCGCGGGATTTGCTTTCGTGGTGGTACAGCTCCGCATAGGGGGTCCACACAATACGCCAGCCTTTTTCCCGCAGGCGCAGGCAGAAATCCACATCGTTGAATGCAACAGTAAAGGCTTCATCCAACCCGCCAACGGCATCATAAGCCGATGTGCGCACCAGCAGGCAGGCCGCAGTGCAGGCGGAATAATCCTGCACGGTGGCCAGGCGGAACATGTACCCGCTACCGCCGCGCTTGTGGTACTTGTGGCTGTGGCCCGCATACCCACCCAAACCGGTGATAATGCCCGCGTGCTGGATGGTATCGTCCGGGTAATACAGCATGGCGCCGCAGGCCGCCACGCCGGGCTGGCTGGCTTCGGTCACCATCTGGGTCAGCCAGTTTCCGCTGATGATTTCAATATCGTTGTTGAGCAGCAGTAAGAACTTGCCGTTGGCAAACTTGCGGCCAAAGTTATTGATGCGGCTGAAATTGAACCCGCCGCTGTAAGCCACCACGCGGCAGTTGGCATAGCGGTCCGGCAGCTTTTCATAATAAGCCTTTGTGGCGGGGTCGGTGGAGTTATTTTCGATGACGATCACTTCAAACGCTTCGTACAGCGTTTTGGAGTACAGGCTGAACAGACATTTTTCCAGGTCGTCCACATGGTCCTTGTTGGGGATCAGGATGGACACCAGCGGTTCCGGCTCCGGCAGTTCCCACTGCACATGGCAGGTACCGGGGAAGATGCCCTCCTCTACCCTGCCGCTGCGGCCGGTTGCCGCCAGGTGGTCCGCCACGGCTTTCTGCGCGGCTTTTACCACATAGGGCTTGGCCTCGGTGCCGCCGGATGTGGACGCCGCATGAACCCGCCAGTAATACAGCACCTGCGGGATATGCAGCGGTGCGGCGTTGGCGTCTTTCGCCTGCATGGCGTCGATCAGCCGCAGGAACAGATCATGATCCTGTGCGCCGTCACATTCCGGGCGCTCCCCGCCGATGGCATCAAACAGACTTTTGCGGAACACGGCCAGGTGGCAGATGTAGTTGCAGGCCATCAGGTATTCCGGCGCATAGTCCGGCTTAAAGTGGGCCACATGGGCGGTTTTGGGGCTTTTGCGGAAAAGGGCTTCATCGCTGTAGGCGAAATCGGCCCCCGTTTTTTGCAGTTCTTTGCCCATGCAGTAGATAGCGTGCGGGGCCAGGATGTCATCATGGTCTGCCAGAGCCAGATATTCCCCCTGTGCCAGCCGGGCCGCCGCGTTGGTGTTGGCCGCAATGCCCTTGTTTTCAATTTTCACATAGCGAATGCGCGGGTTGGCCGCCACGTGCTTTTGCACCAGCTCCCCCACATAGGTGTGGGCATCGTCCGAAGCATCCGCCAGGCAGAGCTGCCAGTTGTGGGCGGTCTGGTTTTCCACACTATCGAGAAATTCTGTTAAAAAGTTTTGCGGCGTATTGTACAGCGGCGTTAAAATAGAAATGATGGGGAAGGTTTCCGCCGCGGGGTCACTGCGCTGGGCTTCCAGCGCCATGTTGGACGGCCAGTACCGCGCCCGCTTGCCGAAAAAGCGCCGTTTGAAAAAGCCCGCCGCGCGCACGCACATGGTGCCAATGCCCTGTTCCTTCGTCAAGGTACGGGCATAGCCAAATAATTCTTTGATGCGCTTGGCCTGCTGGTTCATAACGTTACGTCCTTTCGGGTGTCAGATTGTTGGGGGTTGTTCCGGTTCGGGTTCAGGCAGTCCGTCTGCTATGTTTGGGGGTTGGAATCGATGTACAGCCAGATGGTTTCATAATCTGTCTGGGTACGGATGACGTGGTCATGGAAGGATTTTTGCCAGATGGGGTGATGGAGGTGTTTGGTTACGCAGCTCTTTCATTGTTGGACGATGTTGGAAACCGTAGGGGCGCGCATTGCGCGCCCCTACGGCCTGGGAATTCTGCCGCAATCGGGTGGGTTCTTTCCAAAATAAATGCACTCTGCCCCGCCTTATTTCAGCCCAAAGTTTTCAAACAGGTTGTTGAAATGCGGGTTATAGTACGGGTCATAATGATCAATATATTCGTGATACTTCGTGTAAAAGTTTGCCTTTTCGCGGGCATAGCGGGCGGCGTTTTCCGGGGTGGTGTCCAGCCCGCGGCTCTTGCTCTCGTAATGGTAGGCTTCGGCACGGGGGGTGTACACATTCAGCAGGCCCTTCTGCCACAGCTTCAGGCAGTAATCCACATCGTTATAGGCCACGGCGAACTTGGCTTCGTCCAGGCCGCCCGCCGCGCGGTACAGCTCCGTTTTGGTCATCAGGCAGGCACCCGTCACGGCCATATAGTCCTGCGTGGTGACAAGGCGGTACAAATCGCCCACAGCCTTGCGCGGGTAGCTCTTGTGGCTGTGGCCTGCACTGCCGTTGATGCCCATAATCACGCCCGCATGCTGGACGGTATCATCCGGGTAATAGAGCTTTGCGCCCACAGCACCCACATCCGGCCGCTGGGAATAGCTCAGCAGCTCCCGCAGAAAATCATGGCTGAGTACCTCGATATCGTTGTTCAGCAGCAGCAGATGCTCGCCCTTGGCAAAGCGCGCACCAAGGTTGTTGACGGCAGAAAAGTTAAACGGCCCCACATAGGTCACCACCCGGCTGTTGGGGTAACGCTCCGGCATGGTTTTGTAGTAGGCGAATGTTTCCTGCTGTTCAGAGTTATTTTCAATGACCAGGACTTCAAAATTATCATAGCCCGCATTGGCGTACAGGCTTTTCAGGCAGCGGTCCAAATCATCAATATGGTCCTTGTTGGGGATCATAACGCTGACCAGCGGGTGGCCGGTCAGCTCGTACCGCACCTGGAACGCACCGGGCGCGTCCTCCACCTGCATGGCTTTGCCGGGCAGGTTCAGCCGCTTGAGCTGGGCATCAATCGCGCGCACACCGGCCGCCATGGCATAGGGCTTCGCCTCCATGCCCGCCGCGGTGGAACCCGCATGGCCGCGCCAGATATAGAGCACCTTTTTGATATGGGCAATTTTATCCCGCGTGGTCTGTTCGGTCAGGCGCAGCATCAGGTCATGGTCCTGTGCACCATCGTACTCACTGGATTCATATGCACCGGCACGGTCCAGCAATGCGCGGGAGAACACCGCCAGATGGGTGATGAAGTTGACCCCGCGCAGATAGTCCGGCGCAAAGTCCGGCTTAAAGTGGTAGCCGCCCAGCTGTTTCAAATCCGCCGAAAGCACGATCTCATCGCTGTACACCAGCTCGGCTCCCTGGCTTTGCAGGGTTTTCACGCTCTCATACAGCGCGTTGGGGTACAGCACATCGTCATGGTCCAGCAGGGCGATATACGTCCCCGTTGCCAGCGCAAAGCCTGCCGTGGTATTGGCCGCAATGCCGCCGTTTTCCACTTTCTTATACAGGATGCGCGGCTCCTTTGCCGCGGCCTTGCTGGCATGGGTGCTGAACGCGGCATGGGCTGCGTCCGAAGCATCCACCAGCACCAGCTGCCAGTGGGGGTAGGTCTGCTTTTGCACGCTGGCCAGCATCTGGCCAAAGAACTTTTCCGGCGTGTTGTACAGTGGCACTACAACGCTTACCACCGGTCCCGGCTTGCCGTCTGCGTACTCGGCGCGCTGGGCTTTCAGCTCCCGGCGCAGGGGCAGGTCTGCCCGGTGCTGCCAGGAATCATGGTGGAACGCCAGCCCCACGCGGAAGGTCACATCGCGCCACAGCTGCTCGGCACCCTGCTCTTTCAGGGTGGCGGCGCTGCGGCGGGCAAGGTCTGACAAATGGGCGGGGTTCAGCAGGCGTTTGGCCATGCCGCCCACACTGTCCGCCTGGGCCACATCCGCCGGGCGGTTCTGGTTCGTGTCCTGTGCCATGCGCCTTATCCCTCCACTTTGTCCGCCTTCATGGCGTCCTTCTTTTCAAACTTGCGGTATTCCGCCGTCACTTCTTTGGTGGGGCCAAGGCGGCGCAGGTGGCCGTGGTCCAGCCAGGCCACCTTATTGCACATGCGCTCAATCTGCTCAATGGAATGGCTGACCAGAATCACGGTCGTGCCGCCGGAAAGCAGCTCCGCCATGCGCTTCTCGCACTTTTCCTGGAACAGAAAATCACCGACCGAAAGGATCTCATCCGCAATCAGGATATCCGGCTTGGTCATGGTTGCCACGGCAAAGGCCAGGCGCGCCACCATGCCGGAGGAATAGTTTTTCAGCGGCACATCCAAAAATTCCTGCAGCTCGCTGAACTCCACAATATCGTCAAACTTGGAATCAATATACTTGGGGGTATAGCCCAGGACCGTGCCGTTCAGGTAGATGTTTTCCCGCGCGGTCAAATCCATGTCAAAACCGGCACCCAGTTCGATCAGCGGCGCAATAGTGCCGTTCACCGTCACTTTACCGGCGCTGGGCTTGTAGACGCCGGAAATCACTTTCAGCAGCGTACTTTTGCCGGAGCCGTTCAGGCCGATCAAGCCGTAAAAATCCCCCGGCATAATGTCAAAGCTAACATCCGAAAGGGCGAAGAATTCATCAAATCGCACACCGCCGTGCAAAAGGGCCACAAAATATTCTTTCAGGCTTTCGTGCTTTTCTTTTGCCAGGTTAAAACGCATCGAAACATGGTCGATGGAAATAATGGGCTGTTGCTTTTGTTCGCTCATCTTGCAGCCCCCTTACATATACAGGACAAATTTGTCCTGGTTCTTTTTGAATACATACACACCGATCCCCAGACTGAGCGCAGAACACAGGAAAGGAATCAGCACCATGTTCAGGGTCAGGCCGGTGCCCCACATCACGCAGGAACGCACCGCCGTGATGTACCAGTAGATGGGGTTCAGGTTGATGACAGCCTGCATCCAGGATGCCATCTGACTGGGGTCATAGAAAATGGCACTGCCGTATACCAGCAGGGTGCAGAAGACCTCCCAGATGTGCATGATATCGCGCACAAAGACATACATCGTGGACAGGATCAGCCCAACGCCCAGGCTAAAAACGAACAGCATAACAATGGGATACACCGCCAGCAGCACCGTGCGCAGCGAAATATGGGACCAGGTAACCAGCGCTACAAAGAAGAGCGCCACCAGGCTGAAAAAGAAGTTGACCAGCGCAAAGCAGCATTTTTCCAGTGGAAAAATGTACTTGGGAATATAGACCTTGCGCAGCAGCGGGCCGTTTTTCAGCACGCTTTCCATCGCCATGCTGGTGGATTCGCGGAAGAAGTTGAACATCAACTGGCCAATGATCAAAAACAGCGGGAAATCCTCAATGCCATCCCCGCGCTGGTTGAACAGCGCGCCGAACACAGCCCACATGACAAGGCAGGTCAGCAGCGGGTTGAGCACGCTCCAGGCAACGCCCAGCACGCTGCGGCGGTACTTGAGCTTAAAATCCCGCGTGATGAGGTTTTGCAGCAGGTAGCGGTATTTCCAGAAACTTGCAAACGAGTTTTTTAAATTCTGCACATCGGTTCCTCTGAATCAGTATTTTTCAAAGTATTCAAACTTCTGCTCGGCAAAGGGCGTGTGCTCTTTGTCCTTGGCGCTGGTCTTATGCTCGCAGCCGCAGTCCGGCCACTGAACGTTGACGGTCGGGTCATCATAGGGGATGCCGCCCTCTGCGGTCGGATCATATACGTCGGTACACTTATAGCAGAATTCCGCCACATCAGACAGCACCAGAAAGCCATGGGCAAAGCCTTCCGGGATATAGAACATCTTTTTGTTCTCGGCGGAAAGGGTCACACCCACCCACTTGCCAAAGGTTTTGCTGTTGGGGCGGCAGTCCACGGCAACGTCGTACACTTCGCCCATGGTCACACGCACCAGCTTGCCCTGGGTATGGTTCTTCTGGAAATGCAGGCCGCGCAGCACGCCCTTGGTGGATGAGCTCTGGTTGTCCTGCACGAACTCGACGTCGATACCACCCGCAACGAAATCGGGGCGTTTGTAGGTCTCCATGAAGTAGCCACGCGCATCACCATACGCCTTGACATCAACGATGATGACGCCCTCGATAGACGTCTGCGTGAAAGTGAAATTGCCACTCGTTATGACTCTGTCAGCTGTCATTTCTCCCCTTTACAAGTAAAAGAGAGGAAGGCGTTTTGCTCGCCAATGATTCGCACCCGAAGGACTAAAACCGCTCAGCTGCTGCGGAACTCGCGCGCAAGGACAGCGCGCTCAAACAGTCCTCGCAAGACCGCTTCGCGATTTTAGTCCTTCTGCTCATCGGGCATCGCAAAACGTCCCCCTCTCTTTAATCCGCCAGTTCCTCAAATCTGTCCATGTACGTCGCAAGCGCCTCTTGCCAAGGACGCATCTCGTCGCCAACAGTCGCTGCAAGATGCGCGTTATCGAGACTCGAATAAGCCGGACGATCGGCGCTCTGCGGAAAGCGTTTCTTGTACTCGGCGGAGCTCAGCCCCTCCTTCTCGCAGTCTATGCCAGCCGCGTCCACGATGGCGCAAGCGAAGTCGAACCAACTGCATGTACCATTATTGGTACAGTGATACGTGCCATAATCATCGGTCGTCGCGATCTTGAGAATCTCGTAGGCAAGATCGTTGGCGCTTGTCGGGTTGCCCATCTGGTCGTTAACCACAGAAATCTTGCCGTTCTCGCGTGCAAGACGCAGCATCGTCTTCACGAAGTTCTTGCCGATGTAGCCATAGAGCCATGCCGTGCGCACGATGAAGTGCCGGCGGCAGAACCGCTCAACATACTGCTCGCCCAGCAGCTTGGTCTGGCCGTAGGCCGAAATGGGGGCGGGCAGGGCACTTTCATCCAACGCCACACCGCCGTTGGCTGTACCGGAGAATACATAGTCGGTAGAAATATGGATCAGGCGGGCATTGATCTTTTCGCATGCCAATGCCAGGTTGCGCGGGCCAAGGGCGTTGACGCGGTAAGCGGCATCGCGGTTGGTTTCGCAGCCATCCACGTTGGTAAAAGCAGCGCAGTTGATGACGGTATCCGGCTGGATGCGGCGGATATAGGTCACAGTGGCTTCGCGGTCGGTAATATCCAGCTCATCCACATCAACGGCGATCACCGTTGCTTTGCGCAGGCGCTCCGGCAGCGGGCCAAGGGCGCATTCTTCATCAGCCAGCTGTTTTTGCAGCTCGGTTCCAAGCTGTCCATGGCAGCCGGTAATCAGAATTTTCATCTTGTGCCTCTTTCTTTATACCGCATCAATATTTCAGGCGGTCATCGGCAACATTGCGCAGATGCTGGCCATAGGGGCTTTTGCCATAGCGCTCGGCGCTTTCCAACAGTTTGCCGCGGTTGATCCAGCCGTATTTATAGGCGATCTCTTCCGGGGCGGAAATCTTGATGCCCTGGCGCTGTTCGATCATGCGCACAAAGTCGGCGGCTTCCACCAGGCTGTCCATCGTGCCGGTATCCAGCCAGGCATAGCCGCGTCCCAGCAGCTGCACATCCAGCTTGCCTTCCTGCAGGTACATCTCATTCAGGGTGGTAATTTCCAGTTCGCCGCGGGCGCTGGGCTTTACCTGTTTTGCCTTTTCGCACACATCTTTGCTGTAAAAATACAGGCCGGTAACCGCATAGTTGCTCTTGGGCTGTGCGGGCTTTTCTTCAATGGAAGTTGCCTGGCCGTTTTCGTCAAATGCCACCACACCGAAGCGTTCGGGATCGGTGACATAGTAGCCGAACACAGTGCTGCGGCCGGCTTCGGCGTTGGCGGTAGCGGACTTGAGCCGCTTGGAGAAACCTGCGCCGTAGAAAATATTATCGCCCAGCACCATAGCGCAGGGCTCACCGTTAATAAACTCTTCACCCAGGATAAAGGCCTGTGCCAGACCGTCCGGGGAGGGCTGCACTTTATATTGCAGGTGCAGGCCGTACTGGCTGCCATCCCCCAGCAGCGCTTCAAAGCGCGGCGTATCGGTTGGGGTGGAAATGATCAGGATATCCTGGATGCCTGCCAGCATCAGAGTAGACAGCGGGTAATAGATCATGGGCTTATCATACACAGGCAGAAGCTGCTTGGATGTGACCATGGTCAGCGGGTACAGGCGGGTACCAGCACCGCCGGCGAGGATGATACCTTTCATGATGACGCTCCTTTTCAGTGACCGCAGTTGCGGCGAACTATAGGCAGCGCCTATACCGCGCCGCCCGATTTGCCGTGCGTCACCGCCCATCCCACAGGGGCATAAATCCGCACAATTATTTTCTATTATATCGTATTCTATGCTCCTTGGCAAGAGGGAAAATTGAGGGAGCAGAGCCAACAAGATTTGCGAGGGAAAACGTAAAACACATTTGCCGCAAGGCCCCGGAACGGTCAAGACCGTTCCCTGCAAAACATTTTATAACGTGCAACAAACATTATAAGGGCAATACCGCATAATTCTAAGTGCCGATACGGCGAGCGAGGTGCGGCAGAT
>OIBP01000888.1_pt1 | contig 10439 bp, 9 predicted proteins | sample 1581061 | NCBI WGS metagenome assembly OIBP01 (sample SAMEA3882514, study PRJEB24775) | human gut metagenome | biome: human-associated habitat; feature: intestine environment; material: feces | place: Netherlands | collected 2009/2010 | reverse complement strand
CTCTGGTCTTTTTGGCCTGCCTGATATTTTTTTGCAGACGCTTTTCCTGAGCTTCCTGCTGCTTGTTTTTTTGCAATCTTTGTAACCTCCTTCTTTGACATAGATTTATACAGGTTATCCGTCCTGTATGGACGGTTCTTCGGCCAGAGCTTATAACGGAGCCGGTTCTTCAAGATCTTTTCTGCCGGCTGCCCGTCACGCTCATACATGGCGAAGAAGAAAAAGGGCATCATCAGCCCGATCATCAAAAGCACCGCCGCAGATAAACAGGATATTTCTTGTATTTACAGTCACCATCGGGACCATTGCGTTCTTGCTGGTAGCACCTACCGGCACCTCGACCTCACTTCCCTCCAGAAGTTTCAGAAGTCCCTGCTGCACAGCCTCACCACTGACATCTCTCTGATTGGTGTTCTTCTTCTTGGCAATCTTGTCGATCTCATCGATAAAGATAATTCCCTGTTCCGCCTTATCTACGTCGTTGTCCGCAGCTGCAAGGAGCTTTGATACTACACTTTCAATATCATCCCCTATGTAGCCGGCCTCGGTAAGAGAGGTCGCATCTGTAATTGCAAGCGGCACATCCAAAAGTTTTGCCAGTGTCTTTACCAGATACGTCTTTCCAGAGCCGGTAGGTCCGATCATCAGCATATTGGATTTCTCGATTTCAATCTCATCCATTGTATCCGTTGCCACTCTTTTATAATGATTGTATACAGCAACCGACATTACCTTCTTGGCGTATTCCTGTCCTACTACATATTCATCCAGTTTCGCTTTGATCTTATGCGGAGCAGGAATATCCTTGATATTCAGGATCGGTTCTTTTTCTTCTTCCGGCTTTTTCTTTTTCACACGCTGGCTCTTCGGGATCTGTGCATCCATGTCTCCAAATCCCATCATCGGTCCCATGTTCATAAACTGGCTGTAATCCATCCCGCCAAAATTCATATTGTTCATTGCATCAAAGCTTTTTTGCATACAGTCCGGACACACGCAGATATTGTTCGGAAGATCGATCATCTTTCCGGTCACACTCTCCGGTCTGTGACAGATGAAGCAGACCTTTTCATAGCGATCTTCGTTATTTTCTTTTTTATCTGTATTTTCTACCTCACCGGTTACTTTCTCAACTGTCTTGTCCTTCTGGTCATTTTCTGCCATTGGCTGGTCCTCCTTTTTTCGGTCGTATTCAGACAGATTCCTCTGTCCTTCTTATTCGATTTCCACCCCTGCAAGTTCTATAAACTCTTCCTCTGAAATGATCGGCACTCCAAGTTCTTTCGCCTTCCTGTTCTTGGAAGAAGCAGACTCTACATCATTGTTGATCAGATAATTTGTCTTCTTCGTTACAGATCCGGTCACTTTTCCACCCATCTTCTCAACCAGTTCTTTTACCTCATTCCGGTTTGCAAAATGATTCACGCTGCCAGTGATAACGAAACTCATACCTGCAAATTTCTGTTCCTCTGCCATCTCTTCCGGCTGGATCTCCAGTTCTCCGAGAAGGAGCTTAAATTCTTTTTTTCTTTCCTCTGATATAAAATATTTTACAAATGCCGCCGCAAGCACCGGACCTACCCCCTGGATATCACTCAGTTCTTCTTCAGATGCTCCTGTCATTTTTTCCACATCATTTTTAAAATGGCGGCAGATCAGTTTTGCATTTGCGAGACCGATTCCTGCAATCCCAAGTCCATATACCACTTTAGCAAGTGTTGTGCTTCTCGCCTTATCCACGCTTGCGATCAGGTTCGCATAGGATTTTTCTCCAAAGCCTTCCATCGTCTGAATTTCTTCCTGATAGAAATCCAGATGGAAGATATCTCTGTATTTGTGAATGAATCCTCTCGCAATAAATTTCTCCAGTGTCGCCTCAGAAAGCCCGTCAATATTGAGTGCATCCCTGCTGACAAACAATGCAAAGGATTTGATTCTTTTTGCCTGACACATCGGATTTGTGCAATACAACGACTTTGCATCATTCATCTGACGGATCTCCGTAGCTCCACCACAAACCGGACAGACTTTCGGGATCTCAATATTATCACTGCCGGTCAGATTCTTTGCAATCTGCGGAATGATCATATTCGCCTTATAGACTTCGATCGTATCCCCGATTCCCAGATGCAGCTCCTCCATAATACTTAAATTGTGTACACTTGCACGGCTTACCGTTGTTCCTTCCAGCTCTACCGGTTCAAAGATCGCTACCGGATTAATAAGCCCTGTTCTTGATGGACTCCATTCAATCTCCAGAAGGTGCGTCTCGCGGATCTCATCTGCCCATTTGAAAGCAAAAGAATCTCGTGGGAATTTTGCCGTTCTCCCAAGCGACTGCCCATACGCAATGTCATCATATACAAGAACCAGACCATCTGACGGAAAATCATTTTCTACGATCTTTTCTGCAAAAAATGCAACCTTCTCATCCAGTTCTTCCCTTGTCACCAGATAATGCTCCACCACATCAAATCCCTGATGTTCCAGCCAGTCAAGCTGTTCTTTTCTGGAATTGTGGAAATCCACATTTTCTGCACGTACCAGGGTAAATGCATAGAATTTTACGTTTCTCTGTGCCGTGATCTTGTTGTTCAGCTGGCGGACAGAACCACTGCACAGATTCCGTGGATTTTTATATTTTGCATCCACGTCATCAATTTCTTCATTGATCCGCTCAAAATCTTTGTAACCGATCACTGCTTCCCCTCGCAGGATCAGTTCCCCTTTATACGGAATATGAAGCGGCACGTTTTTAAATACTTTCGCATTGTTGGTAATGACCTCACCGACTTCCCCATTTCCTCTTGTAACTGCCTTAAAAAGTTCGCCGTCACGATAGGTCAAAACGATCGTCAGACCATCCATCTTCCATGAGATCACAGCCATCTGGTCTCCGACAAATTCCTTCAGCCTTGCCACTTCTTTTGTCTTGTCAAGAGAAAGCATCGGTGACTCATGACGTTCTTTCGGAAGCTCACTTAATACTTCATATCCTACATTCACCGTCGGACTGGAAGCCATAACGGTTCCCAGCTCTTCTTCCAGACCTTTCAGTTCATCATACAGCGCATCATACTCATAATTGCTCATAATTTCCTGCGCATCCTGATAATAAGCTTTTCCGGCTTTATTCAGAAGCTCTACCAGCTCCTGCATCCTTTTCATCTTATCCATATCCAAATCCACACTTTTAATTATTGTTCCACGGTGTCGGCTCTGACTTTGAATCCCTGATCAGCTCATAGAGTTCATTCAGTTCCTGATCCGTAACCTTCCGGTATTCTCCCGGCTTTAAATTACCAAGTTCGATATTCATGATCCGCACTCTCCGCAGCTCCTTTACCTCGTAGCCAAGTGCCTCACACATCCGGCGGATCTGCCGGTTGAGTCCCTGTGTCAGAATGATCTTAAATTTATATTTTCCAAGCTTTTCTACCTGGCATGGTCTTGTGACAGTATCCAGGATCGGGACACCGCCTGCCATCTCCTTGAGAAATTCATCTGTCACGGGCTTATCAACTGTAACTTTATATTCTTTTTCATGTTTATTTGCCGCACGCATCATCCGGTTGATAATGTCGCCGTTGTTCGTCATCAGAAGCAGCCCTTCCGAATCCTTATCCAGACGTCCTACATAAGTAATCCGTACCGGATAGTTAAGGAAACGTACAATACTGTCTCTCTCCCGTCTTTCCTCAGTACAGACAATTCCACGCGGCTTATTGACCGCAAGCACGATCATCTCTTCCTGTCTGGATACCTGCTTTTTCCCAATCCGGACAACCTGCCACGGCTCTACCTTCATTCCGGTCTCTGCACGCACACCGTCAACCGTCACCTGTCCGGCTGCTATCAGTTTATCCGCTTCCCTTCTGGAACATACACCAGCTTCACTTAAATATTTGTTCAGCCGGACCGGTCCTTTATTTTCCGTGTCCAGAAACTGCTTTTCTATTTTATTTGCCATGTTTTTCTCCTGTTAATTCTCATCCAGTACCCCCGCCAGCATCCGATCTTCAATGAATGTATTGGCATTATACAGGAACAGCACATCATCAAACTGTTTATCTGACATCACAGAACTTAATTTACCGGTATAATAACGAGGGTCGATCACAACGATTTCCCGGTAATACGGAGCCAGAAGCGGAAGAAAACAGTTTGCATATGAATCTTTGAACACCAGAAGTCTGCGTTTTTCTGTCTGTGTTGACTGGATATCGATCATTGCATGATTTCCACCGAAGAATACGGAATATTGATCTCTCTCATCCAGTTTGGATGAATCATACATAGACGCACTCTTTTTCTGTTCTTCCACATAATTGACTGCAACCTGTGGTGCATCCGCACTCTTTGGCAGATAAATATAGATTGGTTCCTTATAATCTGTCTCATATCCACTCTTTGCGGATAACGTTCCGTTAAAAGAATCCGATACCGCATAGGCTTTCATCTTAATTTCTTCACTCTTATCCAGTCCAAGCTGTGTCTTTGCTCCCTGGAATGCATACCATGCACCAAGAGAAGTCCAGTGATGATCCGTGTGATAATAAATTGCTTCATCCTTGTGAGCATCCAGTACTTTTTCTGCATCGATCCAGTCATAAGAATCTCCAAGTTCTGCCTTTACACGGCTGATCTGTCTGCTCTGACTGGCAGTCACCGCAAATGCCGGAAGCTTGTCCTCCATAACATTTGCCGCATTCGGAACCAGCATCATATGCATCTGGATATCCGGATAACGCTCTTTAAAATTCTTCATTGCATCCAGATTCTCTTTCAGATCACTTTCATCTGCCACAGCAACATCTTCCATCAGATAATGATCCTTTCCTTTGAAAACACCACCTTCTTCTGTCCTCCCCGCCACACTGTCCGCAAATGTCTTGATTCTTACCCAGGTATCTCTTCCTGCAAACTGATCCGATACATACTCCTCGTACTGCTCCATAAACCTTCCGGAAGCAATTCCGGAAAGAGAAATTTCCGGTTTCTGCGCCAGCATACGCATTTCTTTTTCTGACATCTGCCTGTCTTTATGCATAAGGTTTACTCCGCAGCTGAGAATAAGGACTCCCAGAAATAAAAACGCACATACTGCCTGGATCTGTTTTTTCCCTCCTGGCAGAAAATACTTTGTTCTGTTTTTTTGTTTATTATTCTTTCCTTCTACCATTGTCTTTCCTTAAAATCTAAAATATAAAAATGGATTGTAACTTTCTGTCACCAGATATGCCACACACAGCACAAACAGTCCTGTCATCAGGCAGCCTGCCAGAACCGTATGCGGTCTTTCCTCATTAAATACCAGCCGCTTTCCGAGCAGATGCATAAACGGTGTACTTCCTATGATCCCTGCCACCCAGAAGAGCCAGTTTCGCATGATCAGGTACAATGCCTGGCTGTCCATAAATCCGGTTGCACCCTGTCCGAACATATTGCCGATCCAGGTAAGTGCACTTCCGAGTGTCGGGCTGAAGAACAGTACCCAGCCGAGCATGACCAGAATCATTGTGTAAAGTGTCTGGACTGCCTCCGGCAGCTTTGCAAGTATTTTTCCTGTAAAATATTTTTCAGTAATGAGGATCACTCCGTAGAAGAGCCCCCATACTACAAAGTTCCAGCTTGCCCCATGCCAGAGACCGGTCAGGAACCATACGATCAGAAGATTCAGTAAATGCCGCGGAACCGTTACCCTGTTTCCTCCAAGCGGAATATACACATACTCGCGGAACCATGATCCCAGCGAAATATGCCATCTTCTCCAGAACTCGGTAACACTTTTGGAAATATACGGATAATTGAAGTTCTGCATAAACTCAAATCCGAACATCTTTCCAAGTCCGACTGCCATGTCCGAATAACCGCTGAAATCGAAATAAATCTGGAAAGTGTAGGCAAGACATCCAAGCCATGCAGTCACTACTGACATTCCATCCATCGCCGCGATATTTTCATAAATCGAACCAATCGTATTCGCCAAAAGCACCTTCTTTGCCAGTCCTATCACAAAGAACCAGGCACCGTATCCAAACTTCGTCAGTGATTCCTTTCTTTCACGCAGTTGTCTCTCCACATCTGCATACTGTACGATCGGACCTGCGATCAGCTGTGGGAACATTGTAACATAGGTTCCGAAATCAATCAGATTTACCTGTACGTCTACATTTCCCCTATATACATCAATGATGTAAGACAATGTCTGGAAAGTATAGAAAGAAATTCCGATTGGGAGCTCCAGTTTTCTATATGGAATATAGAACGGAAGGATCGCATTTAAATTTGTCACGATAAATCCGTAATATTTGAAAAATCCAAGAATAAACAGGTTTACAACGATCGTAAAGATCAGACTGCGCACCTGCGATTTTCTTCCTGCTTTTAATGCAATGTCCATTCCGCAAAAATAATTGAACAGAATGGAAATCAGCATCAGGAAGATATAGACCGGCTCTCCCCACGCATAAAATATGAGGGAAGCGATCAAAAGTACCACATTTTTTACCTTACGCGGCACCAAATAATATACCAACAGTGTAATTGGCAAAAATGTAAACAAAAATACCAGACTACTAAATAACATAACTTTTTCGTTTCCTTTTATCTACTTCAGGCTCTTTGTAAACGCCTTTTCTACAGTTTCAGCTTTTGGTGAAATAACAAAAAGCACGTATGTACCTTTCGTCTTAATGATCGAAGCATCCAGAAGCTTTACCTGCTCGGCCCCATATCCTTCAAAATTATCGAGCTGTGTCTTTTTTCGCTGTTCTGCGGCTTTCTCAACTGCCTCTGCCTCATTCTCGTCCTTTGTTTTCACCAGAAGGAGCTCGTTGACTCCCATTGTTTCATTCGTATAATACAGTGTTATATCTTCATAATCCTTTGGATTGATCCCATAGAATCTCTTGATCTCCTGGGTTCCGGCAAGTGTCATGTTCTTGTCATCTGCCGCATCCACAACCGCTTTCTGTACATCTGCAAACGGTGTATCGCTGTCTCCCTTGGACTGAAAGATCAGACCGATATAGATAAGCAAAATAATTACCATCCCAGCTCTGATATTACGCAGAACTGTAAATTCCCCTTTTTTCTTTGTCATATTCCGGCCACCTCCGCCATATGTTCTGCCCAGATTGGATAATACTCCGCCTTCATATGCTCGCCATCCTGCTCATAATACTCATCTTTTACGATCTCTGTATTATCGATAAATGTAATTCCTTCTTCATCACACATTGCTTTAAGTGCGGTATTATAATCCGGAATCTTGGCATAAACCGGCTCTTCTTCTTCTTTTTGAGCGGAAACAGGAAGAACACAGTTGATATAGAGCACTGCATCGGGCATCTGCTCACGCACATTTGCAAGTACCGCTTTGTATTTTTCAATAAATGCATCTGTATCTCCATCTGTTCCGGAAATGTCATTCAGTCCAAGTGCCAGAAAGAGGACTTCCGGCTTTAACTCTGCTGCTGTCCTGATCAGATCACCGGTCTGATCAAGGTGCATTCCTTTTTCCGCTACAACCTTAGAAGTATCAAGCACATCATATACGGTAAAACCGGTTGTGATCGAATCTCCGAGAATCACCGCATGCGCAAATTTTTCGGACAACGGACGGTTCTGCCAGTCCTCTGTCGCCTGTTTTTCTTCTTTCTCAATATTTGAAATTTTGGTCTCCACCTCAGATACATCTGCTTTTTCCAGCTTCTTGATTGCTTTTACTCCTGCTGATGTATTCACCTTATCTGTTCCAAGATGCGAAAGACCAATACTTACGATTACAGTCAGTACAACAACCGTTCCTGCAATTTCCATCAGAATTTTTTTTCTTCTTTCTTCTGCCTGATTTTCTTTCTCCATCGTTCTTTTCTTCATGCTATGCATCCTATCTTTTATTAAAATATGAGTTTCATTTTCATTGAATCATGTGATAAATACTCTAACCTATTCATTTTACTTTCTTCTATTATAAAAGTCAAATCTTTAATAATGCCAAAATCACCAAATGTGCAGGGTAAAACACGTAAAAAAAATACTTTTTCACAAGAAAATGTTTCTGTGATTTTTTTCCGTTATAAAATACCAAAACACAGCCTCCCGCTGCCAGTACTGCAATCATTGCCCCTGCTCCAGCTGCGATTCCTGCAACTCCCGGAAGTTCTGCTGTCACCGTAATCCCCAGAACAAGTGCTGCAATAAAAAAAGCCTTTTTCCGGCGCTTTGGATCCTCTCCTGCCCGGTAAAACCAAAGCGTATACAATGGAGCCAGAATTGCCCAGTCACAGATACTGCTTACTGCTATAATTCCCAATACAACCAGACTTTTCTTTCCCGGATCTGATATTTTTTCCTCTGCGATCATCAGACACAGGCACAGAAAAAGTGTAAATATCATATTTAAAGTATACCACGGTGCCAGATGATTCCGCGCAAATGCCAGATAATACGGAAGCTGTGAAATGACAGCAAAGATCAGCAGTCTTCCGGCATATTTTTTTACTGACCTTGTATAACGGTATCCTTCAACCAGAAACCAGCACATGACCGGTGCTGTAAAATAACCGATATCCTTTAGTGCTTCGCAGGCAAAGGTTCCTGGTTGCAGAAATATATTTGCAACGTGATTGAGCAGCATAGTAAACACTGCAATGTATTTGATCTGATCCCGGTTTAATTCTATTTTCATCTTGTTATCCATCCTTTTTCTTTCCCGTATTGTATCAAATTCTTATGCATATCTCAAGATTTATGCTATACTGATACTATTACACTGATGACGGGAGGAAGTCTATGCTTATTTTTTCTCTGGATACAAAAAAATGCATGAACGCACTTTTACTGCATCCTGCATTTGATTCCTTTTTATTTATTGAAGGAGATATCACAACTTTTAATACCTTTCAATTTAACGGACGACTGAAAAAAGATTTCTTCAGTGCTGAAGAAAAAGAAGCTCTGGATGACCGGGAATATGCTCTCTGGAAGGAACTTCGCGAGTTTTGCCTTTCTCTGATCAAAGGAAAGCGTACTCCGCTGGGATTTCATTTTGTTCTTTCTATGTCAGCACCGAATATTGCACGGCTTCTCGAACAGGAACATCTTTCCTTTGCTCCGGCAGATGTGCAGGGACTGTACCTGAATTTTAAATATGACGGGACAAAACTTAGCTGTACGACAGGAACATCTATGAACCTGTTCACGCTGGACAAATCACTGGAGCAAGCATGGGACAAGATGGCGCAGCGGATTTTTGCGAAGTACGAGATTCCGTTTGAAGTTGAGTAAAATTTTGAAAATAGTGATGAGACAAAGAGCATAAAATACTGTATGCGGTATTTTATGCTCTTTGTCTTTCTATCTCGTTGGCAAAATTCTTACACAATGCCTCAACTCGGAATTGCAAGAGGACGGTCGGCGGGTTCCGGAAAATCCGGAACCTTGGACCTGGTTCTGGGTAAATTCAGATATATGTTCCGTTTCTTATACGTGGGTAATGATTGCTGTCAGTAATTCCTGGAATTGCTCAGCCACCCGGTCGGCGGTTTGTTGGACTTCCTGGTGGTTCAGATGTTGTGATGTCATGCCGGCGGCGAGGTTGGTGATACAGGAGATGCCACAGACTTCGATTCCCATGTGGCGGGCAGCGATCGTCTCGCAGGCGGTGCTCATGCCTACGGCATCAGCCCCACAGGTGCGGTACATACGGATTTCTGCCGGAGTTTCATAAGATGGACCGGTAAGCTGAAGGTATACACCTTCTTTCAGAGGAATGCCGAGTTTTTGGGCTTCTTTCTTTATGATCTGCTGCATCCGTTCACTATAGGCTTCACTCATATCCGGAAAACGGGTTCCAAGTTCTTCGACATTGGCACCGATCAGTGGATTAGGGATTCCACTCATAATCTGGTCTGTGATGAGCATGAGATCGCCCGGATGGAATCCGGTATTGATTCCGCCTGATGCATTGGTAAGAATCAGCTTCTTTGCGCCTAACATTCCCATCAGCCGCACCGGAAGCACCACATCTGTTACCGGATACCCTTCATAATAATGCACACGTCCCTGCATGCACACAACCGGCACATCCCCGACATAACCAAACACAAAGCGCCCAGTATGGCCCGGCACCGTAGATACCGGAAATCCCTCGATCTCATGATAATCCACCGTGGCCTCCACGCGAAGCTGCGACGCATAATCACCCAGACCGGACCCTAGTACCAGTGCCACTTTCGGCACAAAATCTGTTTTCGTCCTCACGCTGCGCACACAGCGCATGAGAGTTTCATATTCGTTGCTCATTTGTTCTCCTTATTTTTTGCAATTACATACAGAATTTCATTAACTAATAGTATAACAGAATCAAAAATAAAATAAAACAAGAGCAACTGAAATTCATACTTTTTTTATTTCTCTTAAATAATGATGCA
>OIBP01000886.1_pt1 | contig 10457 bp, 8 predicted proteins | sample 1581061 | NCBI WGS metagenome assembly OIBP01 (sample SAMEA3882514, study PRJEB24775) | human gut metagenome | biome: human-associated habitat; feature: intestine environment; material: feces | place: Netherlands | collected 2009/2010 | reverse complement strand
CCTCACGGAGCTGGCCGCCCGCTGCACCGCCAAGCGCATGGTGCCGGACTACATCAGCGAGAAGAAGATGCTGGAGCTGAAGGTGGACAAGAACGGCGAGGGTCACTGCTACCCCTGCATGGGCTGCCGCAGCTTCCTGACCCCCTATCTGGACGAGAACGGCAAGCCCAAATATTACGGCCGCTTCAATCAGGGCGTTGTCACGATCAATCTGGTGGATGTGGCACTGTCCAGCGGCGGCGATTTTGACAAGTTCTGGCAGCTGTTTGACGAGCGCCTTGAGCTGTGCCATAAGGCCCTGATGTGCCGCCACAACCGCCTGAAGGGCACGCTGAGCGATGCCGCGCCCATCCTGTGGCAGTACGGCGCATTGGCCCGCCTGAAGAAGGGCGAGCCGATCGACAAGCTGCTCTACGGTGGCTATTCCACGATCAGTCTGGGCTATGCAGGCCTGTATGAGTGCTGCAAGTATATGACCGGCAAGAGCCACACCGACCCTGCCGCCAAGCCCTTTGCGCTGCATGTCATGCAGCATATGAACGATGCCTGCGCCAAGTGGAAGAGCCAGCACAATATTGATTTCAGCCTGTACGGCACGCCATTGGAATCCACGACCTACAAATTCTCCAAGTGCCTGCAGAAGCGCTTCGGCATTGTGCCCGGCATCACCGACCGCAGCTATATCACGAACTCCTACCATGTCCATGTGACGGAAAAGATCGACGCCTTCACCAAGCTGAAGTTTGAGAGCGAGTTCCAGAAGCTGTCCCCGGGCGGCGCTATCAGCTATGTGGAAGTGCCCAACATGCAGGACAACCTCGAGGCCGTCATCCGCGTGCTGCAGTTCATCTACGACAACATCATGTATGCCGAACTGAACACCAAGTCCGACTACTGCCAGGTGTGTGGCTATGATGGCGAGATCAAGATCGTAGAGGACGACGGCAAGCTGGTGTGGGAGTGCCCCAAGTGCGGCAACCGCGACCAGAACAAGCTGAACGTCGCCCGCCGCACCTGCGGCTATATCGGCACCCAGTTCTGGAACCAGGGCCGAACTGCCGAGATCAAGGACAGAGTGCTGCATCTGTAATAGAATAAGTTAGCCCCCGACACCTGCCGCTGTACGGTATTATGTCGGGGGCTTATTATTTTGTAGGGGAGGTATTCATCCATTCCTGGGTGCATTGCGCCAGCTGCAGGAAGATTAAGTCCGAGAACCTGCGCCGGCACTGTAAAATTAGCACCCTCTTGCGGGAAAGCCTGCGGGCCGGGCATGCCCGGCCCCTGCCGCATCGTATAGCAAAACAGGCAGGCCGCCAATTCTGACGGTCTGCCTGTTGCTGTATGCAGTTGTGAATTTTACTTCGCGTACTCGGTTGCTCGGCTCTCGCGGATGACGCTGACCTTGATCTGGCCGGGATAATCCAGCTCGTTCTCGATCTTCTTGGCGACATTGCGTGCCAGCAGAATGACCTCGTCGTCGCTGACCTTGTCGGGCTGGACAAGGATGCGGACCTCGCGGCCTGCCTGCACGGCGTAGGAACTCTCGACGCCCTCAAAGCCGTTGCAGAGAGCCTCCAGTGTTTCCAGACGCTTGATGTAGCTCTCCATGTTCTCGCGGCGGGCACCGGGACGGGCAGCGGAAATCGCGTCGGCGGCCATGATGATGAACGCCAGCGTCGTCTTGGGCTCTACGTCGCCGTGGTGGGCCTCGATGGCGTGGATGACCTGCGGGTTCTCGCGGTATTTCTTGCAGATGTCAACACCGATCTGGACGTGGCTGCCCTCGATCTCGTGGTCAAGGGCCTTGCCGATGTCATGCAGCAGACCGGCGCGGCGGGCCAACTGGACATTGACACCCAGCTCACCGGCCATCAGACCGGCCAGCCAGGCCACCTCGAGAGAGTGGCTCAGGACGTTCTGGCCGAAGCTCGTGCGGTACTTCAGGCGGCCAATGAGCTTGACAAGGTCGGGATGCAGGCTGTGAATGCCAAGCTCCATGACGGCCTTGTCGCCTTCGCGCTTCATCTGGATTTCCAGCTCGCGGCGGCACTTGTCCACGGTCTCCTCGATGCGGGCCGGATGGATACGACCATCGGCAATCAGGCGCTCCAGCGCCATGCGGGCGACCTCGCGGCGGGTCTGGTCAAAGCTGGACAGCGTGATGGCCTCCGGCGTGTCGTCGATGATAAGGTCACAGCCCGTGGCGGTTTCGAGTGCACGGATGTTGCGGCCCTCGCGGCCAATGATGCGGCCCTTCATCTCGTCGCTGGGCAGCGGCACAACGCTGACGGTGGCCTCGCTGGTGGCGTCTGCCGCGCAGCGGGCGATGGCCTGGCCGATCAGCTCACGGGCGAGGTTGTCGCACTCGTCCTTCATGTTAGCCTGGTAGGCGCTGATCTTCATCGCCTTCTCGTGAGTCAGCTCGTCATCGACCTGCTTGAGCAACACGGCGCGGGCGTCCTCCTTGGACATGGCGGCGATGGTTTCCAGTTTTTCGGTCTGGCGCAGCTTGAGCTGCTCCAGCTCGTCCAGGCGGGCCTCCACGGTCTCACTGCGGCGCTTGAGATCCTCCTCTTTGCGCTCCATCTGGGCAGTGCGCTTGTCGAGGGCCTCCTCCTTCTGGTCGATGCGGCGCTCCTGGCGGGTGATCTCGGCGCGGCGGTCCTTGATTTCCTTGTCCGCGTCGCTCTTGAGCTTGAAGGCTTCGTCCTTCGCTTCGATGATGGTTTCCTTGCGCTTCTGCTCGGCAGCCTTGATGGCATCATTCACGATGCGCTTGGCTTCCTCCTCAGCGCTGCCGATCTTCGCCTCGGCGGTGCGCTTGCGGTTTTCACCGCCGAGGTAAAAACCAAGCGCCCCGGCAACAGCGGCAGCAACAAGGACCAGCACCACGGTCAAAATTGGTGACATAGTCGGTTTCACTCCTTATCAAAATAGGAGGATGCGCGCAGCGGGACGCTTTTCACTATGACATTGTTGCATGACAAAACGCGGCAGGTCGGCCAAAATGACACACGATGCCCCTGCGCGCAGAATATACACAAACCGTCATCAGGACGTTAAATATCGTAAAAAAGCGGCGTTCCCGGTGGGCGACACCCTTTAAGGAGCCACGCACAGGCCGCGCCTGCCGTTTGGCTCTTTATTTCCTGTATATAATTTTACTTTGATTTCGTGCAAATGTCAAGATAACACAGGGGGTAAACTGGTATTTTTCATGCAAAACGCCCCGCTTTTGTGCCAGCGGGGCGCAGAGAAATCATTTTTTGCCGCGGTAAACGCCGGCCTTGCGCAGCAGGTCCTTGACGACCTCGGACCCGCAGACCAGCCCGCAGGCGGCGGGCACAAAGGCGTTGCTGGCGGGCACCGTGCGGCGCGCAGCGGTGGGGGCTTCCTCGATTTCCTCTTGCAGCGGCGGCAGGGTCTGCTCCTCCGAAAAGACGACCTTCACCTTGCCCAGACGGCGCTTGCGGCACTCGAGGCGGATGACCTTGGCCAGCGGGTCCACGGTGGTTTTTTCAATGTCGGCCACGCGGAACGCCGTCGGGTCCAGCTTGTTGGCCGCGCCCATGCTGCACAGGATCGGCACCCCGTCCTTTTTGCAGCAACGGATCAGCAGCAGCTTGGCGCTGACCGTGTCGATGCAGTCCAGCACGTAGTCAAACTGCGTCAGGTCGACGTCCGGGGCGGTCTCGGCATTGTAGAACATGCGGTTGGCGTGCACGATGATGGTAGGGTCAATGTCCGCAATGCGGGCGGCCATGGCATCGACCTTGTACTGCCCCAGCGTTGAGTGCAGCGCCACAAGCTGGCGGTTCAGGTTGGAAAGTGCGACGGTGTCGCTGTCAAACAGGCTCAACTCCCCTACCCCGCTGCGGGCCAGTACCTCAACAGCCTGCCCGCCGACGCCGCCGATGCCGAAAACGGCCACATGGGCGCGGCGCAGCACGTCCAGTGCGGGTGTGCCCAGTTGGGCACGTGTGCGAGTGTATTGATCGGGCATGGTGTTACCTCCATAATAATCTTGTCTTCCTCTGCGAGACAGGCTCCCCCAATATGGGAGAAGGTGGCGCTTGCGTCAGAAGGGGAGCAGAGGGGCCAAGAAGTGTTTTATTTCTTTCTTTTCGCCTTCCGTTCCAGCACCGTCTCATAGCTCGACGACATCTTGTCGGCCATACAGACAAGCGCGGCTTCGCGGCTGTGGGGTATGTCGGTGGGGTTCAGCGGCCACATGTGGCTCTGGATGATGTCCTTTTCCTTGTCGGTCAGTTTAAACACGGTTTCGGCATTGTAGCGTGCAATACGAGCGTGTTTAAAGCCGTGCCAGTGGGTGATGTTGCTGCAATTATGCCAGTCGTACAGGTAAAAATCGTGCAGGAACGCCCCCTTTATAAGGCTGGCCTCATCCGCGCGGGCGTGCAGATGGATGTTGAGCCAGAACGCGATGCGGGTGACGCGCAGACAGTGCTCGTAGGTGGTCACGCTGCCGTGCTGGATGAATTTTTGCATTTCCAGCGCGTTCGGGTCATCGGCGATGCCTTTCAAAAGTATGTGCATACGCACTTCTTCTTCGGGGGTCAGTTTGCAGAGCATAGCAATTCCTCCACACGGGCGGCGGTCTCGGCCAGGGGCGCAGTGCCGTCCACCGTCAGGATCGGGCAGGCAAGTTGCTTCTGCCATTCATTATGCAGCACAGCGCTGCGCGTGTCAAGCCCGCCGTCATCATAACCGGCGGCCCACTGCAAAAATGCCTGATGATGGTCGTACATATCGCCGCCCGGCAGAATGCGCACGCCAAACCGCGCGTACTCACGTTGTTTTATACGCGCCAGCCGGGTGGGCGTGTCGGTCACAACGCGCACCGCCAGCGTGAAATCCGGGATGAGAGCATCCCCCCCCAGCCGACGAGTGAGCCGGAGAGGACAGCACCGTTTTTTGCGGCGGCAATGTCCTGCCGTATGAGCGGCACACGCTGCTCAATGGGACGCTTTGTCGTGAATTTCGGGTCAGTGGGCAGCCAGAAATAGTCGTCTGAGTCGAGGAAGGCATACTGAAATTGCTCCGCCAGGTATCGCCCCAGCGTGGACGTCCCGGAGCCGGACGCGCCGTAAATGTGGATGAGAGGTTTCATGTTATTTCACCAGCAAACATACCGTCTCGACGTGCTTCGTCTGCGGGAACAGGTCTACCGGGCAGAACTTGGCGGCGCGCCAGCCGAGGCGGGTGAAGGCGGCGACGTCGCGGGCGAGGGTCTCGGGGTCGCAGCTGACATAGACGACGCGGCGCGGCTTCATTTTGTTGACTGCCGCGATGCACTCCGGCGTACTGCCCGCGCGGGGCGGGTCAAGGAACACTACATCCGGGTGCAGGCCCTCCCCGGCCGCGGCGGCCATCCATTCGGTGGCGTCGGCGCAGACAAAGCGGGCATTTGCAATTTTGTTGCGGCGGGCGTTGGCGGCGGCGTCCTTCACGGCGGCGGGGTTGCGCTCAACACCGATGACCTGTTTGGCCAGCGGTGCAGCGCAGAGGCCAATCGTGCCGATGCCGCAGTAAGCGTCAATAACCGTCTCGCGGCCCGTCAGCTTGGCAAGCTCCAGCGCTTTCTTGTACAAAACCTCGGTCTGTATGCGGTTGACCTGGTAAAAGCTGCGGGACGAAATGGCAAACTGCGTGCCGCACAGCGTATCCAGCACAAAGCCGGGGCCGTAGAGCGTTTTCTCGCGGCTGCCCAGCACGGCGCTGGAGCGGGTGGGGTTGATATTCTGCACGATGCTGACGACCCAAGGCGCTTTTTTGCGCAGAGCCGTGCAGAAATTCTTGCTGCCGGGCAGGTCGGGGCCGGGCGTGACCAACGTGACCAGCACCTTACCGTCGCCGGAGCTGCGCAGCACGGTATGGCGCAAAAGGCCGGTGCCTCGGTCCTCATCGTAGGCGGTCCAGCGGCAGGCGCGAGCGGCGTCCAGCACGGCGGCGAGCGTCTTATTCAAAATTTCCTCCTGCAAAAGGCAGTCCGCGCCGGGCAGGACGCGGTGGGTGCCCTCGGCATACAGGCCGCAGACGAGTTTGCCTCGCTGGGTGGCAAAGCTAGCAATGGCCTTGTTGCGGTAGTGCAGCGGCTCGGCCATGCCCTGCACGGCCTTGACCGGGGCAAACCCGCCCAGCAGCTCCTGCAGGCGGGCCTGTTTTTTGGCAAGCTGTTCACGGTAGGGCAGCGCCAGCAGCGGGCAGCCGCCGCATTTTTTCTCGTAATTGACACAGGTGTTGGGCATAGGAAACGGCCTTTCTCTTGCACATCGCTTGCAAGGCGTGCTACAATGGTAATAAGAGCAAATCCAAAACGGAGGTACTTACTATGAATGTATTGTTGATCAACGGCAGTCCGCACAAAAACGGCTGCACCAACACAGCCCTGACCGAGATGGCCAAGGTGCTGAACGAAGCGGGCATCGAGACGACGATTTTCCACATCGGCTCTGCGCCGGTGGGCGGCTGTGTGGGCTGCGGCGGTTGCAGCAAGGCGGGCAAATGCGTGTTCGGCGGCCCTGTGGCCGACGTACTGCCGCTGGTCGAGAAGGCCGACGGCATCGTGTTCGGCGCGCCGGTCCACTACGCCACGGCGGCAGCCAGCATGCTGGGCTTTATGCACCGGCTGGCCATCAGCGGCGGCAAATACCTGCGCCACAAGCCCGCGGCTGTCGTGACAAGCGCCCGCCGCGCGGGCACGACGACGGCGCTGGAGGCCATGGAGAAGGTGCCGCAGTTCTTTGAGATGCCGCTCATCAGTTCTACCTACTGGCCGATGGTCCACGGCGGCAAGGCCGAGGAGGTTCTCTCCGACGAGGAGGGCCTGCAGATCATGCGCAACCTGGGCCGCAACATGGCGTGGATGCTCAGGTGCATCGAGGCCGGCAAGGCGGCGGGCATTGCGGCACCTGTGGCGGAGAATGACAGGCGGACGAATTTCATCCGGTAAATTTGGCAAATAAAACGGGAGGTCAGAGACCTCCGGCGGGCGGCAGAGCCCCTCAGGCCTCGCGCGCTCGGCCAGCTCCCCACTTCGTGAGGAGCCTTTTGCGCGGGCAAGCCCGCGGAAAGCCTCCCCTGTAAGGGGAGGTGGCCGAGCGCAGCGATGACCGGAGGGGCTTTTGCCGCTTTGCCTTTACGCCAAACTCTTGCTCCGGCCCCCGTTGACGTCGTCCTCGGTCACGGCCTTGGTCGTTTTATCGGCGGTCTGGGCGTTTTCCGGGGCATGGCCGGTGGGCCAGACGTTCTGCAAAAGTGCGATGATCGGCTCATAATCCTGCGTGCGGGCAGCGGCCGTGACATAGATCGTCTCGCCGCAATCGTAGTCGATCTGGGCAAAGATCGTCTGGTAGCTGCCGCAGTCATAGCGCACTGCCGACACAGCGGCATCGGGTACGGTAAAGCCGATATCATACCGGACCGTGCCGGTCGTTTCCTCCAACTCCTGCCCCGACTGGGCAAGAAAATCCGTGTAGGTGTCGGTGGTCTGCAAAAGCACCACTGTGTAACTCAGCTGGTTGCCCGCGGTCAGCGACAGCGTGTCGTCCTGCGCCATGACGGGCTGCTCCCATTGGTTCTGGTCATAGACGACAGTCACGCCGTTGTCGCCGTCGCAGGTGGTGTAGTCCGGCTCGGCGCTTGTCACAAAGCTGTCGCCGCCGTAGAGGTAGAGCATCACATCCTGAAAGCTGCACCCGGTCAGGGTCAGGGCAGTCAGCGCGGCGAGGGCCGCAGCGATCCATTTTTTCATAAGTCTGTTCCTTTTTATAATAGCATAATGGCGTAAAAGCCCAGCGCCGATGCGGCCAGCACAAAGGCGTTCCAGCCAAGCACGGCAAAGACGCTGCCGAACGCGAGACCGGCCAGCACGTCGCTGATATAGTGTACGCCGGTCACGACGCGGGAAATCGCAATGAGAACGCCCAGCACGGCCAGCACCGCGCCGAGCGGCGGCAGCACGTACCACGCCGTCCCGGCAATGGCCGCCGCCGAAAAGCAGTGGCGGCTGGGCATACTCTGGCCGGTCTTGTCCTTGGGGAAAAGCGGCGTAAAGCCCAGCGCCGTGTAGGGCCGCGGGCGGTCAATGAGCTTGCGCACCAGCGTGCCGACGACGAACGCCGACGCGGGCACGACGAGCGCGGGCCAAAGCTGTCCCATCCGGTGCCACGCCAGCCAGGCCAGCATACCCAGGTACAGCAGGTAGACGAGCGCCACGGCGCTGCGGCTGACGAGCCGCAGCGCCTTTTTGGCGGCTGGCCGTGCATTGAACCACCCGATGACGGCGCGATATTGCTCTGCGTTCATAGGGGCATCCTCCCGGAAATAATTGTACAGTATAAGAATAACATTCTGCAAAAGGCTTGTCAAACGACGGGTGGAATGTTTATAATGTGTTTACACACTAGCCCCGCATGGGTGGCTGGAAAAGCCTTGTTTCCGCCCGAAGCATTTCGGATTACCGCAGGGTTCTCTCCCCCACGCAGAGGGGGCCAAGAAGGAAAACGGGAGGTTTGTCCCTTTGTTTGGTTTTGCAAATGGGCTGCTGGCGTTTCTGGCGCTGGCGGCTGTGCTTGATTTTCTGCCCGTGCTGTGGCACAGGCGCTCCCCTGCTGTCTGGTGGGGCGAGGAACGGCTGCTGTTCACCACGCGCTATGCGTCGGTGCGCCAAAAATACGGTGCATGGGCGTTTTTGCTGGGCGTGATGGTGTATGAGTTCATCGTTGTGTTCAACAACAGCATGGCGCGGGAAAACTGGCCCTGGCTGCAGACGCGGGTCTCCCCCGTGCTGGACTGGGTCATGTATCTCTGCTTCGGCTTTAAGATCCTGCTGGGCACAAAATACAATGGCCGCAGCATGGTCTGCGCCGGGCTGCTGTACTTTGTGGCGCGGTGGGTCTACTTCAACGGGCAGAACATCTGGTGGCTGGGGCTTTGCGTGGCCCTGCTGGCCGCCAAGGACGTGCCGCTGCGCCGTGTGATGAAGGCATTTCTGGCCTGCGGCGTGCCGACGCTGGCGCTGGTGGAGCTGCTGCACTTTGCGGGCATCATCGCGCCCGACGCGGCCAGTGAGCGCAACGGCAGCTACCGCCTGATGTTCGGCTACGGCCACCCCAACACCTTCGGCGGGGTGATGTTCGGCCTGCTGCTGGCATGGGTGCTGCTGCGCCGCGCCAGGCTGACCTGGCCGGAACTGGCGGGCGTGGCCGCCGTGGGCGTGTTCCTGATGGTCGGCCCCAAGTCCCGGTCCGCGGCGCTCTGCACGTTTTTGCTCGTTTTGCTGCTGGCACTGGCAAAGCTGCGCACCCGCAGGGGGCTACACCCGGGCAGCAGACCGCTGGCAGCTCTCTGCGCGGCCACGGTGCCGGTGCTGGCCGCGGTCAGTTATATTTTACCGCTGTTCGTCGTAAAAATCGGGCCGTGGGCCAACGACATCGGCCCCGGCTGTATCGCCCTTATCCGCGCTCCCCCGGCCACGCATCCACAGCAGAATCGGCACCAAAGACAGTGCTCCCAGCGTGAAGCGCGCGGCGTTGAAGAACATCGGCGACATCGAATCCATGCCCTGGACCTGCGCCACGAACGCAAAACCCCAGATCAGCGCGGTCAACAACAGGCTCAGCATGCCTACGAGTTCTTGTCTTTTCACGGGGAGCCAGCCTAACGTGCGAATGTGACAGACATGAAAAAGCCCGGCCACAATGTGGTCGGGCTGTGACGTTTGACGGGCAGGCTACATGCCGCTCGCCAATCGGCTGTCGAGGCTAGTCCCTGTTGCCGAGCAGCTGCAGGATGTACAGGAACATGTTCACGAAGTCGAGGTACAGGTTCAGGGCGCACAGGATGGAGATCTTCTTGACCATTTCCGGGCCCTGGGCCTCGTATTCGGTCAGCAGCGCGCGCGTGGACTGCGCGTCGTAGATGGTCATGCCGGCGAACAGGATCAGGCCGATGGCGCAGACGATCTTGGTCATGCCGTCGACCTGCACGAAGGCGAGCACGATCTGCGAGATGATGAGCACAATCAGGCCGATCATCAGGATCGGGCCGGCCTTGAGCATGTTGAACTTGGTAGTCATGCCGAACATGGTCAGCGCAAAGAAGAACGCGGCGGTGACACCGAGTGCCACGCCGATCGAGCCGAGGTCGTAGACCATGAAGATCGAGCTCAAGGTGAAGCCCATCAATGCGGCGTACACATAGAACATGACGCGCGCGGTGGCCGACTTCATCTTGGTGACGCGCATGCCGAGCACCACGGCCAGGGCAATCTGCACCACGCACAGGCCGATGAGGCCCACCATGCCGGTGGCCATGAGGAAGCTGTAGTAGGCTCCAGTGATCTGGCCGAGCACGGCGACCACGGCGGTGACGAGGATGCCGATGGTCATCTCGCCGTACACCTTGGTCACTGAGACTCGGCGGGCTTCCTC
>OIBP01000884.1_pt1 | contig 10471 bp, 9 predicted proteins | sample 1581061 | NCBI WGS metagenome assembly OIBP01 (sample SAMEA3882514, study PRJEB24775) | human gut metagenome | biome: human-associated habitat; feature: intestine environment; material: feces | place: Netherlands | collected 2009/2010 | reverse complement strand
CGTGATGTCGAGCTCGCCGTCGCCGATGACGTCGATATCTGCCTGATAGAACTCGCGGAAGCGGCCGCGCTGCGCGCGCTCGCCGCGATAGACCTTTCCGATCTGGAAACGGCGGAACGGGAAAGCGAGGTCGGCATAATGCAGGGCAACGTATTTCGCCAGAGGCACCGTCAGGTCGAAGCGAAGGGACAGGTCGCTGTCGCCCTTGGAGAAACGGTAGATCTGCTTTTCAGTCTCGCCGCCGCCCTTGGCGAGCAGCACATCGCTCGCTTCGATGATGGGCGTGTCGAGCGGGGTGAAGCCATAGACGCCGTAGGACGAGCGCAGCACCTCCATAAGGCGCTCCATCTGGGTCTGCGGCGCGGGAAGCAGCTCCATAAAGCCGGATAAGGTGTGAGCTTTGATCGTTGCCATGATAGTGTGTGTCCTTTCCTAATAGAATGCATGGACAGCGTACTGTACTGCGGTGGCACAGCAGCGTATCGGAGTGGTTGACAGATATTTTACGGTACGGCGCAGGGATTGTCAAGCGTCCGCGGCCGTTTTTTCCACTTTCGAGACAGTATAGCATTTTCCGCGCGGAATTGCCATAGCTTTCGCCGCCTGCGGTGCAAAATTTTTTCTTTCCGTCGCGGACAGTGTTCACGAAAAATGAAGATATCCGCCAAAAAGCACGAATTGCGCTTGACGGAACTGCCGCTTTTTGTTACCATAGAGACAATATCAACGGGCAAGCTCCGAAAACCGAGGTTCGCCCGCAAGCAGCTTCCGGGCAGCCGTCATTCGGCGTCCGCCGCGGCCACACCGCGCGGGCAGGAGTCGATCCGATCGGATCGTTGAGGAGGAACGTTGGATGTACCAGAGCAAAATGAAAAGCGAAGAGACCGATCACCTGTTCAAGGCGATCTTATCTTTGAAAACGGAGGAAGAATGCTACCGCTTCTTCGACGATCTCTGCACCTTCAGCGAGATCGAGGCGATGTCCCAGCGCTTCGAGGTGGCGTCGCTTCTCGCCGATGGCAAGACCTTCACGCAGATCTCGCAGAAGATCGGCGTTTCGTCCACGACCATCACGCGCGTCAATAAGTGCCTTTGCTACGGGGCGGACGGCTATAAGCTGCTGCTCGAGCGGGCCAAAGAAGAAAAGTAAGCCATTCGTCATTTTGATCAGAGCAGGCGCTAAGCGCCTGCTCCTTTTTGTCTGTTTTGCTTTATTGCAATGCCGTAAAAGCATATCAACATAACATCACGTCATCCTGATATAGAAGAATTGACTAAAATATTTTTTGGAATCTACGCGAATTTTATTGCTTTTGCTGAACAGGTATGTTACAATTAGTTCACAAATAGATTAGGGCATGGGAAACAGCGTGCAAGAAACCGTTGCCCGACGGTGCTGTTGCCTAAGTTCTGTGTCTGTTTTTCTGTGGGACCCCTCCACAGAAAACGCACGTCCCCGCGTGCGGTGTGCAGCGTGCTCGTCTTGGGGAGGAGCGGCTTCCCGCTTCCTGACGGGCAAGTATTTTTATGAAGAGAGAGGTATTTTATCAATGGCAAACGAAAAGAAAGTCGCACGGGAGCCCAGTTTTCTGCTGGCGTTAATTCCCATTGTGGCAATGATCGGGTTCATGCTTTACTGCTTCCTCGGTCATTCCGAATCCGGTTACCATGACGCCCATATGCCCCTGGTCATGTCCATCGTCGTCGCGTGCATCGTCGGTCACTTCTGCGGTCACGACTTCAAGGATATGCTCGCCGGTATGATCGAGCGCCTGAGCGCTTCCATGGAAGCGGTCCTGATCCTCTGCACCGTCGGTTTCCTGGTCTCGAGCTTCATGGCCTCCGGTGCGATCCCCTCCCTGATCGTTTACGGTCTGGATCTGCTGACCCCGAAGCTGTTCCTGCCCATCGGCTGCATCCTCTGCGCGATCGTCGGTATGGCGTGCGGCTCCTCCTGGACCACCACCGCCACCATCGGTCTTGCGTTCCTCGGCATCGGCGCGGGCCTTGGCATCAATCCCGCCCTCACCGCCGGTATGATCATCTCCGGCGCGTATGTCGGCGATAAGTTCTCCCCCCTGTCCGATACCACCAACCTCGCCGCGGCTGTTGCCGAGACCGGTCTTTTCGACCACGTCACCGCGATGGTCTCCTCCACCGGCCCGACCTTGGTCATCGCCCTCATCCTCTACACCATCATGGGCCTGAACATCGACGCCAGCGCCTACGATCCGACCGTCGCCCAGTCCATTCAGGACGCGTTCCGCGGGGCCTTCGTGATCTCCCCCGTTCTGCTCATCCCCATCATCGTGGTTATCGTGATGTGCATCCTGCGCGTGCCCGGCCTCGTCGGTATCGCCATCTCCGTTGCCACCGCGACCATCTTCATGATGATCTTCCAGCCCACCTCCATCTACGGCTCCCGCGCTCTGGGCGACATCTTCAACATGCTGCACAACGGTATCGTCGTTGAGACCGGCAACGAAGTCGCTGACTCCATCCTCGGCAAGGCCGGCGGTATGAACGGCACCATGTGGACCATCAACCTCATCCTCCTCGCGCTCGCCTACGGCGGTGCTCTGGAGCGCTGCGGCTGCGTCGAGCGTCTGTTCGGCGGCCTGAAGCACAGGATCCACTCCGTCGGCAGCCTCATCCTCGCGACCCTGCTGACCTCCATCTTCTGCGACGCCACCATGTGCGACCAGTTCCTCGGCATCGGCGTTCCCGCCCCCATCTATGCTGACAAGTACGATGAGCTCGGTCTCGGCCGCAATATGCTCTCCCGTTCTCTGGAAGATGCCGGTACCCTCTGGGCCGTTATGTTCCCCTGGACCGGCTGCGGCGCTTACCAGACCGGCGTTCTCGGCATGAGCCCGCTGGTGTTCTTCCCGTATGCGTTCGTCAACCTGCTCAACCCCGTTTACGCCTATGTGACCGCTCTGTTCGGCCGCAACATCTTCTGGGCTGACGGTTCCTACACCAATATCTTCGGCAAGACCAAGGCCGGCAAGCCCGCCGGCGCTCCCGAAGAGGCTCACGCCAAGGCCCTTGCGAACCTCGAGGCTCGCCGCGCTGCCGGCAAGGCTCCCAAGATCAACGCGTAATCTACGCCCCCTGCTTTACTTAGAAAGGAATCACCGCTGTGAAACAATCGCTTCCCTGGGAATCCGTCCCGCCTCCGATCTACCCCGCACAGTCGTCGCTCAAGCCACGTAAAAAGTGGGTGCAGACCGGCGGATGGATCTTGGTTGTCGTGCTGCTGCTGTTCGGCATTTCGACCCGCAGCAGAAATCCGCTGCTCGCCTTCGTCTCGCTCGCGTTCTCAGTGCTGTATCTGCTGACGCTGATGACCAAAAAGGACGCCGCTCTCACGAGCCGCGGACTTGAGATCTTCTACGATATGCAGTTCACCACCAACTACGAGTTCTTCCCCTGGGAGGACATCAATGCGATCGTGTGCGAGGACCGCGGCCATGCCGACATGGTGCGCCTGCACATCGGCCACGGCAACACGGAAAAGGCTCTCTTCTTCCCGCGCGAAGACCTCGACGAGATCTACGCGTTCATCAAAAAGAAGAATCCGGCGATCCGCATCATGGATTATGCCGCGCCCGAACCGAAGTCCAGCAAGAAGCACAAGAAGTGAACAACTGTGACCTTTCCACAAAGAATCAAAGGCGCCCCGCTTTTGCGGGGCGCCTTTTTTATCTATTCTGTCCAATTCTATCACTGTACCCTGATAGTGTGTTATCTCAATATGGTGATAACGCACAACAAAGAAAACTTTTTTCGGCAAAAAACTATTGATTTTGCACAAAAATATGCTATACTGTTTCCAGAACGATCCTGTGGGACTTTTCCACAGGCGGAGCGCCATCCACGCACGGGCATGCGCGGAAAGCAAGGGGAACGCTTCGACACGTTTCTTGCACTTGGACGGTTCGGGCAACCGAACACGCCGACCGGGTCACACCGGAACTTTGAGAAAAGAGAGGACACTACCATGATCATGAATCCTACCGCGATCAAGCATGTCGTCGTCGATGGCCACAGCCTGACGCTCGAATCCTTCGTCGCCATCGCTCGCTACAATGCGACCGTCGAGCTGGCTCCCTCCGCTCTGGAAGCCATGAAGAAGTCCCGCGCCCTGGCCGAGAAGATCGCCGCTGAGGGCCGCGTCGCTTACGGCATCACCACGGGCTTCGGCGAGTTCCAGAAGGTCGCCGTCCCCAAGGAGATGAGCAATCAGCTCTCCACCAACCTGATCCTCAGCCATTGCACCGCTACCGGTGACCCTTATTCCGAAGAGGTTGTCCGCGGTATGATGCTGCTGCGTGCCAACGCTCTGTGCGGCGGCGTGAGCGGCGTTCGTCCCATCCTCGTCGAGATGCTGCTCGAGATGCTCAACAAGGGCGTGACCCCGGTCGTCCCAGAAGGGCTCTCTCGGCTCCTCCGGCGACCTGGCTCCTCTCGCTCACATGACGCTCCCCATGCTCGGCAAGGGCGAGGCCATGTACGAGGGCGTGAAGATGCCCGGTGCTGAGGCCATGGCCAAGGCTGGCATCAAGACGCTCGACACCCTGGTCTCCAAGGAAGGCCTCGGCATGACGAACGGCACCTGCGCGATGACCTCCGTCGGTGCTCTCGCGCTGTACGACACCATCTGCGCCGCCCAGCTCGGCGACGTGATCGCGTCCATGTCCTTCGAGGGCCTGACCGGTCTTCGCAACGCCTTCGACCCCCGCATCCATCAGGTGCGCGGCCAGAAGGGCCAGATGCTCGTCGCCGCGAACATGCGCAAGCTGCTCGACGGCTCCGAGATCCTCGACAACTGCCAGAAGGACCGCGTTCAGGACGCTTACGCCCTGCGCTGCATCCCGCAGCTGCACGGCGCCTGCCGTGACGCTCTCGATTACGTCCGCGAGAAGGTCGAGATCGAGCTCAACGCCGTCACCGATAACCCGCTGATGTTCCTCGATGACGAGGCCGTTATCTCCGGCGGTAACTTCCATGGCGAGCCCATGGCCCTGCCGTTCGACTTCCTCGGTATCGCCGCGAGCGAGCTGGCCGACGCTTCCGAGCGCCGCACCGAGCGTATGGTCAACCCCGCACTCTCCAACGGCCTGACCGCGTTCCTGACCACCCAGGCCGGCGTCAACTCCGGCTTCATGATCGTTCAGTACGCTGCCGCTTCCATGGTCAGCGAGAACAAGATCTACGCTCACCCCGCTTCCGTCGACTCCATCCCCTCCTCCGCCAACCAGGAAGACATCGTCTCCATGGGTACCACCGCTGCCCGTAAGGCCAAGATGATCCTGCAGAACACGCAGGACGTCCTCGCTGACGAGCTGATGACCGCCTGCCAGGCCATCGACATCCGCCGCCGCCTGAACACCCACGGCCAGGGCATGACCCCGCTGCATGAGGCTCTCTATCAGCACGTGCGCGAGAAGGTCGCTTTCTATGAGATCGACCGTGAGATCTGGCCCGACATCCGTGCGGTGGAAGCGATGATCCGCTCCGGCGAGCTGCTGGATATCGTCAAGGAGTATATCCCCGACTTTGAATAAGTCAAAATTGCGTCGGAGACGCAATTTTGAGACCTTTCATTTGGGCCGATGGCCCAAATGAAATAGGGGCTTCAAATATTTTCGCTCACCGCGAAAATATTTGTAAGGTGTCCCTGCGGACGCACATGTCGTCCTTCGGGACGTATCCAATTTGTTTGCGGCGTGCGCGCCGTAAATAAATTCTGTGTCGTCAGAAAAAACGGATCAAAATCATTCACGCCGTGCGCGGCGTGAATAGGGCACATGTCGTCCTTCGGGACAGGTTAAGATCATTTGCGGCGTGCGCGGCCGCAAATGTGATGCGTCTCAAAAATGGTTATTGCTACCGATTTGGGGACAATAATGCTGAAAGATTTGTGTTTTGACACGAATTGACAGGATGTAAAAGAAGGTGTAAAGTTATTTTGGCTTTACACCTTCTTTTTTTAGGAGGAGCTTACTATGGAACTGAACATTTTACGGGCGGACCCGGCGGGGAACATTACGGTGTTCGTGCTCGATCCGGTCGAAAAGGCACAGCGCGCGGCCATCGCGGAGAAGATCATGGCGATCCCCGCACTCAAGGCCGAGCAGGTCGGCTACGCCTGCGCCGCCGAGGACGACGTCGACGGCCACATGGAGATGATGGGCGGCGAATTCTGCGGCAACGCGACGCGCGCCTACGGCATGTATATTGCCCAGCAAAAGGGCGGCCTTTCCTCGGTCAGGCTGCGCGTGAGCGGCTGCGACCATGCCGTCACCGCGCAGGTCGATCTGAAATCCGGCACGGCGCGCGCTGAAATGCCCTGTCCGCGCAGCGTGAAGCGTGTCACGGTGAATGGTCACGAGGGCACGCTCGTCGACTTAACAGGCATCGCCCACTTCGTCGTTGAGGGCGTGGAGCCGAGCGAAGGGTTCTTCCGCGCGGCGGAGTCGATCTTTTCCGGAATTGCAGGGCTTGACGCCTGCGGCGTCATTTTCCTCGATGCGGAAAAGCGCAGCATGATCCCGCTCGTCAAGGTCATCGAGACAGGCTCCCTCGTCTGGGAGGGCAGCTGCGGCAGCGGCAGCGTCGCCTGCGCCGTCGCGCAGAGCGAACGCATGGAAAACGGCGGTTTTTCGTGCGAATACCGGCAGCCCGCGGGCACAGTCCGCGCAAGCGTCGAGCGCCAAGGCGGAAACGTCATCGCCGCGAGCATCGGCGGCGAGGTCACGCTGGATGAGCCCATGCGCATCACGCTGTGACGCGGCAGAGTGAAATGAAAGCCGGGCGCTGGCAACTTTCGCTTTTCTCGTTTTGACCTTTGCCGCAAGCGTTGAAAATTCGTCCAAAAATCTCCCGTTTTTTCTTTTTAAGGCACGCGAACCAACTCTTAATTTTTTAAGGTTTTTGGAAAAAAGAGGCTTGCAAAACAGTTTACCTTTCTCTATCGTTCGGCTATAATTGATTTTGTCAATAAGAGACAATTCTCCGCTTTTAAATACATAATTATTTAGGAGGTATCCCCATGACCGACATTGAGATCGCCCAGGCACATGAAATCAAAAAAATCGTCGACGTCGCCGCCAAGGCCGGCATTGACGAAAAGCACCTTGAGCTCTACGGCAACTACAAGGCCAAGCTCGACTTAAGCGAGATCCGCAAGCTGCCCCGCAAGGCAAAGCTGATCCTCGTCACCGCTATCAGCCCCACCCCCGCGGGCGAGGGCAAGACCACCACGTCCGTCGGCCTTGCCGACGCGCTCAACAAGCTCGGCAAGAACACCATGGTCTGCCTGCGCGAACCCTCTCTCGGCCCCGTGTTCGGCGTCAAGGGCGGCGCTGCCGGCGGCGGCTACGCTCAGGTCGTCCCCATGGAGGATATCAACCTGCACTTCACTGGCGACTTCCACGCCATCGGCGCGGCGAACAACCTGCTCGCCGCCATGCTCGATAACCACATCCAGCAGGGCAATGTGCTCGGCATCGACCCCCGCAAGATCGTGTGGAAGCGCGCCGTCGACATGAACGACCGCCAGCTGCGCCACATCATCGACGGCCTTGGCGGCAAGGCCAGCGGCGTGCCCCGCGAGGACGGCTTTGAGATCACCGTCGCGAGCGAAGTCATGGCAGTTCTCTGCCTTGCGACCGGCCTCGCCGACCTCAAGGAGCGCCTCGGCAAGATGGTCGTCGCCTACACCTACGACGACAAGCCCGTCACCGCGCACGACCTGAAGGCTGAGGGCGCGATGGCCGCGCTCTTAAAGGATGCCATCAAGCCCAACATGGTCCAGACGCTCGAAGGCACTCCCGCGTTCATCCACGGCGGCCCGTTCGCAAACATCGCCCACGGCTGCAACTCCATCCAGGCCACTGAGACCGCGATGCGCCTGAGCGACTACACCGTCACGGAAGCCGGCTTCGCCGCCGACCTCGGCGCCGAGAAGTTCCTCGACATCAAGTGCCGCGCCGCGGGCTTCCACCCCGACGCTGTCGTCATCGTTGCGACCGTCCGCGCGCTCAAGTATCACGGCGGCGTGCCCAAGGCCGAGCTCAACAGTGAGAACCTTGAGGCGCTTGAAAAGGGCCTGCCCAACCTCCTCCAGCACGTCGACAACGTGAAGAACGTCTACGGTCTCCCCTGCGTCGTCGCCATCAACGCGTTCCCGACCGACACCAAGGCCGAGCTCGACCTCGTCGAGAGCAAGTGCCGCGAGCTGGGCGTCAACGTCCGCCTGAGCGAAGTGTGGGCCAAGGGCGGCGAAGGCGGCCTTGCGCTGGCTGAGGAAGTCGTGCGCCTGTGCGACGAGCCCAACCACTTCCAGTTCGTCTACGACGTCAACGACAGCATTGAGGACAAGCTCAACGCCATCGCTACCAAGGTCTATCACGCTGACGGCGTGGTCATCGCCGCTTCCGCCAAGAAGCAGCTTAAGCAGCTCACCGAGCTCGGCTTTGACAAGCTCCCCATCTGCATGGCCAAGACGCAGTTCTCCTTCTCCGATGACGCCAGCAAGCTCGGCGCGCCCCGCGGCTTCAAGATCACCGTCCGCGACCTCAAGGTCAACGCCGGTGCGGGCTTCCTGGTCGCCAAGACCGGCGACATCATGACGATGCCGGGCCTGCCCAAGGTCCCGTCCGCCGAGAAGATCGACGTCGACGAAAACGGCAAGATCACCGGCCTGTTTTAATTGTACAAGCTCAGGAACAGGTGGAGCGCGCCTCCGCCTGTTCCTGATGAATTTTTAATTTTAACCCAGGGAGGGCACTATGAAGATCGCAGATATGAAAGTAACCGAGCTCATCAACGAAGTCGGCGCGGGCACTCCCGCCCCCGGCGGCGGCGCGGTGGCAGGTCTTGCCGGCGGCGTCGGCGTGGCGCTGACGATGATGGTCAACGGCCTGACGCTCGACAAGAAGGGCTTTGAAAACGACCGCGAGCGCCTTTTGGACGCCATTGCCAAGGGCAATGAGCTCAAGGAGCGCTTCATCGACGTGATGAACCGCGACAGCGAGGTCTTCGATGTCCTGATCGAATCTCTGGCCCTCCCGAAGGACGACGATGAGCACAAGGCCATCCGCCGCGGCGCGGTGCAGGCGAGCTTCCGCAACTGCACGCTGGTGCCGCTGACAATGATGGAAATTTGCTCCGAGGCCATCGACCTGTGCGCCGGTCTCGTCGGCACGACGAACCCGAACGTCGTCAGCGACCTCGGTATTGCCGCGCTCACGCTCAAAACCGCGATGGAGAGCGCATGGCTCAACGTGCTCATTAACCTCTCGTCCTTAAAGGACAAGGCGTTCCGCGACGAGTGCTGCCAGAAGGGCGAGGCGCTGCTCGCGCACGCTGTACCCATCGCCCAGGAGAGCTATGAAAAGGTGATCAAGGTCATCACCGAAAAGTAAGCGCTCCGCCTTTTCGTCTTTCGTCATTCCACGCCGTCCGCCGCGTCAAGCACGCGCCGCGGACGGCGCGCTTTTTTCTTTCCTGAATTTTTGCAATTTACAGTAGCATTTTGCGGATTTTGTGGTACAATACCATCGGTTCATATTTTGATTGATTCAAATACTGCACGAAAGAGGCTTTTTTCATGGATTTTGTTGCAAACGGCTCCAAAAACGTTGAAATTGAGACGTCCACGGGCGTCTATCTGCGCCACGCCATCCAGACGCACTTTGTCGAGATCGGCGAGGATTACATCGAACTCGTCAACCGCTACGTCAAGCCCCTCTACGAGGAGGGCGACCTGCTGAGCATCAGCGAAAAGATCATCGCCCTGTGCCAGAAGCGAGTGGTCTACCGCAAGGATATGAAAATTTCGTGGCTGGCGAAATTCCTCAGCCGCTTTGCCATCCAGCACAACAGCGCCGGCATCGGCGTGGGTGAGGTGTGCAAGATGCAGTTCGCCATCGACGAGTGCGGCGCGTGGAAGGTCCTCTGGGCCGCCATCTGCGCGGGCTTTGGCAAGCTCGTCGGCAAGCACGGCATCTTCTACGATATGGTCGGCATGGAGGTCACGGGCCTCGACGGCTTCTACCCCGACGTGTTCCCCGTCTACGGCGACTACGGCATCCGTATTCCGGAAAATCCCTCGGGCGTGTGCAACGAGATCTATGAGAAGACCGGCGTGCGCGCGATGATCGTCGACGCGAACGACTTCACGCGCGACATCCTCGGCAAGGGCGACAACGTGACCCTCACCGACGAGCAGCTGTGTGAGATCATCCGCGATAACCCCGCGGGTCAGGATGACCAGTGCACGCCGTTTATTCTGATCAGGAAAAAACAGTAATTTCCCCCTGCGGGGGAAGCGTGTTGTTTCCCTGCTGGCAGGGGAACGGATAAGGGAGGGATATCTCTTTTTCGAAAAGAGATATCCCTCCCTTGCACCCTCCCAGAGAAAATTCACATTGCAAGCGAGCTGCTCGAAGAGCTGCGGCGC
>OIBP01000882.1_pt1 | contig 10480 bp, 9 predicted proteins | sample 1581061 | NCBI WGS metagenome assembly OIBP01 (sample SAMEA3882514, study PRJEB24775) | human gut metagenome | biome: human-associated habitat; feature: intestine environment; material: feces | place: Netherlands | collected 2009/2010 | reverse complement strand
ATAAAGAGGTCCTGCACGACGTCTCTGTCTACGCGGAGCCCGGTCAGAAGGTCGCCTTTGTCGGCGCGACCGGCGCGGGCAAGACGACCATCACGAACCTCATCAACCGCTTTTACGACATTGCCGACGGCCAGATTCTCTACGACGGCATCGACGTCAGCAAGATCAAAAAGGCCGACCTGCGCCGCTCGCTCGGCATCGTCCTGCAGGACGTCAACCTCTTCACCGGCACGGTGATGGACAACATCCGTTATGGTAAACTCAACGCGACGGATGAAGAGTGCATCGCCGCGGCAAAGCTCGCCGGCGCGGACGATTTCATTACGCGCCTTCCGCAGGGCTACGCGACGGAGCTCGCCAACAACGGTGCAAACCTCTCGCAGGGTCAGCGCCAGCTCATCTCCATCGCCCGCGCGGCGGTCGCCGACCCGCCGGTCATGATCCTCGACGAGGCGACCTCGTCCATCGACACGCGCACCGAGGCCATCGTCCAGCGCGGCATGGATCAGCTGATGGAGGGCCGCACGGTGTTTGTCATCGCGCACCGCCTGTCCACCGTCAAGAATTCCGATGTCATCATGGTCCTCGACCACGGCCGCATCATCGAACGCGGCAGCCACGAAAAGCTGATTGCGGAAAAAGGAACCTATTACCAACTCTACACCGGCGCATTCGAGCTGGAATAAGGTAAATTCAAAGCGATAAACGAAAACTCCGTTTGCTGATGAGCAAGCGGAGTTTTTTGCTGCGCAAAAACAGCCCCGTTCACGTCGGAACAGGGCTGCTTTCTCATTTTATCTTATTTCGTTCTACCGATGTCATGGCGGTAATGCGCGCCGTCAAAATGGATTTTCTCCACAGCTGCATACGCCCTTTCGAGCGCTTCGTCCAGCGTTTTAGCCGTCGCGGTCACGCCAAGCACGCGGCCGCCGTTCGTCAGCAGCTTGCCGTTTTCAAGCTTCGTGCCGGCATGGTACACCGTCACGCCTTCCGCCTGACCGTTTTTGTCAAGACCGGTGATTTCCAGTCCCTTCGGATAAGACTGCGGGTAGCCGCCGCTCGCCATCACGACGCACGCGCACGCTTCCGGAATCCATTCAATCTCAAGCTCATCGAGCTTCTCGTCGATGACCGCGTTGATGACGTCCACAAAATCGGTCTTGAGGCGCGGCAGCACGACCTGCGTCTCCGGGTCGCCGAAGCGCGCGTTGTACTCAATGACCTTCGGGCCGTTCGGGGTCAGCATCAGGCCGAAGTACAAACAGCCCTTAAACGGTCTGCCCTCTGTCTGCATCGCTTTGACGGTCGGCAGGAAGATGGTTTTCATACACGCGTCCGCAATTTCGTTCGTGTAATACGGGTTCGGGCTGATGGTACCCATGCCGCCGGTGTTCAGGCCCTTGTCGCCGTCCAGTGCACGCTTGTGGTCTTTAGAGGACACCATCGGGCGCAGCGTCTTGCCGTCCGTAAATGCCAACACGGAAACCTCCGGGCCGGTCAGGAATTCCTCCACAACAACGTTGTTGCCGGAAGCGCCGAACACCTTGTCTTCCATAATGGTGTGCACGGCATCCTTCGCCTCGTCAAAGTTTTGCGCGATGATAACACCCTTGCCAAGCGCCAAGCCGTCTGCCTTAATGACAACCGGGAACTTACCGCGCTTTTCCACGTACTCTACGACCTCTTTCGGGTCGGAGAACACCGCGTAATCCGCCGTCGGAATACCGTATTTCTTCATCAGATTTTTCGAGAACACCTTGCTGCTCTCGATGATGGCCGCGTTCGCGCGCGGGCCGAATGCACGGATGCCCTCTTTTTCGAGCGCATCTACCATACCGGCCGCAAGCGGGTCATCCGGCGCAACAAACACAAGGTCAACTGCGTTTTTCTTCGCGAAATCCACAACGCCGTCAATGTCCATCGCGTTAATGGCCACGCACTCGGCGTCTGCCGCAATGCCGCCGTTGCCCGGTGCGCACCACAGCTTTTCCGTTTTAGGGCTCTCTTTCAGCTTGCGGATGATCGCATGCTCACGTCCGCCGCTGCCGATAACCAGAATATTCATAATAAAAGCACCTCGCCTTTCGGATCAATGGTGGAACAGACGGATGCCCGTGAATGCCATGGCGATGCCATACTTGTTGCATGTATCGATGACGTTGTCGTCGCGGATAGAGCCGCCCGGCTGCGCAATAAATTCTACGCCACTCTTGTGTGCGCGCTCAATGTTGTCGCCGAACGGGAAGAACGCGTCGCTGCCCACGGAAACGCCCTTAAACGTCGCAAGCCAAGCCGCTTTCTCCTCGCGGGTGAACACCTCCGGCTTCTCGGTGAAAAACTGCTGCCAAACACCGTCGCGCAGCACGTCGTCATGCTCCTCACTGATGTACACGTCAATGGTGTTGTCGCGGTCAGGACGGCGGATGCCCTCCTTAAACGGCAGATTCAGCACCTTCTCGTGCTGACGCAGATACCAGATGTCCGCCTTGTTGCCCGCAAGACGCGTGCAGTGGATGCGGCTCTGCTGGCCGGCGCCGATGCCGATGGCCTGTCCGTCCTTCGCATAGCAGACGGAGTTCGACTGCGTGTATTTCAGCGTGATGAGGGAGAGCACTAAGTCAAGCTTTGCGTCCTCCGGAATCTCTTTGTTTTCCGTCACAAGATTTGTCAGCATGTCCGCGTCGATTTTCAGCTCGTTTCTGCCCTGCTCGAACGTGATGCCGAAAACATCCTTGTGCTCAATCGGCTCCGGCTTGTAATCCGGGTCAATCTCGACGACATTGTATGTGCCCTTACGCTTTGTCTTTAAAATCGCAAGCGCTTCGTCCGTGTAGCCCGGTGCAATGATGCCGTCGGAAACTTCACGTGCCAACAGCGTTGCGGTTTCCTTATCGCATACGTCGGAAAGCGCTGCCCAGTCGCCGTAGGAGGACATTCTGTCTGCGCCGCGGGCTCTTGCATATGCCGTCGCGATGGGAGAAAGCTCCAGATCGTCCACAAAATAAATCTTTTTCAGCGTGTCGCTCATCGGCTTTGCCACAGCTGCGCCCGCCGGGCTCACGTGCTTAAAGGAAGCCGCCGCCGGCATGCCGGTTGCCGCTTTCAGTTCTTTTACAAGCTGCCAGGAGTTGAACGCATCCAAAAGGTTGATATAGCCCGGTCTGCCGTTCAAAACGCGAATCGGCAGGTCGCGACCGTCGTTCATAAAAATTTTCGCCGGCTTCTGGTTCGGGTTGCAGCCGTATTTCAGTTCCAGTTCTTTCATAGTTTCCCCTCCGAAAAATCACTTATTCTTGTTGATGATGCGGGTCTCAATCTTGCCCGTCTTCAAATTGATGAAGCGCGTGAACAAGGAGACCTTGTTATCTTCGTTCAGGTTCGTCCACAGGTCATTCGTAAACGTGTCGATGTCGCCCTCAATCTTCACCGGCTTCGGCTCGCCCTCAAAGGACGGGATACGCGGTGCGCCGTCACACTTATACGTGTGGATGAAGTGGCCGAGGCCGTCCACCGGCGTATAGTCGAAGAAAAAGCTCTGCGGCGCGTCCGGGTTGCCCTCGCAGCTCTTCAAAATGGAAAGCTTATAGGTAAAGTCGCCGTCCTTCAGCTTTACAAGGCCGGAAATTCTCGGCGTAAAGTTCGGGGCGTCCGGCTCAAACTTGCGGGTCTTCAACGCTTTTTTGAAGCTCTTGCCCGCCTTGAGGTATGTAAACACGGTATCCGTCTGGTCTCCGTTCGTCACAATGGTCTTGTTTGCCAAAACGCGCACCGGCGCATAAATGACAAGGGACGGGTCAGAGAGCTTTGCGGGATCAAACGCTTCCGTGCGGATGCCGTCACCCTGCTCCACAAACACGCGGTTGCGGGAGTTCACGCTGCGGCCCATAATGAAATACGCGATGACCGCATGCACGCCGTCCGCGCTTTTGCCGATGACGATGCCGCGGCCCGGGTATGCGTTGCCTGCAAGTTCCTTTTTAATATCCAGAATTTCCATGTATCCGTTTCCTTTCTATGTAAAGGGATAAATTATTCTTTAATCGTAACGATAGAGCCGCTCACGGAAAGCTTACCCGCGCAGAACAAAGACACTGCCTGCGGCAGAATCTTCCACTCCGCCTGCTCCATAATGCGGCGCTGCAGCGTCTCGGGCGTGTCGCCCTGCTCCACCGGCACCGCTTTCTGTAAGATGATCGGGCCGCCGTCGCACACCTCGTTTACAAAGTGTACCGTCGCGCCGGAGACCTTCACGCCGCGTGCCAAAGCCGCCTCGTGCACGTGCAGACCGTAATAGCCCTTGCCGCAGAACGACGGAATGAGCGCCGGGTGCACGTTGATGATCTTATTTTCAAACGCCTTCGTGAACTTCTCGTTCGTAATGGTCATAAAGCCCGCCAGAACAATTAAGTCCGTGTGCTTTTCTTTCAGCAAGTTTTCGAGCGCTTCGCTGTACGCGTCCACGTTTTCATAGTCGCTGCGCGCCAGCACAATGCCCTCAATGCCCGCGTTTTTCGCACGCTCCAAGGCATAAACGCCCGGCTTGCTCGCCACAACCACGGAAATTTTGCCGTTTTCGATTTTACCGGCTTTCTCCGCGTCGATCAGCGCCTGCAAATTCGTTCCGCCGCCGGAAACGAGGACTGCGATGTTCAGCACAGGATGACCCCCTCATCGCCTTCAACCACTTCACCGATGACGAACGCCTTTTCGCCCGCATCATTCAGTGCCTTAATAGCCGCGTCCGCCGTCTCCTTGGAGACCGCCATGCACATGCCGACACCCATGTTGAACGTGTTGAACATGTCGCGCTCCGGAATGTTGCCCGTCTTCGCGATGAGGTCGAAGATCGGCAGCACCGGCACTGCGGAACGATCCACCTTAGCGGTGAGGCCCTTCTTCATCATACGCGGAATGTTCTCGTAGAAGCCGCCTCCTGTAATGTGGGAGATTGCCTTCACGTCTGCCGCTTCAATGGCCGCCAGCGCAGGCTTTACATACAGGCGCGTCGGGGTCAGAAGTGCCTCGCCCAACGTGCAGCCGAGTTCTTCGTAATACGTTTCAAGCTTTTCTTTATTCAGACCGAACACCTTTCTCACCAGAGAGAAGCCGTTCGAATGTACGCCGGAGGATGCCACGCCAACAAGCACGTCGCCCGCCTGCATCTTGGAGCCGTCAATGATCTTATCCTTATCTACAATGCCCACCGTGAAGCCCGCGAGGTCATAGTCGTCCTCCGGCATCACGCCCGGGTGCTCTGCGGTCTCGCCGCCGATGAGCGCGCAGCCGGACTGCACGCAGCCCTCCGCAACACCCTTTACGATCTCTGCAATCTTCTCCGGCACGTTCTTGCCGCAGGCGATGTAATCGAGGAAAAAGAGCGGTTTTGCGCCGCAGCATACGACGTCGTTCACGCACATGGCAACGCAGTCAATGCCGATGGTGTCATGCTTATCGAGCAGCATGGCCGCCACGAGCTTCGTGCCCACGCCGTCTGTGCCGGAAACAAGCACAGGTTCTTTCATACCGGTCATGTCCGGCTGGAAAAGACCGCCGAAACCGCCGATGCCGGAAACCACGCCCGGAATGCTTGTACGCTTTACGTGCTCTTTCATCAGCTCTACGGACTTGTAGCCTGCGGTAACGTCAACGCCCGCTGCCTTGTAGCTATCGCTGTAACTTTTCATTCTTTAACTTCTCTCTTTCTTTAAATTATCTATAAAATGAATTACATGAATCTCTCTGTCCAGTTGCCGTTTCTGAACACCGGGATAACCTCGCCGTCCGGCGTGATGCCGTCAATGTTCATCGTCGCGTCGCCCACCATGAAGTCCACGTGGATGACGGAATCGTTCACGCCCTTGTCGTGAATCTCATCAAGCGTATACTTGTCGTAATCCTTGATGACATTCGGGAAGCCCAAGCCAAGCGCAATGTGGCAAGAAGCGTTCTCGTCAAACAGCGTGTTGTAGAACAGAATGCCGAGGTTCGAGATGGGAGAGTCGTTCGGGATAAGCGCCAGCTCGCCGATCTGCGCCGCGCCTTCGTCCATCGCAATCATGTGCTCCAAAAGCTCCTGGTTCTTTTCCGCCTTGCAGGAGACCGCGCGGCCGCCCTTAAACGTAATGGAGAAGTTTTCAATCAAATTGCCCTGGTAAGACAGCGGCATCGTAGAAACGACCGTACCCTCTGCCTTGCCCTTCATCGGGGAGGTGAAAATCTCTTCGGTCGGCATATTCGGGTTGAAGAATGTACCGTCCAGCAGCGTTTCGCCGCCGCCCATCCACTGTGCGTCCGGGATCAGGCCGCAGGTGAAATCGGTGCCGTTCTCGCTAAAATAGTGCAGGCTCTCAAAGTGACATGCGTTCAGCTTCTCATAGCGTGCTTTGAGGGAAGCGTTGTGTGCTTTCCACGCTTCAACCGGGTCGTTATCCTTAGAAACACGCACCGTCTGAAGGATTGCGTCCCACAACTTCTTCACCGCCACGCTCGTGCGGTCGTTCGGAAACACCTTCTTCGCCCACTTTGCACTCGGCACGGCGACAATCGTCCACTGGTACTTGTTTTCCATCGCGTCGCGGTACGGCTTTCTCACCTTCATACGGGCAAGGTTCGCCTTCTGCATTTTCTCAACGTTCACGCCCTTCAGGCCGTCCGGGTCGTCAGAGTCGATCCAAATGCGCACCGGCAGCTCGTCAAGCTCATACTGCATACGCGCCTTTTCCCACTCCTGCGTAGCGGAAAGCACCTTTACACTTTCTTTCTTATAGCGCATCTTGTCAAGGTCCTGGTTCGTCCAGCGGATGTCCACCCACTTCGCACCGGCGCGGTAGGCTTCCTCCGCCACCATCAGTGCGATCTCAGACTGCGCCGTATCCGCCAAGATTACAGCGCCCTGACCCTTTTTGATGTTCACGCCCATCTTAACGATGAGCTTTGCGTACTTTCTCAAAATCGATTTTGTCATCGTTTATCCCTCCCGAATTATAGCTCGGCAACTTTCTGCTGCAAGGCTTCGTTCTTTTTCGCAACACCCTGCTCCATATCCACCTTCATCTGGTGCAGCTGCTTTGCGATGCTCTCGTCGGAAAGCGCCAGCATCTGCGCCGCCAAAATCGCAGCATTGTCCGCGCCGTCAATCGCCACCGTCGCCACCGGAATGCCGGAGGGCATCTGCACGGTTGCAAGCAGTGCGTCAAGGCCGTCGAGCGTGGAAGACTTCACCGGAATGCCGATGACCGGCAGCGTCGTGTGCGCAGCCAGCACGCCCGCAAGATGCGCAGCCTTGCCCGCCGCCGCAATGATAACGCCAAAGCCGTCCTTTTCCGCGTTCTTAGAGAATTCCGCCGCGGCCTCCGGCGTGCGGTGTGCGCTCATCACGCGCGCCTCCACCGGGATGCCGAACTGCTTCAATCTGCGAATCGCCGGGGAAACCACCGGAAAATCACTGTCACTGCCCATAATCACTGCAACTTTTTTGCTCATTGAAAATCACCGATCCTTTCAAGTTTTGCGGCGTAAAAGAAAGCACCGCGAAAAAAAGAAAATAGGCTGTGCTCAAAAAACACAACCTATGCTTCTAAAATTGACCGCAAAACGCCCATGCAGATACAGTAAAAATGCACATCAGTTCAGCCATATCGCACCTCCGGCACTTGCAGCCTTGAATTTTCTGTCCTTAGTCTGTCTCAAGCGACTGATAAATCAATCCATTAAGCAGACCTTTAAGGCAGCAATGTATAACGTTGGTGCACAAGCTGCGCCGTCAGATTTTTCGTCAGGCTGCACGGAACACCCACAGGCAGGCTGACGCCCGGCAAGGGGGGTTACGGTCGGCATGGCGGAAAAACGCAAGCCAATTGCGTGCCAAGCCGTAGGCGTACTTTATACGTTGTTGCCTTTATCATTTTACGGGATTTAACGCGTTTTTTCAATAGTTTTTGCCGTTTTTAGAAAAAAATCCAAAATTCTCCCCAACTCGTGGACATGCGTTGTATACCTCGATATGTCCCCTTTCTCCGCTTCCGTCTCACCATATATTAAATACATAGCAACACACCTTGAAATGCAAAAGGCATTTTCTGCGCGCCTCCGCACTTTATTTTCCTCATGTCCGACAAAAAAGGACGGCTGAAAAGCCGCCCTTCAAAAGACTCCTAATTGGGTCCCTTGCGGCTAAACTGTTCACCGGACAGTTTAACCTATTGCTCGCCGCCAACTCTACTTTACTCCTTTGGCGTTTCCGTCGCAAAAATCTCCTTCGCGCTTGCGGCTAAACCTGCCATACCCTGAATCTCGGACGGAATGATAATCTTCGTCGCCTTGCCGTCCGCTACTTTCTCAAGCGCTTCAAAGCTCTTCAAGGTCAGCACAGCTTTATTCGGATCGGCTTCGTTGAGAAGCTTAATGGAATCCGCCAACGCACGTTGCACGGAGAGGATTGCCTCCGCTTCACCCTGTGCTTCTCTGATTTTCGTCTCGCGCACAGCCTCCGCGCGCAGGACGGCAGATTCCTTCTGGCCTTCCGCAATGAGGATGGCGCTGCGTTTTTCACCCTCTGCGTCCAAAATCTTCGCACGGCGCTCGCGCTCCGCCTTCATCTGCTTCTCCATCGAATCCTGAATTTCCTTCGGCGGAATGATGTTTTTCAGCTCCACGCGGTTGACCTTAATGCCCCACGCATCGGTCGCTTCATCCAGAATGACGCGAATTTTCGAGTTGATAACATCGCGCGAGGTCAGCGTGTGGTCAAGCTCCATATCACCGATGATGTTTCTCAGCGTCGTTGCGGAAAGGTTCTCAATCGCGGAGATTGGGCGCTCCACGCCGTAAGCATACAGCTTCGAGTCCGTGATCTGGAAATACACCACCGTGTCGATCTGCATCGTGACGTTATCCTTCGTGATAACGGGCTGCGGCGGGAAATCGATGACCTGCTCTTTCAGCGAGACCTTCTTCGCAATGCGGTCGATAAACGGAATTTTCAAATGCAGGCCCGTGCTCCACGTGGCGTGGTACGCGCCGAGTCTTTCAATGACGAATGCGTGCGCCTGCGGCACCACCTTAATGTTCGCCGCAAGCAGTGCGATGACAAGAGCGATGAGAATGATAATGCCCACAACGCCCCAGTTAATGTACAGTTCAAAATCCATGTTTTTACCTCCAGTTTCAATTTAAGATACAACCGGTGTCACGATAAGCTTTACGCCCTCAATGCGCACCACCTGCACCTTTGTGCCTTTTTGAATACGGACATTTTCTGTGCTGCGTGCTGCCCAGTCGTTGCCGAGCACTTCCACGCGTCCATGCGCCGCAAGGTTATCGATATCCTCCGTCACAACGGCGGTCTGCCCCACCACGCGGTCGGCGTTCGTGTGCGTTTCCTTGTTTTGCAGGAACTTTTTCACGAGCGGACGCGTTGCCAAAAGCAGAACGAGCGTCACCACAGCGGCAATCAGCACTTGCAGCCAAACCGGCGCGCCGCACAGCTGCGCGATCATGCCGGCGATGCCGCCGCCCACAAACCAGATGGAAATAAGCTGCGCGCTCATGCCCTCCAGTATTGCAGCAATCACAATGACCGCCACCCAGATCATGGTTTCCAAAATCATTCCCCCTTTCTCAAAGCGGAAGCCGCATACACGCGCCCGATCCGTTCAGGCGCCCGCGCTCCCTATCCTCATCATATCGGATTTTCATAAAATATGCAAGAGGTTTTCTTCCCCGGAAAAATATTTTACACAGATTATAAAATACCGCGCCCGATTCTGCCGAGCGCGGCTTCCATATTCTTATCGATTCACATGCTCCATGCTGAGCTTCACGCGCAGCCCGTCGCCTGTGTTCTGTACGGAAACTTCAATATAATCGCCGTCGTCGCTCATGCGGTCGTTTTTACCCACAAGGCTGAACCGGAACTGCACGCCGCTGCCGCTTTCGCCGCCCGCCACGTCTTTCAAATACGTTTCAAGCTGCGCCGCGTCATACGTTTCTTTCGTCTTTTCCGCCTGCGTGTAGCGCGTCACGGCATACGGGTCGTTAAACTGCGCCGTGAATTTCTCCACAAACGCTTTAATTTCTGCCGTGCCCGCATCGTTGTTTTCAAACATCTTCTGCGCTTCCGCATAGCCGAACACACCCGCACCGCCGTAGTTTGTGGCAAGATTCGTTTCCATCGTTTGCCCGCCCCACGCGTAGTCCAGCGAGTAGCCGTAGTCGCCGGCCTTTTGGTCGTCCTTCAGTCCCAGCGCCTTCACGGCTTCATCCGCAGACTTTCCGAAGCATCCGAGCAGCGCTTCATTCACCGCCGCGTCCGATGTCTTTCCTCCGCCGGAAGATCCGCCGTTTCCGCCCGCACAGCCCGTAAAAAGCAGCGCCGCAAGCAGCAGACACAACGCCAAGCTGACATACTTTTTCATACGATCACCTTTCCTTTTTTCGGCTTAAAAAGCCGCCGTACCAAGGCTTTTTTGAACGTACCGAA
>OIBP01000877.1_pt1 | contig 10511 bp, 10 predicted proteins | sample 1581061 | NCBI WGS metagenome assembly OIBP01 (sample SAMEA3882514, study PRJEB24775) | human gut metagenome | biome: human-associated habitat; feature: intestine environment; material: feces | place: Netherlands | collected 2009/2010 | reverse complement strand
TGACATCGTTTACCCTTCCCGAATGGACGCTGATCGGAGTGCGCGAGGTGCGCGTGGGGCGTGAGAGCGGTCACGCGCAACGCAGGAAGCGCGGAGCAGCGGCCCATGAATGACATGATTGAATCATCATAACAAACGCCGCAAGGTTAGCCTGTTCAAACTCACCCGAAAGATGGTTCGCGGTAGCTATTTTTTTGAGTTGGATCCGATGGGATTATTGAGCATGGCAATGGCGAGAAGCGCGATCGAGAGCATGATGCCAGCGACCGTCCAGAACCAATCGTCTTGCCCGATGACGAACGCTGCGAAATCGATAAGGATGATAACGAGCGCCGCAAAACTGCACCAATGAGCGATGCGCGCATTCACACGATCGCGCATCTCTATCTTCTCAGCTTCGGAGATGGGTTTGTGCTCGTTTGGACTCATGGTTCGATTATAGCTTGTTTATACGCGTGGATGTTGCAATGTAAGAAACGGTGCGTACTTATTACGCGATTTGGTCAAGCGCTTACTGCATGATGAAGCCGGTGCCCTGTATGGTGAAGAACGCGACCACGATGATGCCGACGATGATGCGGTAGACACCGAACGCGGTGAAGTCGTTCTTCTTGATGTAGCCCATGAGGAACTTGATGGAGATCACCGACACGACGAATGCCGTCACGATGCCCATCACAAGCACGGCGATCTCGGTGGCCGTCATGACCAGGCCCACGGCCATCAGATACTTGATGAGCTTCAGCACGCCCCAGCCGAACATAACGGGAATGGCCAGAAAGAACGTGAACTCCGCCGCCGCCGTGCGCGAGCAGCCGCAGAGCATGCCGCCGATGATGGTGGAGCCCGAGCGCGACGTGCCGGGGATGATGGCAAGCATTTGGAAGCAGCCGATCTTCAGCGACGTCTTCCAGTCGATCTCGTCCACGGTGCGCACGCGGAACAGGGCCATCTCGGCGTCGTCGCCATCGTCGCCCGGACCCACCTCGGGCACGGGACGCGCATGGGCGCCGCGGGGACGCCGGGGGGCGCGACTGGCCAGGTAGGCTGCCTCGCGTCGACGGTTGCGCCGCTCCAGCAGGATGAACACGACGCCGTAGACGATAAGGGCGATGGCCACCGTCCACGCATTGTAGAAGTACTCGTTGAAGAAGTCGTCCAGCGTAAGCCCGATGGCCGCCGCCGGAATGCAGCCGATGGCCACCATGCCCCACAGCCGCCACGTGCCGCGTTTCTCGGCCGACGTCTTCTTCGGTGAGAACGGGTTCAGCTTATGAAAGTACAGGATGAGCACGGCCATGATGGCGCCCAGTTGGATGACCACCAAGAACAGCTCCAGGAACTCCGCCGACACGTTCAGCTTCACGAACTCGTCCACGAGAATCATGTGGCCCGTGGAAGAGATGGGCAGCCATTCGGTGATGCCCTCCACGACGCCGATGAAGAACGCCTTCAGAACTTCGATGAACATGTCCACAGAAACTGCCTCCGTACGATTTGCTTGTCTGTCGGCCCAAGCGGCGAGCGGCAACCCAGGCCAGAGCGCGCCGCCAACACGAGGAAAAGCGCACAAGGGGCACTCCCTCTTTCGAGCCTCGGAAATGCTATCACGGCACTGCGAATCGTCAGGATTCCTACGGAGAAAGTCCACGTTTGTCACTTTGGTCTACCGAGGCGCCGGCCAGCCCAGCGTTCGCAGCGCGCGACACAACCCGTCGTGTCGCGCGTGCCGCCCATTCCACCATGGCTTGTGCACGTAGCCGATTTCATGTCAGATACAACATAGCAAGTAGGTTCGTTTTCCCTGCTCAAATCCTCTTTTCGAAAGCAACGATGCGCCAACGAACACCAAGCATCGTGGTAATAAAACTATCGAAGATCGCACTTTTACCAACGATGTCAGTTCCATTGGGGTATCATGGGACACCCGCGAGAGACCGGAAGCGAAATGTTTTTCCGGCCCGGCAAACGCAGCTTTCAACTCAACAGGCCTCGCCCTCTTCCTGGCGCTCAGGCGCACTGCGGCACAACCCGCGGCGCACGGACGTCCTTGCCTCATCACGGATGCGCCCACCAACCGAAGGGTCTCCCCCTTCCGACAAAAGGATACTATCATGCTGAAAGCTGCCCACCCCGGCGGTCTGATCCCGCCCATCCTCCATCCCTCCCCGCTCAACCGCGAAAACACCGGCGAGCGCACCGACCGGACGGGCGCGCTCCTGTTCGCAGGCGCCGTGGCTTCCTTCGGGCTAGCTCTCGTGCTCATCGGCGCTGCCGTTTCGTTCGCCGCCGGAGCGCCAGCGCCGGCGAACCTCGACCAGTCGACCCTCGTGTTCGGATCCTTGGCAGCGGCCTGCGCCCTGGCGGCACTCGGCATGATGCTGGCCTTGCGGGAGAGAAGCCTGCGCACGCAGCAAATGCGCCGCGTCACCCGTGCCGAGCAGATCCAGGGAGAGCTGGACAGTCTGGGCCTCACGCCCAAGGAGATGCCCATTGCCAAGCTCATCCTGCAGCATCAAAGCTATGCGACCATCGCCGCCGAGCGGCACCTGGCCGTGCGCACGGTGCAATTCCATGCCACGAATATCTTCCGGAAGGCCTATGTCAGCAATCGGCGCGATTTCGAGCGTGTCATCCTGGCCGACGAGCGCAACGACGACCGGAGCGACGGGGGCCGCCGCGACACTCCCTGCTGCCGCAGCAACCAAACGACACCGCCCGACGGCCGAGGCGCCGCGCGCCCCGGATGCGCCCTCTGCGGCCAAAATACCTGCTTGCCCGGGGGCGGCTCCGACAACCCGGCGACGGGCCTCCCCGCGCAAAACCCTGGCAGCGAGCAAGAGCGCGGAGATCCCGACCGTCCCGCTGGCAGCCCCACGACCCTCCGCAGCAGGGCGGCCCTGCGCCACGGCAGGCAGGAGGGAGGACGGCCATAGCCAGCGCCGTTCGCTAGCGCGCCCGCACATCTGGTAGGCGGCGCCGGCACTCGCAGGCGCGTCCGCGAGAGGTCATCATTGGGGAAACAGGCGCCCGCGCGCCGCCTTCGTCGTGGTGCCCGCGTGCTACCGTGAACCCATGAGCAACTTCGCCGACATAGCGTGCCCTGCATCGCCGCAACTCGAAAGCGCAACGACCGCCTCCCCTGACGGCCGCCCGAAAGACTCGGCAACATTTGCGGGAAGCCGCTCTCGAAAGACGCCCGACGTCCCCGAAGGCGAGATGCACGGCCACGGCTCCGGCGGCCCCAAGGACGTCTGGACGCACAACGTGGAAGCCACCGCGTCCCTCCTCATCGCCTTCGGCACCCTCATCACCACCTGCAGCGCCCAGGGCCTTTTCACCCCCTTGACCGCCAGTCGGTGGATTCTCGAGTACCTCGTTCCCTTCCAGCTGCCGATTTTCTACTTCTGCCTGGGCTTTCTCTACCAGCGCTACCGCACGACGCGCACCCCTCGCGCCTGGGGCCAGAACCTCCGCCGCGAGCTGGCGCTCATGGGCATCCCCTTCGCGGCGTTCACCGTGCTCGTGCTGCTCACGAACTCGGCCGTCGGCGCGAAGCCGCCTCTGTCGGTCGCCGATCTCCTCCGCGCGCTCTTCATCGAGCCCGTCATTCCCGTCGGCTACTTCTATACCTGCCTCATCATTTACGCCATCACCCCCACCGTGAAGAGCCGCCGCAACGCCAGCGGCCTCCTGTTCGCCGCCGTCGCAGCGAAAGCGGCCATCGTGGCGCTCGCTTCGCTGCCCGCCACCGCCGAGATGGCCACGCGCCTCCCCTACGCCGTCACCTCCGTGGCCGAGAACTGGATCTGGGTCGCCGGCGGCATGGCCATGGCGCTCTACCGGGGCCTGCCCCTCGTGCGCGGATCCGAGAAGGCCTGGGCCCTCGGCGCCCTGTGGGTGGCCACCAGCGTGATCGCCTTCTACGCCGGCTGGACCGGCGAGACGTCCCACGCCGTTCTGGACGCGCTCGGCGTGCTGTGGGCGACCTCCCTGTTCTCCACCGTGTTCCGCAGCGGGCGGCAGAACCGCTTCTACGACTTCGTGACCCGCTACACCATGGCCATCTGGCTCTTCCACGGCATCTGCCTCGCCCTGTACTTCCATCTTTGGAAGGCGGCCGGCATCTCCGTCACAGCAGCACCGTGGATGGCGGCCGTGGGGGCGGCGCTCGTCTGCTACGGCATGCCGGTGCTGATCATGGCCGTCCTTTCGCGCCTTGGGAAGGCCGGCATCATCGTGTATCCGGCCCGCTATCTGCCGCCCGCGCCGGCCACCATGCTCCGGAAGACGCCGCACTAACGTATACTAGGGCCCATGAACAAGTCGCAAACATCTTTCCTGGCGGGGGGCGACCCGTATCTGGCGCCGTTCTCGTCTATGACCGACGGGCAGCTGCGCGACCCCAAGCAGCTCGTGGGCCTGGCCCGCGCCATCGACCCGGAGGGCGCGCCGGAGCGCTTGGCGTCGGGCCTGTTCGTCGCTGAGTCCGTGAACGTCATCGACCGCGCCCTTAACGCCGGGTGCGTCCCCTTCGCCGTGCTCACCGATGCGCGCTGGCTCGCCGCCTCCGAAGTGCTCTTGGAAAAGGTGCACACGGCCAATCCGGCCGCCCCCGTGGCCGTGGTCTCCTCGGAGGAGATGCGCTCCATCACCGGCTACGAGGTGACCCGCGGGCCCTTGGCCGCCTTTCACCGGCCGCCCGAGCCCGACCTGGCCGCCCTGCTTACTGGCGCCCACCGCGTCGCCGTGCTGGAGGACGTCACGAACTACACCAACATCGGGGCCATCTTCCGCAGCGCCGCCGCCCTCGGCATCGATGCGGTGCTGCTCACGCCGGCCTGCCATGACCCGCTGTTTCGCCGCGCGTCGCGCGTTTCCATGGGTACGGTGTTCCAAGTGCCCTGGGCCCGCATCGGCAGCGCGCGCGATTGGGCGTGCGAGGGCGTGGCGCGCCTGCGCGACGCCGGCTTTGTCACAGCCGCCCTGGCCCTGGCCGACGACGCGCTTTCCATCGCCGATACGCGCCTGAAGGCGACCGACAAGCTGGCCCTCGTACTGGGCACGGAAGGCGACGGCCTGGCCGCCTCCACCATCGCCGCCTGCGACTGGACCGTGCGCATCCCCATGCACCACGGGGTCGATTCCCTGAACGTCGCCGCCGCCAGCGCCGTCGCCTTCTGGGAAACCCGCCGGGAAGGCTAGCGTCGCGCAGCCACATCCCGTAGCTGGGAAGACTAGCGTCGCGCAGCCTCATCCCGTAGGGGCTGACCTTGGTCAGCCCTCATCAGGCAAGGTTATCCCTCTTGTGAGGGGCGACTGAGGTAGCCCCCTACGGATGGAGCGGAAGCTCGGCCCCCTACGAGCCGGTCGGAAGTCCCATGGCGTTCGCGATCGCCATCGTCACGCCCACGGCTATCACGCCCACGACAACCAGCGCGATGCCCAAGATTCGCAAACGAGCTCCCTGCAGAAGGCGAAGCCTCGGAGCCGCCCGACGTAAAACGCGGACGTCGGTCAAAATGAAAAGAAAGCCCGTGAAGAACGGAATACCGAACGTCCAATACTGAAAGGCGAGCAGCCAGAACGGCCAGGTGGCGTAACGTTCGTCGGGCGTGAACGGCATTGCGATGAGAACTGCCATGAACAGCAGCCACACCACCAAGAGGGCGACATCGACCACGAGCCCTGCCGTCTCACCGGAGGAGAGCGTCGAGAAAGCACGCCTTACCCGAGAAACGACTACGCCATGCGGTCTGTCATCGATCGGAGCTGCGGCACTCACCGCCGTCGCGGCCCAATCCGCAGGGGAAACCCGACCCGCGCCGGCGACCTGGGTCACAACGACACCCCGGTCTGCAGGAGAAGCCCCGGCTGGGGCGAGCGCCGCGAGGAACGCCGCCTTCAGGTCGCGCACCGTCTGGAAGCGGGCCGCCGGATCAAAGGCGCAGGCGCGCTGGAGCACGGGGCGCAGCGCGAAAGGCACTTCCGGCCCCGCGAATCCCGCCGCAGCCACCGACGGCGACGGATCGCGCTCGGCCAGCAGGTAGTAGAGCAGCATTCCCAGCGCGTACACGTCGCTGCGCTCGTCGGTCTGCCCGTAGCCGAACTGCTCGGGCGGCGCGTAGCAGCGCGTGCCGAAATGAGCCGTGTCCCCCGCAGCCCCCTCGCGAAAAGCCCTGGCAATGCCGAAGTCGATGATCGTGAGACCCGCATCGCTCACCACGATGTTCGATGGCTTCAAATCGCGATGGATCAAAGGCGGCGAGAACTGCTCGTGCAATTCCATCACCCCGTCGCAAAGGAGTGGAAACCACTGCGCCGCCAGGGCGACCGATCCGTCGCGTTCGTACACCTCGTCCCGCAGCGCGCGTCCCTGGATGTATTCCATGACCACCACCAGCTCGTTGCCAGTGGTATGAACATCGTAGATGCGCGGCAAATGTCGGAAGCGACGCCCGGCGCGCTGCGCTCGGAACAAGTGGCCGTAGGCATCCCCCATGGCCGCATCAACCGCGATGCGCTTGCGGACGAACGGCCCGAGCTCCGCCGCATTGGCCCCCACGAAGTACACCACTTCGGTCGTCTCGTGGGGCACCGTCTTCAACACCTCATCGACGCGATAGCAATCATCGCGGGCAAGGGCGGCGAGGTATGCGGCAAGCGGGTCGTTTTCCATAGATGCCATGGTACCAAAGTTAGCTGATGGTCGCCTCGTCGAACCGGTAAAGCTCCTCCTCGGTTTTCTGCAGCGTGTAGCCATGGCTGATGGCGAAGATGACGATGGCATCCCGCCGATTCTTGCAGTACAGCTCGTTGGCGCCTCCCGCCTGCAGAAGGCGGTTCGCCTCGCGCAGCGTGCATCCCATGGCGAAGGCGATCTTCAGCAAGTTGTCCCGGGAGGCGCGGCGGGCGCCGGTGAATATCTGGTAGCCGAAGGTCTCGTTGATGCCCGCCTCGCGCACCACGGCCGCACGCTTCAGACCCTTCTCCGCCAGAAGCGCGTTCAGGTACTCCGCCAGACTACGCTCGCCCACCTCGCGCCGCTTGATGAACGCCCGCGGATCCGGCGCATCCAAGAGCTCGGCCAGCATGTCCTCTGTCAGCGGTTCCTCCACGCGCTTCTTTCTCCTTCGACCCATATCACGAAGCCCCTATTGTAGCGCCCCGAGCGCCCGCCTTCGAAGACGGGCGCCCGAGACATGCGCCATCGGGCACGCTAGCTCAGCGAGAACGTCTGCTCGGCGATGAGCTCGTCGCTGAAGCTGAAAAGCTCTTCCACCTCGACGGTAAGATCGCTCATGTCGGCGAGCTCGTAAGCCGACTCGTAAGTGATGGAGGAGCCAGGCTTCACCTCGTTCATCGACTTGCCGGACTCCTCGGCATCGGCGACCACAGCCAGCTCGAGCTCGGTTCCGTTCTGGAAAGCTTTGGCGTGAACCGCCACTGCGGGGCTGGTCGCCTCGTCGGAGTTGTTCGTGAAGGTGTAGGTCACCACGGCAGCTGGATTTCCCCGATAGTCCTCGGTCACGCGGCAGTCGTCGATGGTGACGCCGTAAGCGGCCTGCGTCGCCTCGCTCTGCTCGGCCGCCTGGGGCTCGGCCGCAGATCCGGAATCTCCGGCCGCTACGCCTTGCGCCGTCGCCGTATCAAGCCCGCTCTCCTCCATGGCCTGGTCGAGGGCGGCGCTGAAGGCGCTCTGCATCACGAGCACAAGGATGAAGGCGATCACAGACAGCACGAGGCCGGCGACGCCTAAGCCCTTACCGCTCTTTTTCCCTTTCGAAATGCCCACCAACCCGACGATGGCGAAGACGATGCCGAGGATGGCCAAAAGGAAGGAGAGGTTGTTGATGATCGGCAGAATCGAAGTGACCAGTGCCACGATTCCCAATACGAGAGAAGCCACGGCCATGGCCGAGCGAGGTTGCGTTTCCATAGATGATTCCCTTCTTCTAAACGCGCTATTCCTAACGGACAAGGAAGAAGGGTATCCGTTCTCGTTAACCGTTTCATTAGCTGCCAGCTAAGGCAACGGCAATTTTTCCCTAGCTCAGATCGACCTTGGCGCGCACGAGGTAGGCGGACAAGGCGACGCCGCCCGCGGCCACGGCAAGGTTCACCACCGTCTGCATGACGGACACCGTGCCGAGCATGAACGATGCCGTGCCCGTGTCGCCCATCATGGCCAGCACGCCAACGATAGAGAACAGAAGAGAGATCACCCAGCCAATTCCCACATACAGCGCCACGGCCGCGGCCACCTTATGCCGCCGCGCCCACCATGCGCCCAGCGTCAGCGAGAGGAACGCCAGCCCCACGGTGTAGGCGGCGGACACGAGCGCGTTCGCCACGCCTATGACCGACGAGGCCACACCACCGCTGCCCGTCAGCGCCGACCAACCGCCCAAAAGCGACAGCACCACCGACACCATGTCCCCATCGCCGTCGGAGATCGCGAGCACGGCCAATGAGGCGAGCGCGCAGGCCGCAAGCGTAAACACCGCCGCCAGCAGGAAGGCGGCGCAGAATTTCGCCGTCACCAGCGCGCCCGTGCGCACCGGCAGCGTGAGCGTGAGATAGCCCTCGTCGGTGAACATCGTGCGATAGAAGCGCATGGCGATGAACACGTAGACCGCCACGAGGCTGGCCCACACGAGAAAGGCGCAGAACAGCGCCGCCATCACGAGCACCACGGTCAGGTTGGAAGCGGCCGACGCCTCGTTGACATAACGGGAGGCGAATCCCGCCGCGCGGCTCACGGCGTCGGTGGCCTCGATGCAGCCGATGCCCACCACGCCAGCGACGACCATAATGGCCAGCATGATGGCCGCAGGCTTCACAAGCGCCCGCATTTCCTGGGCGAAGAGCTTTCCTAGCATCGGAACTCCTCTCGGAAGAACGCGTCCAGCGTCGTGCCCTTCCCCTGGGTCACATAGGCCACGGGCGCGTGCAGAAGCATCTGGCCATAGCGCAGCAGGATGAAGTCGTCCAGAAACGCCTCCACGTCGCGCACGAGGTGGGTGGAAAGGATGATGGACGACTGCGGCCGATAGGCGCGAATAACCGTTTGCAGGATGTAATCGCGGGCCGCCGGATCCACGCCGCCGATGGGCTCGTCCAAAAGATACAGCGCCGCGTGACGGGCCATGACGAGCGTGAGCTGCACCTTCTCAACGGTGCCCTTGGAAAGCGCCGCGCACGGGGCGCCCTCGGAAACGCCGAGCCGAGCAAGCATGTCCCGGGCCAAGGCGGCGTCGAAGTCCTCGTAGAAGTCGGCGAAGAAGGCGATCATCTCGCGCACGCGCATGGAACGGGAGAAGTAGGGCCGCTCGGGCAGGTAGGAGACGAGCGCCTTCGATTCCGGGCCTACCTCATAGCCCGCCACGCGAATGTCGCCCGCCGTCGGATGGGCCACGCCGGCGATCATCTTCAGCAGCGTGGTCTTGCCCGAGCCGTTCGGGCCGAGCAGCCCTACGATGCGGCCGGCGGCCAAGCTGACAGTAAAGCGGTCGAGCGCCACCGTGGCGCCATAGCGCTTAGTGAGGTCGCGGCACTCGAGCAAGGGCGGCGGCGCGACTTCGGGGACAAAGGCATCCACGGGAAGCCTCCTCATCGTTCGGAATCACTGGCTCCATCCTAGCACGGACGCCAACGGCCAAGCGGGAACCCCATCGAATGAGCGAATCGCTCCCGCCGCATGGGCGCATGGACCTTCCCACCGCATGGACGCATGGACGAATCAGTCATGCAGCGCGTTTCCGAAGGCATCGACAATGCACCCTCTTGTTTTGAGAAAGAATTTCGAGTTGTTAGAGTTCGCGCGCAGAAAACCAGCCGCTCCAAATCAGCAATTCAGACAAAACCGCCATCAAAATGGCGAGATCGCCCTCTCATTCGCTCGACTAAGTCTAACAACTCGAAATTCTTGCCAAAAAGAGGGAGGCGCTTTGCTCCAAAAGCGAAAACCCTGGAAGCGCGCCGTCCCGCCCCCGTTAAACCCGCTCGAAGGCCCAGAGGTTGGCACATTGGGCGAGCACGCGCTGAACGTCCCAGGTGCGGGCGCTGTTGGCGGGGCTGTTGGGGTCGTGGATGACCAGCTCGCCGTTGTCGGCCACGCCGGCCACCACGAGAAAGTGTCCCGTGTCCGTGAAGTCGCCGGGGCGCACGCTGCAGATGACGGGATGCCCCTCAGCGAGCTCCGCCGCAAGACGCCCCGCGTCCGCCGGCACCTCATGGGAGGAAAGACCCAGCTCGGCCGCGCCGTCGGTCATGAGGCGCCAGGCGGTGAGTCCCCCCTCCACATAGCCGCCGGCCTCGCTGAAGGCGGCCATGGCGGCGGGATCCTTGTCGGTCTTCCCCGTCAGCGCGATGTAGACCATGGCCAGGCTCGTCGGCCCGCAGCCGGCCTCCCGCACCGTGGTACCGGCATAGGGCGCATCGCGGTACTGGGGATCGGTCTGGTAGAGGAAGGGCAGATGGCCGCCGCGCCACTCGTCACGCGGGGTGCT
>OIBP01000873.1_pt1 | contig 10566 bp, 11 predicted proteins | sample 1581061 | NCBI WGS metagenome assembly OIBP01 (sample SAMEA3882514, study PRJEB24775) | human gut metagenome | biome: human-associated habitat; feature: intestine environment; material: feces | place: Netherlands | collected 2009/2010 | reverse complement strand
AAATCGCGGGTGTAGACCTTTTCCTGCACATCATCCAAACAGCTATCGTAGCGGTTTGCAATGATAGCCTGACTATTCTTCTTGAACTCTTCCAAGTCATTAACAACTTCGCTGCCAAAGAAGGTACTGCCATTCTCCAAAGTCGGCTCGTAAATAATGACTGTCGCACCCTTAGCCTTGATGCGCTTCATGACGCCCTGAATGGAGGACTGACGGAAGTTATCAGAGTTGGATTTCATGGTCAAGCGGTACACGCCAATCACGCAGGGCTTTTCCTGAGATTTATCGTACTCATTATCTTCGCCATAGCCATAGTAGCCGGCCATTTGCAGCACACGATCAGCAATGAAATCTTTGCGGGTACGGTTGGATTCTACAATCGCTTCAATGAGATTTTCCGGAACATCTGCGTAGTTAGCCAAAAGTTGCTTTGTGTCCTTGGGCAGGCAGTAACCACCATAGCCGAAAGAAGGATTATTGTACTGGTCACCAATTCGAGGATCAAGGCATACACCCTTAATGATCTGCTGAGTGTTCAAGCCCTTCATTTCGGCGTAGGTATCCAGCTCATTGAAATAGCTGACGCGCAGAGCCAGATAGGTATTGGCGAACAGCTTGACCGCCTCGGCCTCAGTAAAGCCCATGAACAGGGTATCAATGTTCTCCTTGATCGCACCTTCCTGCAGCAGACCAGCAAACTCATGTGCAACCTCTACCAATCGCTCATCACTTAAATCAGTGCCAACGATGATACGAGAAGGATAAAGATTGTCGTACAGAGCCTTAGATTCACGCAGGAATTCCGGGCTGAAGATGATGTTCTTGCTGTTGAACTTCTCACGCACGGATGCGGTGTAGCCCACCGGAATGGTGGACTTAATGACCATGATGGCGTTCGGGTTATATTCCATAACCAGTTTGATCACAGCTTCGACTGCAGATGTGTCAAAGTGCTGGGTGTGGCTATCGTAGTTCGTAGGGGCCGCTATCACAACAAAGTCCGCATCAGAGTATGCAGCCTTTGCATCCAGAGTTGCGGTCAGGTTCAATTCTTTTTCTGCGAGATACTTCTCGATATAGTCATCCTGAATCGGAGACTTACGGTTGTTGATCATCTCAACCTTCTCCGGTACAATATCAACTGCCGTTACCTGGTGATGCTGAGAAAGCAGTGTAGCAATAGACAATCCAACATAACCAGTACCAGCAACAGCAATTTTGTAATTCTTCATAGTAATAATCCTCCGTTCCTTTTCGGAAATCTCTTCAAAAAACAATTTATATATATGTACACATCCTGTATTTCAGAATGGTATTTCTCTTTTGTTACTTAGCTCACACCGCTAAGTGTTGTTTCATGCTATCGTATCTTCTTGATCCTCAACTTACTTGATAGCACAACAACAAGCCTGTATACAGATTGCAGCAACAATCTATACGCAGGCTCGCCTTCGTACCTCCTTATTCTGTTTTCTGCTCTATCAGCTTTCGCTGTGGTGGGTTAAGTATAGAGCGCAACCAGAAGCCATTAGCACCTGAAATCACGCTGGCTGTAACGCACCATGACAGGCAAAAACAGGTTGAGGTGAAAAGGTCAAGCCGCGTAAACCCGCATGAAATCAGGCTTTTCTCTGGTTGTCCATATGCGGTTGTCAAGTAAGGAACAAAAATTTTTGCAAAAAAATAAGCCCTACAAGGCTTTCAATCGGTTCTTACACCAATTTGAGCCTTGTAGGGCTTATCTTCTTATTCATAATTCGGGGGCTTAACCTGACTACAGATGATATTATTCCAGCATACACCAATCGCCTGAACTGAAATACACCGCTCCCACGTACAGCATTTTTATGGACGAAGACTCTTTACAAGAATCTGAAATTCCTGTTCTGTATCCACAAAGTGGTAAGGCGCATACTCACCATACGCTGTTGGCCTGCTGATTGTTACAAGCTGTACTCCCTTATATCCAACCTCTCTGTTCAATTCTCTTTTTAATTCCACCAGATGCTTCCCATGCGTCGTTTTTAGAGCAAAGCAACCATGTGCATTACGATCTTTTGCTACCAAATAGCACATTATTCAGCACCTCCTTAAATTCATGTTCATTCCGAATCAATCCATTTTCATACATTTCACGCATTATCTTCCCTGTTTCCACGGGATAACTCTTTTTATACAGATAATCATGAAGCCAGTTATTTAATTGCCTATCAAACAACGTATTAAATTGGATTTCTATGGGGTAATGCCTTCCACTTTTCTGATAGTACACATGGACACCCCTGTAACCATCATCCACTGCCTTTCCTTTTGCCATATCAGCAATCCGGAACGGTGAATGCTCTTCCTCCAATATTTGATCGTAGCTATCACAAAAAGCCCGGAAGCCCAGAATATCATTAAATACTTTTCGTGTCTGATGATCCGGGTAGTAACGATCATACTTCAAAAGCATAGAATCCAAGCTCTTAACCCTGTAGTCTAGCGCAATATTAGAAAGGATTTCCTGTTCATCCAACCACTCAGTCATCGAAATCAGTTCAGCAATTAACAAATCTTTATCAAAATAATGCAAGTTCTTCTTCAACGGAATTCCCAAATGCGACTCAAATGATAGTGCATCTAAAATTCCCACCGATAAGCCATTCATTTTCAGCAATTGCTCATTCATAGAGATGCCCCACTGTTTATTAGGATTCCTATGTTATCGGTTTTCAATTAATTGAGCCTCGTATAGCCTATCTGCTCATTCGATATAGTTTTAGTGACCAGCTGTTCTTAGCAGCCTTATCATCACTCGAATTATATTTCGTCTGAGTTATCGCATGAGCAAGCTGGTTTTCCATCAGCATTCACTTCCCAGCAACAGGTTCAACGGGAGTGTATACTCTTCCTATTATGCTTTCATCTTACCATAAAACGCCGTGCATATCAAGCTGGCAGATGTAAACTTTTCAACATAGATTTGTCCATATTGCTCTTTCTTGACATCATGCCGTCCTTTAAATCGATGACTTTTTTCTGCTGGCAATCCCTTTGCCTCTCATTGTCTTCACTTCTTCTTCAAGGTAATAGTCACCATGATAGAATTTAGAAACATCCATATCAAGAGCTTCAATTACTCGACACGCCAAGCCAAAAGAACAGGTCAAAATACTTCTTTCCCCAGATTCCAACCTTTGATATTGACGCAAGGTTATTTTTGCGCGATCAGCAATCTCTTGTTGCGTCATCCTTAACATTTGTCGTTTTTTCAATAAGACGGCTGCCGCTGTTGGAATTATCGTTTGAAAGCCATCTAAAATTCCGGCATGCATAATATCGGCTCCCTTCATCACGTCCATTTGGACGTATTATACGTCCAAGTGGACGTGATGTCAAGTTCTACACTTTTGAGGCGAGAGGGCACTTTGTTCATCTTTTTCAAGCGAAATGATAACCGCATTTTTCTCGGCATCATATCGCCCCTTAAATTGATGATCCTTTCCTGCCACTAGGCCATTTGCCTCCAGCAGTGCCTGAATGAACTGTATTCCGTTAATCATCATCCGGCACTGCCCATCGGTCAGCAGCCTGTCCGGGACCTTAAAGGACATGGGATGTTCGGCGGTACACGGTGTAATCACAATAGACTTCCGATCTTTCCTCTGCAAAACGCAGATATAGGCCGGACTCCCAAGAATGCGAATAACGTCTTTTCCTACATTCATTCTTCGGCTTTCCGCCGGAATCGTCACCAGCAAATTCATAATTCGCTCAGAACTCATGTTGGCATTCCTCTCTCAGCAATCCCACCGCTCGGCTGTTCTATATTCTCAGGTTGTTTTGCCAAATCCGGCAACAATATATTTTCAGAAATTTCGCTTTCTTGGGGCATCATCTCATTTGAAAATGAATCTTCCTCCTGTACAGGCTCATCCAATACTGCTGACCCCTGATATCCAATAAAATCCTCAAACATGTTCATCTGATGGTCTGCAATGTAGTCATTATAAGATTTTCCTATGCGATTCTTATAAGTATCCGGGAAGAATTTCATCTGTTTTTTCTTCATTTCACCAGTAAACGGGTCTGTATATTCCTGTGGCTTCGGGGTGAACATGATTGCTTCTTCCAAATCAAACAACATACAAAGACCCTGATCTGAATTAGCCACCCGTCCAAGCACTTTATAACGGCATTCCCGATTCCAGTTCATGAGCCTGAAGATATTTTCCACAAATTCCAATGATGTAATATCCTTATTCACCCAGTTTTCGTCTTTCTGTCGCGCCCATTCAACAGACGCGCTGTCCTCTTCCGGGCACATAATCAACGCAAGCCGTTTCTTGTTGGGGTGCAAAATCGGAAGGACATACTTGATTCCTTCAAAAAGCCGAATGCAGGCCATATTGAATTTCATAACGCCGTACTTTATGCTCACTGCAGGCTTATTCAGCATGGAAAACTGGGTGCGCGGCGGAAGTTCATAGCCATCGAACTTTTCGTACTCCAGTTCTCTTTTATGTTCTTTCCGTATCTGCGCAAGTTCACGAATCAAGGAGATTTCCCGAACGCTCAGTTCCTGCGCCCTGCTTTTTTCTTCCATTCTATAAGTTCCTCCTACATCGACATCAAAAGATCATCCAGTTCACGCTGAACTTCATTTTTGCTCGGAATTGCACCAATCATGGGATTTTCTACGACTTGGCCAGATTCCATCACATCACTAACTGTAATGCTCTGAACCCATTTACTCCGATATAACCGGCATTTCAGATTCATCGAACAATTTTCTTGTTCATACTGATTTTTCCCAGTCAAAATCCGGGACTCATCTAATTCAAAAATCAGAAATTTTGCATTTCCCTGACCCCGGCAGATACCACGGCACTGGTAGCGGTAATTCATTTTCCAGTTCAGCGTTTGAAAGACAAGCCCAGAAAATGCTCTGGCTGAAAAAACACTATGAACGTCATTGTCATCTCTCCAGTGCATCGCCGTTGAAGAGTCACAGTTGCTCTTTCGCAGGATCACGACCTGCAGAATCGGATGATAGAGTAGTTCCACATACTCACAATCGTCCAACCGAGTATGGCAAGCCTTGCTGAAACGGATTCCATTTTTAGAAACCGTCATAACCGGGCTGCTCTGGTTGATAAAGCAAGTGCCTGAAACCGTCAGGTATTCAGATTGAAGGGCCTTTCCCAGCGTTGCCCCAGCCCTCATCTCTGCTATATCGTTCAGTTTCGCCACCTCTTCCGGCAGATAGGTGCTCAGGCAAAGGCTGCGGATGCTTTCGGCATTGATACCGTTCCAGTTCGGATGGATCCCCACAAAGCCTTTCAATGCTCCCTGCCGGATTACCACAATATCCTGCACACCGCACTTTTTGCTGCTGGATGCCACAAGATGTGCAGCCCGTGCAATCTCCGGCGAAACAATTGCTTCGTGATGTTCCGGGACATAGGCAGAGCAGCGATTCCCATTATTCTTTGTAACCTTGCCCAGCTTGTAGTCCACCACGATGCTCTTCCGGGCTTCCAGATCACCCCAGCGGCGTTCATTTTTCATGATGTTTGCTACCATCACACCGTTCCACTCCTGCCTGCCGCGCAGGGTGCTGCGCTTTTTCTGCGTCAGGATCATTGCAATCTGATCGTAGTTATAACCATAGATAAACGCCAGAAAGATAAAACGCACCGTCTTTGCTTCTTCCGGCTCAATTACCAACTGACCATCCTTCGTATGCCGATACCCCATCAGGTCGGCCACCGGGTACTGACCTGTCATAATACGCTGGTCATACGAAAGGATCATCCGGCGGCTCTTGTTGCCCGATTCCCAATCCGCCAGAAGTGCCTGTATATCGAGGTTGTACTGGCTATTCGGGTTAAGCGTGTAGATATTTTCAGTTTCAAAGTACACACCAATGGGATGTGCCGGGTGCATAGTTTTCAGGGCCGCGATCTGTGTCATGCAATCTGAAAAATTTCGGGCAAAACGTGAAATGCTGGCACAGATAATCAAGTCCATCTTCTGGTCTTTGGCATCTCGCATCATGCGTTTAAACGCATCACGTTTCCGCAGCGATGTGCCGGATTTTCCTTCATCGCTGTAAATGTCCTGCAAATTCCAGTTTTCCGTTTCTGCAATCTTTTTGGTGTAATATAGAGTCTGGTTTTCAATGGAAGAAATCTGTTCTTCGCTAGAGGTGCTGACACGGGCATAAACCGCTACACGCTTCAGGTCACTGTCGTAAATCGACGGTGTCGGTTTCGCCGGACGAAAGTAGTCTTTTGCCGTTTTCTGGCCCTGTTCTGCCTGCTTATGGATTCTGTCACGAATCTCTGCTTTTCGCCTTTCAGATTCCAGATGTCGGCTCTGCCAATCCACTCCACTTGGCAGCACGTCCACATCTTCTGCCGGGATATGTTCTACGTTCATTTTTCTTCAGCCTTTGTCATTTCATCTTCCAGTCGAATTCTCCACTCAAGATAATCTTTCCTTCGGATCGATGTATATTTTTCAGCCAAATCTTTCAGGCTCTGCCGCTGGTTATCAACGTCAAGAATAGTGTCGATTCTCTGGTCATCATCGTCTGTAACAATGTCCACCCGCATCGGCAAGTCAAACAGATATTTCAACAGAAAGCAGAAATCACAGGTGTTTGCTGCAAGATAGGCCCTTGTCTGCAAGAAAATCAGATTTACGGAACCATTTTTGCAATCTTTGAGCAGATGCACCATTTCCGGGCGTTTATAAATTTCCTTATTCCCTGTGATGTCAATATAGACACCAACCAGCCTTTTATCCGCATCATCCCTGAACTTTTCAGCATAGTAGGAACTGTGATAGGCCACTGCTGAATCCTTAGAGCGTTCCCACAGTTTTGCAAGTTTCACATAGCCACCCACCTTATACTTGCGGTTCATTCATAGCACCTTCTTCCGGCTGAACACTCCAATACCATCTCCGCTTCTTCTGGTAGCAGTGGATTCCCATTTCCGTTTTTACCATCCGCGCCACTCGTTTGCTGACACCCTCATTGTCCAGACGGCAATAAATTTCATTTGCGCTCATATCGCCTTTTTCAAGGAAATGCTTGATCCAGTAAACAGCTTTCTGCTGCTCGGTATCAAATTTAGGTTCGGTATCCGACTGTTGATTTTCAAAGGGTTGTGGTCTGCATTCCAGCCACCGAAAGCCCTTGTCGGCAGAAATGGAAAAACGGATGTCTTCTGCCGTAGGCGCAAGACTGTTTTTGATTTGATGTACGATTCTTATATCAGGATTCTCGGTATCCCGTTCCACTTGCAGGACGCTTCGTGCTGCTGCCACAACATCAATGCTGCCAAGGCTGCGGTACAGCCCTTTGGAGCCTTCTTTTTTGTTGAGGTGTCCAATCAGAACGATAGCGCAGTCGTAACCAGCAGCCCACATTCCAAGGCGGCGCATGAGTTTTCGCGCTCTGCCTGCAATCTGCAAATCAGAATCACTGCCAAGATAAGCCTGAATCGGGTCGATCACGACCAATCGCGGCCGGAATTCAATGATTGCCTGACGGATACGCTCATCGTCCAATGTAAGGCCGTTATAAACTTCTTCATTGATGAAGGCAATCTTCCTACAGTCTGCTCCACAACGTTCCAGACGGGGCTTTATCGTGTCTGAAACGCCATCCTCGGAACACTGATAAATCACTTTTTGCGGCGCACCAATTTTGCATCCGTCCGGGGTCTTACCTCCTGTTGAAAGTTCCGCAATCAGATTCATCATCATGGTGGATTTTCCATCGCCGGGATCACCCTGCAGCAGTGTGATTTTTCCGATTGCAATTAAGGGATACCACAGCCACCGTACATCCGTTGACTGAACTTCGCTATACAGTGTCAGCAGCCGTTCCATTTCGTTTTCCCCACTTTATTTTTACAGTTTGATTTCATGCTTTTATTATACACTTATCAGATGATTTTTTCTGTGAACCAGCAGTTCACTTGTTCCTTAAAATGTGACCTACTGGATCACATTTTGGCCTCAGAAGCCATCTCCGCTAGAGGGGAAAAATAATAATTCTGACTTCTATGCAAATTGCCTATTTGGTTCCTCTTGATTCATTTCTCCATAAGTCAAATAATTAAAGTATCTTATGCGGGCATTTGAAAGGAAGATCACTATATGTCCGTAAATCGTACTTCTCTAGGAAAACGAATCAGCTTCTACCGTTCAAAATCGAATCTGACGCAAGAAGTTCTTGCCGCAAAAGTCAACTGCAGTCGTGAATACATTGTCCAAATCGAAAATGGCACAAAGGTTCCAAGCCTTTCTGTTCTTGTCAAAATTGCCAACACGTTATCCGTTTCCGCGGATGAGCTTTTGCTCGACTGTCTTGAATATTCATCTTCCTCTGCACTGTCATTATCCGCATGGCAAAGGAGTTAAAGGCCATTCTTGTCAGCCTTGGAGTTTAACATTATTTCGCAGTAAAAAGCACAAAATAAAACGGCCCGCATAAGCTGCAGACGCACCCTCGAATTCTCCTGGGTGCTGTCTGTGGTTTACGCGAGCCTTCGATTTTTTGCTTCTGAAATTCTGTATTTACCTTAAATCAAGAAATCGCTGCACTTACTTTTCCTCATAACTGTTCAATGCATCCTCAAATGTAAAGCGAATTTTCACGCGCTTATCGTTGAAAACCTCAATGCGGTCAATAAAGGTTTCCACCACATTCTGTGACAGGTTCATCACATCGCCTGCTTCTTCTGCTGCACTTACGACAGTCTGCAAATTATCAGCATCTTTCCTTACTGGCAGGAAAATTTGATTTTTCTCGGTACGCAGCCTTTGAATCTGCGCCATTCTTTCATCTTCCTGCACTCGGTAAGCATCTCTCTGTCGGATGAACTCTTCCTTACTCATGTTTCCATCAGCATACTGCTCATACAGCGCGACGCGCTGTTTTACGAGCTCTGCCTTTTCTGCACTCAGCTTTTCTTCCTGCCGTTCCAGTGCGGAAAAGCAAATCAACGCTTTGCGTTCCCGTTCGTGCAGAATTTCCAGTATATGCTCCGCCTGTTTTATTTGCGCTGTCAGTGCACTTCGGGCAATCTCTTCCAGCAGTTCCTCAGAAATCGGGATTCGCTTGCAGGGGCTGTCCACCGCTGTGGCCGAAAATCTGCAGTTAAAAGAAGGGCCAAGTTTCTTGAGAACACGGTATTTCATCAATTTCTGGCAGTAGCCGCAGTAGACCTTTCCTTTCAGCGGATGCCTCGACTAGATATCGAATGCCCTTTTCCGGCACCAAACGCCCGAGGAACAATATGTAGGAGTCTTTTTCCAGTCCAAACTGCTCCGAGATCAGCTTTGCTTCCCGAATCTGCGGTCTATTCACACCATTGGGGATAAAGTGAGTTTTTCTACCATAGGTTTCCTTGAAATAGTCCTGCACGCCTTTGCTCAGAACAATGACCTCGTCCGCATATTTCGCAGCATTTTTTTCGCCTTGGTGGATAAACTTAGAACCAAGTCCTGATTGCCATTTCTCGCGCTGCCAGTCGATGCCGCCCGATGTCAAGTCTTGGACAACTTTTTTCACAAATAAATTTGAAAAATAACAAAAAAATAAGCCCTACAAGGTTTTCAGTCGGTTCCGAACCGATCTGAGCCTTGTAGGGCTTAACTGTTTACTTTATATTATTTTATTTTAGACTGCCTGCAGTGGGGTGTTTTCCATCACTTTCTTAAATTGCTCCACTGTCATTTTTGCCTTTTCAGCAGCGCGCTCCATTTTTAAATCACCATCTCGGACAAGCTGCACCAGCATCCGCATCTCACCAATGCTAATGCCTTCGGCTTTCACGCCTTGACTAAGGTTGCACATAACAAGCACCTCTCTTTCCAGATCTTCGTTCATTGCAACGCCAAATTCTTCTTCAAGAATTTTCTTTTTCTCAGTAGCTGCTCTGGATGAAGAGAGCAGCACATCCATAAATTTCACAATACCTGTATAGTTTTCTGTACCCGACTCTCCCAGACAAATCGTTACAACGCTCATCAAATCATAGTTTTCTGATTTTTCAACAGCATTTCCAATCAACTGCTCTGGCCGAATGGAATAACGAATCAGAGTATTCTGAAACTCTTTAGTTGGATGTGTACAAACCCAGATAGAGTACACTTTTCGGATTTTCCCATACTCTGAGTTCGTGAATACCGGGCCGTGCTGTGCAGAGATCATTCTGCTGCAATAATAGATTGCACGCTTCGTCAAAGGGTACCCCGGATTAAAAGCGGTCTGCGCTTCTACATTGATAATAAGACGTATCACATCTTTCTGTTCAGCAGAACCTTCTGATGCTGGTGCGATTGCATCGAACCGGACATCATAATTGATGGTTCCCTCAGTCAGCGTAGAATCCTCATTATTGCTACCAGCAATTACGTCAGAAGTTTTCTTGGGTCTGTTTGTATCATCAACATGAACGCCAACTGTACCCACTTCTGGAGTTCCTTCGATATACTTCTCTGCAATTTCGTCTACGGAGCAGGCACTGTACTCATTCACGCAGTTCTTCATAATCTGCGCCA
>OIBP01000866.1_pt1 | contig 10657 bp, 10 predicted proteins | sample 1581061 | NCBI WGS metagenome assembly OIBP01 (sample SAMEA3882514, study PRJEB24775) | human gut metagenome | biome: human-associated habitat; feature: intestine environment; material: feces | place: Netherlands | collected 2009/2010 | reverse complement strand
GAAATTCAGCTTTTCCTATTACATCACCGGCATCCTCATCCTGCTCGGCGTGCTGCTGGGCCGCTTCATCTGCGGTTTCCTCTGCCCGTTCGGCTGGTTTCAGGAGCTGCTGCACAAGATCCCGACCAAAAAGCTCTCCACCAAGCGCCTAAAGCCGCTGACCTACCTCAAATACGTCATCTTGGTGGTGATGGTCTTCCTGCTTCCGGTGCTCGTGGTGAACGAAGCTGGCATGGGCGACCCGTTCTTCTGCAAATATCTCTGCCCGCAGGGCGTGCTCGAAGGCGCTATCCCGCTCTCGCTTGTCAACAGCAGCATCCGTGCCGCGCTCGGCAAGCTCTTTTCGTGGAAGCTCTGCGTGCTCATCACGGTCGTTGTGCTGAGCGTCATCTTCTACCGCCCGTTCTGCAAGTGGCTCTGCCCGCTCGGCGCGTTCTACGCGCTCTTCAACCGCGTGTCGCTGCTGTCGATGCACGTTGACGAGAGCAAATGCGTCTCCTGCGGCAAGTGCGCAAGGACCTGTCCCATGGACGTGGATGTGACCAAAACGCCGAACCACAGCGAGTGTATCCGCTGCGGCAAATGCGTGACCGCCTGCCCGACGGAGGCCGTCCGCTTCCGCTACGCCTTCGGCAGCGGCGGAGCATGTTCCAAATTGTCTCAAAAACCGATCATTGAAGAAAACAAAGGAGAATAAACCATGAATTTTAAGAAGATCATTACGCTGCTGCTCGCCTTTACGCTGACGCTTTCCCTCGCCGCCTGCGGCAGCAAGGGCGACGGCAAGGGCGATGCGCAGGGCGCGACCGCCGAGGAGATCTACGCCCAGATTCAGGAGCTCGCCGACAAGGAAAACGCCATCATGGAAGAGAACCTTGAGCTGTGGCAGAAGCTCTTCGCCGCCATGAACGAAAAGCGCGACGAGATCCCCGATGAATCGAACTACGGCGCTTACCTGCTTGCCGCCCTCGACCTTGTGAAGGATCAGTTCACCGAGGACGAACTCAAGACGCTGACCGAAGGCTCCGAGCAGATCCGCGACCTTGAAGACCAGATCCAGCCCCTGCAGGAGCAGTACGCCGCACTTCAGCCCGCAGGCGACGGTGAAAACGGCGACATGAACGATGCCGTCCCGACCTTCCCCACCTTCACCGGTAAGGACCTTGACGGCAACGACGTGGACAGCAGCATCTTCTCCCAGAACGCTGTGACGGTCGTGAACTTCTGGTTCAGCGGCTGCAAGCCCTGCGTGGCGGAGCTTGGCGATCTGAACGCCCTCAACGAGACGCTCATCGGCATCAACGTCGATACCCTCGATGGCAACGCCGATGCGATCAGCACGGCCAAGAGTCTGCTTGAATCCAAGGGCGCAAGCTACCAGAACATCTACTTCCCCTCCGACAGCGCAGCCGGTGACTTTGCGGGCGACATCATGGCCTTCCCGACCACCTATGTCATCGACCGCAGCGGCGCCATCGTCGGTGAGGCGATGCTCGGCGGCATCGACAACGAGGACAACATGGCAGCGCTCCAGAAGCTGATCGACCAAGCCCTCACAAACGACAGCGCAAAGTAAGCTTTCCATCACAGCAAAAATACGCCCCGCGGATCATCCGCGGGGCGCGTTTTGTTTCTCTCTATCTTTTTACCCGAGCGATACCTCGCGGTAGAACGCGGCGTATGCCGCCTCCTGATAGGGGCGCAGCACAAGGTTGCCAAGGCCGAACGTCAGCGAGCTGAGGAGCATCCAGCCGATGAAACTGAATTGCAGGCAGAACAGCCGCCAGCGGTTGCCCTCCATCATCGCCTTCGAGCCCTTCATCACCTCGCCCGGCGCCATGTCCGGGTGCTCGGCCAAAATGTAATCCGTCATCGCGTAGGTGTAGCCCATAATCAGTCCCGGAATGACGAGCAGGATCGTCCCCAGCAGAATATAGAGGCCCTTCCAAAGCCGCGTCAGCGTCGTCGTCTTCCAGTTCGGAAGATAGGCGAACAGCGCCTCAAAGCCCGGCTCCGTGCGGTCGACAAGGCCGAGGTTATATTTGGCATACCCCACGCCCACGATGCTGCCGAGGATGAAGTACGCCGCCGCCAACACGAGCGCGATCACGATGAGATAGACCACACCGCCGACGAGCAGTCCGCTCCACTTCGGGTCCAAACCGTAGCCTGTGGAGTAAATCGTCTGTCCGCCGTAGCCAAACGTCGTCGACACGCCCGAGGACACATCGTAATTGAATTTGACCTCCGGACCGCCGCTCCCTGCGCCGCCGAGCAGCACCGCCACAAGGCCGATCAGAATGGCGATGGGCCACTTGCCGCGCAGCGCCTCGCGCGCCGCCTGCCGAAAATCCGCCGCAAGCTTCATAAATTCTCCTCTCCGCCCTCCGCATGGGAGGGTCTCTCTCAAATCTTCTTGCTTCTGCTTATTTAGACGCATTCCGCGCCCGTTTTGTTTCACCGGGTGCCAAATTTTCTCGCATTCATGATATCATATGCCGCTGGGAATGGGAATCTCTCTTCTTTCTTTTCCTTGCAAGTCGTTTCCGCCTCTGGTAAAATACCAGAAAACGACAATGGAGGAGACGCATGAGACCAAGCGAACTGCTCGCCGCGCTGCACACGGCGGAAAAATTGAAGGACACCACCCGCCACTGCTACACCTCCGGCGGGCGGCACGAGAGCGTTGCCGAGCACAGCTGGCGCATCGCACTGATGGCGTTTTTCCTGCGCGATGAATTTCCCGAGGCCGACATGGACAAGGTGACGCGCATGTGCCTCATCCACGACCTCGGCGAGTGCTTCACGGGCGATATCCCCGCCTTTGACAAGACCGCACAGGACGAATCGACGGAGGAAGCGCTGCTCTACCAGTGGGTCGCATCGCTTCCCTCCCCCTGCCGCGAGGAGATGCGCGCACTCTACGACGAGATGGCCGCGCTCGAAACGCAGGAGGCCCAAATCTACAAGGCGCTCGACAAGCTCGAGGCCGTGATCTCCCACAACGAGTCCGACATTTCGACCTGGGAGGACCACGAATACGACCTCCAGCTCACCTACGGCGAGCAGAACGTTGCCTTTTCGCCCTACCTGACGGCGCTTCGTCAGGCTGTCCGGCAGGAATCGCTCGACAAGATCGCACGCGAGGGTGACCGGCGCAAATAAAATCTTTCGCAGCCCATGTACAGCAAAAAGCACTTCCCGCCGCTGGCGGGAAGTGCTTTTCTATGTCTTTTATTCCACGATCTCCGCGTCCAGCAGATCAAGGATCGCCTGGTCAGCGCTCCAGAAGTAGGACTCCTCGCCGAGAAGCTCGGTGATGCCGGCACGGTCAAAGTAGGTGCGCACCGCCTCGGTCATGCCGCAGCAGGCAACCGTCTTGCCCTGACTCTTGAGCGACTCGCACAGTTCGAGCATCGCCTGCGCGCCCGAAACGTCCACGCTCGGCATACCGCGCATCGACAAGATGATGTGGTCGTACTGCGGCATCTCCGCCATGCGGTGGTTGAACTCATCCACCGCGCCGAAGAAGAGCGCGCCCGTGATGTACGCCACGCCGGAGGTCTCAAGAATGGGGGGCTTACCCTCCACCGAGCGCAGCTTGTTCGCGTCGATATCGGAGAAATTCACATGGATATGACTCGACTTCGCCATGTACAAAATGGCGGAGTATACCACGCCGAGCAGGATCGCGACCGTCAGGTCAAAGACGACCGTTGCGAGCATCGTGATCAAAAACTGGCTGATACCGGACTTGAACTTGTGGCGGAAGATGTAGCGGATGCCCTCCCAGTCGTTCATGCGCCACGCCGTGACTATCAGCACACCCGCGAGCGCCGAGAGCGGCAGGAGCGCCATCACGCCGCCGAGCAAGAACATCGAGGCAAGCAGGAACAGCGAATGGAACACGCTCGTAAGGCGCGTCTGCTGGCCGGACTTGACCGCTACGCTCGTGCGTGCGATGGCTGCGGTCGCGGGAACACCGCCAAAAAGCGGCAGCAGAATATTACCCACGCCCTGTGCGATCAGCTCCTGATCGGCGTTGAACGCTTCGCCCTTCATGCGCGAGGCCGACGCGCCGCAAAGCAGGCTCTCGATCATGCCGAGCGCCGCGATTGTCACAACAGGAGAAGCAAGATCCTCGAGCATTGAAAGGCTCAGGCCGCGAAGGGACAGGCGGTCACTGAGCAGGAGTGTTTTCGGGATATCACCCACCATGGCAAGCTGATCCATACCGGCAAACGACGCCACGATCGTTGCAAGAATGATACCGACAAGCGAACCGGGCACACGCGCGCCCCATTTTTTCGGCCAGAAGACCATCACCAGCACGACGAGAAGGCCGATGAGCACTGCCTGCATGTTCGGATGGAAGCCAAGACGGCCATAGGACGCGATCTTTTCCAAATTCGAGCCTCCCTCCGACACCGTGCCGAAGAAGTTGTCGATCTGCCCCATCGCAATAATAATGGCAATGCCCGAGGTGAAGCCCATGATGACGGGCATCGGGATGAAGCTAATTAAGCGACCCAGCTTGAAGACGCCCGCAAGCAGCAGCAGAACGCCCGCGGCAAAGCAGGCAAAAAACACGCCCTGCAGGCCGTATTCCGCGACGATGCCGACGAGCACCGCGCTCATCGCGCCCGTCGGGCCCGAGATCTGGTACGACGCGCCGCCGAGAATGGCGATGACCACGCCCGCGATGATGGCCGTGACAAGCCCGGACGCCGCGCTCGCGCCGGATGAAACGCCGAACGCCAATGCCAGCGGCAGCGCGACAGCGCAGACCGTCAGGCCCGCCATCATGTCGGCGAGCAGCTTTTTCGAGTTGTAGCCTGCAAATTCCTGCTTCAGACTGCGAAAAAAGGCAGAAAACATATTGATCCTCCTAAAAAACACATGCCTGTTTACTATACCATCTGCCCCGCGCCCGTGCCAGTAGTAAAAGAAACGGTTTTTAACGAGATTTTAACACTAATGCGTCGGTTTTGCACAAACAAAGTCGAAATCCTGACCGAAACGGCAAAAAAGCGCCGCGTCCCGTATTTTCTTCGGGACGCGGCGCTTTCTGTTTCGCCGGATTTACTTGAATTTTTTGCCGTCCTCGAACGCGCTGGCGACCTTCTCGCCCAAGACATAATAGCCGTGGTTGGCGTAGTCAAAGGTGATGATGTGCAGCTTTTCGACAGCGAGCTTGCCGTTTTCGTCGAGCGCGCGCTCGTCCACGCTAACGTTCACGATCTCGCCGGTCAGGAGTCTTGTCTCCTCGCCGTAGCTCACGAGCTTGCACTCGAGCGCGAGCGGGAGCTCGTCGATCACCGGCGCGTCCACACGCTCGCTCTTCGTCACGTGGAAGCCCGCGCGCGCCACCTTGTCGGGCACGCCGTTGCCGGACTCGATGCCCACATAGTCACAGGCCGCCGCATGCTCTGCGTCGCCCATGCTCACGGTGAACGCACCGCGCTTTAAGATGTTCTTCACGGTCTTGTGGCCGCCGCTTAAATACATTGCGATGATGAGCACGGGCTGCGGATAGACCTAGGGCTGTGCGCAAAAATACTTTCTCATGTCGAAATCCCTCCAAAATAAATCTGTCAATTGATTTTATGGCCCGATCTTTTCGAGCTTCGCGCGCAGCGAAATGCTGCGCGGCGTTCCCATGCCGTCAAACTGGATGACGTGCGCGCCCTTGTTCAAGTCCACGTCCAGCACCGTTCCCTCGCCGAACACTGCGTGGCGCACGCGCTGCCCGATGGGCAGCGTGCCGTCGCCGTCGTCCTCGCGCAGATACTTGTCTCGCCGCGCGACGTCATCCGCCGTTTCACGCAGAAGCGTCTCGTCGACCTCGTGCGTGAACGACAGAAGCTCGCGGTCGATATCCAGCAGAAAGCGCGAGGGATAGCGCGGCGAGCCGTCAAAATTCCACCCGTCGGCCTCGGAGAGGTAAAGCCCCTTCTCCGCGCGCGTCAGCGCAACGAAAGCGAGCCGCCGCTCCTCCTCCATGCCGGGGAGCGTTCGCACCTTGCGCGAGGGGAAAATGCCCTCGTTCATGCCGCAGAGGAACACATACGGGAATTCGAGGCCTTTCGCCGCGTGGACGGTCATCAGCTTCACCTTGTCGCCCTGCTCGGCGACATCGCCGTTGCTGAAAAGCGCGATGTGGGCGAGGTAATGCTCCATCGTGCTCTCCTCGCCGCAGCTCGTCTCGTATTCGTAGATGGACTGCTTGAGCTCGGCCAGATCGTCCAGGCGCTCCTGACTGCCCTCGGTGCGCAGCGCCTTTTCATACCCGCTCTTGTCCAGAATATCCGAGAGCACCTCAGAGATGGGCCGACCCTGATACGAGTGCGAAAAGCGCTCGATCAGATCGACGAACTGCTTTGCCTTCGTGCCGCTGAACACGCTGTCTTCGAGGTGGTTTTTGAGCGTTACATAGAGGCTCGTCCCCTCTTTTTCCGCCGTCTCCTGTAAAAAGGCCATGCGCCGCTTGCCGAGGTTCCGCTTCGGCGCGTTGGCAATGCACCGGAACGACAGATCGTCCTGATAGGCGATCATCCGCAAATATGAAAGTGCGTCCTTGATCTCCATGCGGTCAAAAAACTGCACGCCGGAGTAGATCGTATAGGGAATTTTTTCGTGCATCAACGCCTCTTCCACCGCGCGCGTCACATAGTGCGCGCGGTAAAGGACGGTCATATCCCGCAGCGGCACGCCGCGATCATGCAGCCGCTGCATCTCGCCCGCCATCCACTGCGCCTCCGCCTCCTGCGTGTCGGCAAAGTGGCAGACGACCTTCTCGCCCGAGGGCTTCGTCGGGAGCAGGTCCTTTTTGATGCGGTGGCCGTTTTTTGCGATCAGCGAGTTCGCCGCCGCCAAAATCTCCGGCGTGGAACGGTAGTTTTCCATCATCATGATGGTCTGCACGTTTGGAAAGACCTTGTCGAAATCCAGCAGATACTTGACGTTCGCGCCGCGCCAGGTGTAGATCGTCTGGTCCGGGTCGCCCACGATGAAGAGGTTGCCGTGATAGCCGCACAGCACCTCCATCAGCTCATATTGCAGCGCGTCGATATCCTGAAACTCGTCGATCATGATGTATTCGAGCCGCTGCTGCCACTTGAGCCTGATGTCCTCGTGCTGCTCGAAAATATAGAGCGAGAACTTGATGAGGTCGTTGTAGTCGAGGCCGAAGCACTTTTTCTCCTGATAGAGAAGATGATGTCCCCCGCCGTGTCGGCGCGCTCGTACTTTTCGCGCAGCGTGTCGAGCGACATCGTGATCATGTCCTTGTAATACTCCGGCTCCTTAAAGAGCTTTCGGATCTCGATCATGTCCCGTGCGGCGGAATAGGTCATGTCGCGCAGTGTGAGGCCGCGCTCTTCGTAGATGATGCCGAGCATCGCGTCGATGTCGGAATTATCCAGCACGAGGAAGCTCTTCGGATACTGCACGGCGTGGCTGTCCTCCTGCAAAACGGAGACACAGAAGCCGTGGAACGTGTTGATATAGCCCGTGTCGTTGTCGCCGGTCAAGGCGTGGATACGCTGGCGCATCTCGTTGGCTGACTTGTTCGTAAACGTCACGCACAGGATGTTCCCCGGCAGGATGCCGAGCTCGTTGACAAGATACGCAAAGCGGTGCGACAGTGCGCGCGTCTTACCCGAGCCCGCGCCCGCGATGACGCGGACATACCCCTCCGTCGCCGTGACGGCCTCGTGCTGCGCGCGGTTCAGTCCCGCAAGCAGATGCTCCATGCGCTGTCCCCTCCCCTCTGCAAATTTCTCAATGGCGGTATTATAGCACGGTTTTGATAGTCAAACAAGTGTTCGCTTGAAAACTTCTTCTCTATTGCACGGCGAGCTTGCTGCTTCAAGCTTCATTCCACCGCAAAATGTGCGGCAGGAGCTTTTCAAGAAGCGCGTCACGGTTCTGCTCGTCAATGAAGACAAGCTCCGCGTTCTCATGCCCGCGCACGGCGCGCAGGAACGGTGTGTCCTTCGGCTTGACCGCGGCCAGCACCGGCGTGTCGCCGTCCAGTGCGCACAGCACCGCGGACTGGAACACCTTGGCGTCATTTTCGAGAAAGCCGAGTTCGTCCATCAGGATGATACCGCCGCTCGGTGCGGACTTAATGAGCTGCGCGCCAAGGCCGTCAAAGACCTCCGGATGGCGGATGCTCGAGCGGCTGTCGCACGTCCCGACAAGATTCGCCGTCTCGTTGCACCGCTCGCCCTCACTCTGCGATGTGGGATAGAGGTAAATCGGAAAAAAGCCGTTCTCATCCGCGACTGGCAGCCGCTTTGTCACAAAGCCGCCGACCTCCCGCGTGCTATGCTCCAGCAGGCGGCGAATCAGCGTCGACTTGCCGACGCCGCGCTCCCCGCAAATCAAAAGATGCCGTTTCATACTCCTTCCTCCTTCGAAATAGCCGCCGTCTCAATGGTGAACAGGCACAGCGCCTTTTCGTGCGGCAGGTAGTAGGGAAATTCCGCCGACGGCCCCGCGGTCAGGCGCGCTTTGATCTCATCCTTGGAGAGCGTTTCACTTCTACTTCGGTTATAGAGTGCAAAAAAGCGCTCCGCCGCCTCAAGCGAACGGAACGGCTGGCCGAACTCCGCCGTGAAACGCTCCACCGTGTAAGGGATGCCCTTTTCGCGCAGAACATTCTCCGTACTCCCCGCCGTGTACTCACCGAGGCTCACCTTTCCCGCGCTGAAGCGGTGGTGCGAATAGTCCCGCTTGACGAGGAAAATCTTTCCGCGGCACTGCTTTTTCGCGATGCGCAGCGTGTCCTCCGTGCGGCCAAAGAGGCAGAACACCATCGCGTCGTAGGGCTCTTTCGGCGTGAGCGCCTCCACATCGCCGCAGATCGCGGTGACGCCCTCTATCAGGTGGGCTTTCAGCGTTTTGATGGCCAACGCATCCGCGTCCACCGCCGTGACATGGCGGCAGTACGGCTTCAGAGCAAGGCTCAGCTCGCCGATGCCGCAGCCCGCGTCGCAGACGTGCGCGTTTTCTTGGAGCTGCGGCGTGATCTTCTCCGCGATGGTCTCATAATAGCGGTTCATCGCCGCCGCATCACGCAAAAACGCAATGCTCTCGTCCGTCCACTGCATGCCGCATTCTCCTTTTCCCATTCAACCTGTTTCACGGGCAAACCGATACCAGCACAAAGCACCGCTTTCACGCAAGACAAAGCCACTGAATATTTAGAATCACTATAATTCGCCGTGCCGTCTGTTGTCAAGGTACAGCGAGTACCGGTGTCGTTTGAAAGCGCCGTTGCTATTTTAATCGCTGGATCAAAGAGAATATTTAAGAAAAAACAGCAGGAAGCCGGTGCGATACGCCGGCTTCCTGCTGTTTCTGATTTTTATAGAGGCTCAGCCCTTTTTGAAGAATGCGACCGCCACCACGCCGGGGCCAGTGTGCGTGCCGATCACGCTGCAAATGAGCGTGGAGTCGAGCGAGTCCGCCTTGTCCTGCCAGATGTCGCGGCTGTCCTCGACATATTTTTTGAGATACGAATCGCTCAGCCCGCTGTATCCGAGGATGATCGGCTCGTCGAAGTCGATGCCGCCGCTCTCGTGGATTTTCTGCACGAGCAGGTTGTTGCCCTGCTTCGACCCTCTTGCCTTACCGATAACCTGAATCTCTCCGTCGACCACGGTGATGACCGGCTTGATGTTGAGAAGTCCACCCGCAAACGCGACAGTCTTCGAGATACGCCCGCCCTTTTTGAGGTATTCGAGCGTGTCGAGCAGCGCGATGAGGCAAATTTCGTCGCGTTTTTTTTCCAGCGTTTCGGCGATGGTCTTCGCGTTCATGCCCTTGTCCGCGCACTCGAGCGCGTACTCGGCGAGGATGCCAGAGCCGATAGCCGCGCTCTTGCTGTCCACAACGTAGATGTTGTCGTACTCCGCCGCGGCGATGCACGCGCTCTGATACGTGCCGGAGAACTTCGACGCGAGCGTCACAACGACCGCGCTGTCGCCCACCGACGCAACGTCGGAGAAGATCGCGTCGAATGCCGCGGGCGACGCCTGACTGGTCGTCGGCAGCTCGTCGCTCTCGACAAGCCGCTCATAAAAGCGGTGCTTGTCGATGGTCACGCCGTCGATGAACTCCTCCGCGCCAAAATGCACCGTGAGCGGCACGATGCGAAAACGGTCCTTCATGCGCTCGGGCATGTCGACCGTCGAATCCACAATGATCTGAACACTCATGCTTTTCCTCCGTTATTGTTCGTCGCGGGCGGCTCTGTCGCCCGCGGTCTTCTTATGGGTATAAATCCGTTCCAAATTCTCGCTCACGAGCGCGAGCGCGCGGTACATCGTCTGCCGCTCGGCCTCGCTCAGGCCCTCAGATGCCGCCTCGACGATGCGCATGATCTTCTCCCCGATCGCGCGGCCGACCGCCTTGCCCCGCTCCGTCAGGCGCAGTGGGCTCTTATAGCGCTTGCCCGCGCCGCTTGCGCAGGTGATGTAACCGTTTTTCTCGAGGTCGTCCAGCGAGCGGGAGATGGCCGCCTTGTCCTCGTCGCAGCGCTCGCAGAGCTCGGCGGCTGTCATGCCGTCTCGCTGGGAGAGGTAGTAGAGGCAGGACACATGCGGCCCTTTCAGTTCGAAGTCCGCCATTTCGTCCGCCTTGATGCGCT
>OIBP01000854.1_pt1 | contig 10794 bp, 9 predicted proteins | sample 1581061 | NCBI WGS metagenome assembly OIBP01 (sample SAMEA3882514, study PRJEB24775) | human gut metagenome | biome: human-associated habitat; feature: intestine environment; material: feces | place: Netherlands | collected 2009/2010 | reverse complement strand
TTTCAGGATATCCTTTACATTTTCCACTACCTGGAGTGAAAGATTGGTTCGTGCATCATACATAGTAAATACAACTCCTTCAATCTCCAGAACAGGATTCAGCCTTTCTTTTACAAGCTCCACTGTATGTATTAACTGACTCAACCCTTCAAGTGCGTAATACTCACACTGAATCGGAACCAGTACAGAATCTGCTGTTGTCATTGCATTGATCGTCAGCATACTTAACGATGGCGGACAATCAATAATGATATAATCATAATCATCTTTGATCGGCTGAACTGCATTTCTTATAATAAATTCTTTATCATCCACACCGATCAGTTCAATTTCAGCAGCCGAGAGGTCAATGCTTGTCGGTATCACATCCAGATTTTCAATTGCTTCCTTTTGCAGAACTTCATCTACACCAGCCTGACCAATCATAAGATCATAGATATTCTTTTCAACTTCATCTTTGTCTATTCCTAATCCACTCGTCATATTGCCCTGCGGATCCATATCAATAGCAAGAACCTTTTGTCCTTTTTCAGCAAGACATGCCGACAGATTAATAGCTGTCGTTGTTTTTCCAACGCCACCTTTTTGGTTCGCAACGGCTATAACTCGTCCCATTTAATTATCACCTTCCCTTATTTCACATGATTCTAGTATATCACTTTTCAGAATACTTATCCAGAAAATGTTTCACGTGAAACATAGATTTTCCCTTTTCCATAAATATAAAACCGTTCTCTATATTATTTTCGTTATCTTTGTGTGACATACGATTTTTGTGAATGTTTCACGTGAAACATTTGTTTTTACCACTTGCTTTATTATTCGTGTCCCTTCTTTTCATATATTCCAAGTAAAATGTCCTATTTCCTTCACTTTGTTCATTTTATGCTCATTTTGCAAAGGCAATCTTCCAATTCATAAGTAAATATAGTATAATTAGGAAAAGAAAGTGAGGTATCAGCATGAACTGGAAAAAGACATTATTATTCATCTCAACAGCAATTGGAACGACAACCTTAGCATTCCATGTAATAAATAAATTCATATTCAACGCCTCCGATGAACATTCAGAAGAAGATGAATCCAATTACTATAATTGGAAATTTGGAAATATATATTATAAAAAAGAAGGAACTGGTTCTCCGGTTCTTCTTATTCATGATCTGAATCATTACAGTTCTTCTATGGAATGGGATAAAGTAATCGGTACTCTTTCCAAAGAACACACAGTATATACGATAGACCTTCTCGGATGCGGCAAATCCGACAAGCCCGCAATTACATATACCTGCTATCTGTATGTTCAACTGCTTACTGATTTTATTCGTGATATTATAGGCGAAAAGACAGATATCGTAGCTACCGGGGCTTCAGCCTCCTTTGTAACAGCTGCCTGTCAGAATATAGCCGACCAGATTGACCATATTATTCTGGTTTGTCCGGAAAGCACACATGCACTTGCAAAAGCTCCAAATCACAAATCAAAACTACTTGCAAAGATAATAAATATCCCTATATATGGAACATTTATTTATAATGTTGGCGCACGCAACACCGCTCTTTCCGACTCAGCAGAGTGTAAATATCTCTACGCCAGCATTTTAGGACATTACACAACTGTAAATGTTGCCCACTGTCTCGAAGGACTTACAACCTCAATCGCAGTAATCACAGGTAAAAACGCACCAGAAACATCACAAAAAGCCACCGAATACTGCCACATACTTCCATCTATCGAACACCTCGAAGTCCCAGGCAGCGGATTACTTCCACAACGCGAAAACGCCAATGCATTCTTGGAGCAACTAGACCTACTATTAAGTGACAACTGCTAATTCAAGGATTTGCACTAATATAGTATAAGCCAATTACTATTTCAAAGACTATCATTAACATTCATAAACAAACGCAGTTATTATTATACATTCCATCCATCAGCAACCTACACACACGTACAAAGGGAGGATGTTTCACGTGAAACATCCTCCCTTTTACCAATTTTTCCCCTGCTTCCAACACCTATTCTCATATCCACACCACCCCTACGCTCTCATTATTTAATCATAGCCGACTGTGAAAACCAGGTGGAATGAAAATGAGATAGGGATTCCTGTGCATATGAGGTCATGGTTGGAAATTCTTAAGTAAATAAATTGGCCGTTAGTCATCAAAAATCCATTGTCTGAGCGAACGCGAGTTTTGGATTTTTGATGGCTGCTTTTAGGCCAATTTATTTGCTTTAGAATTTCCCCATAACCGAATCAGCACAGGAATCCCTATCTCATTTTCATTCCATCCCGGGGTAAGCCATTTCCCCAACGATTAAACAATCGGCTCCCTTGAAGGCATCCCTGCCTTTCTCGGATACTTCTTAGCCGTATTCTTCACTTTGTGGATCTTTACAAAGGATCTTCCGATATCCGTTCCCGGCAATTCGAATTTCACTACATCTTCTATCTCTCCTCCAAGCACCTTCACCGCTTTTTTCGATCCTTTTACCTCTTCATCAATCTCACCTGATTTATAAGGTATAAACATACCGCCTACTTTTACATAAGGAAGGCAATATTCACTCAATGTCGCCAGATTTGCAACTGCTCTGGATACACACAGATCATACTTCTCTCTATATGCTGCATCTTTGGCATAATCTTCTGCTCTTCCATGAATTGTGTGGATATCTTCCAGCCCCAGCTCTTCAATCACCGTATTGAGGAACTTAATCCGCTTATTCAGTGAATCCAGTAATGTTACTTTCAGATGTGGGAATGCAATTTTCAGCGGTAATCCAGGAAAACCAGCTCCTGTACCCACATCGATCACTGTATCTACATGATTCATATCCATTACTTTTACAATCGACAAGCTGTCTACATAATGCTTCTCTACAACTTCTTCATATTCTGTGATTCCGGTCAGGTTCATCACCTTATTCCACTCTTCAAGAAGCTTATGATAGGTATCAAACTGCTCTTTCTGCTCGTCTGTGATCTCTATCCCTATCTTTTCCAGGCTTTTTTTCAAAATCTGGTCCATATTTTTCTCCTTTTTTCTCTCTAAAATTAATAAGTATATAAAATGTATGATTTTTCATCTTATTCATTTTATATACTTATCATTATATTTACTGTGTAATTATATTTTTAGCGTATGTCAATATTAATACATTTATTTTTGTGTTAGGTGTATTTCTTACTGATATACTTCATTATACTACAGCTGTTCATCCACGCTTTTCTTACTTTTTCATCACATTTATTAATTTATCTATGATTTCTTATCTGTGATTTCCACTCAGATACACAAGCAATACTGATATATCTGCCGGAGATACACCAGAGATACGCGATGCCTGCCCGATTGACACCGGTCTGTACTCTTTCAGCTTCTGAACTGCCTCAATACGAAGGCTGTTCACTGCATCATAGTCCATATCTTCCGGAATTTTCTTATTCTCCATCTTCTTGAACTGCTCTACCTGACGTTTCTGACGTTGGATATAACCGTCATATTTCAGAGAAATATCCACCTGCTCAATCACTTCTGCTGCCAGATCTTTCGGAAGTTCCGGTCTCGTCACATCAATATCCGTAACAGCTTCGTAAGATAATTCCGGTCTCCTTATCAGTTCTGCCAGACTGCTTCCTGAATTCAAAGGTGTACTTTCATAAGATTCCAGAAGTTCCTGTACCTTTTCACTGGTTCCGACATAGGCATTCTTTAATCTCTCGATTTCAGATTCAATCAGTCTTTCTTTCTCTTTCAGACGATCATAACGCTCCTGTGAGATCAAACCGACTTCATAGCCTTTTTCCGTCAGACGCTGGTCCGCATTATCCTGTCTAAGGAGCAGACGATATTCTGCTCTCGAAGTCATCATACGGTACGGTTCATGGCTTTCCTTTGTAACCAGATCATCGATCAGAACGCCGATATAAGCCTCTGAGCGGTCTAACACTAAGGATTCATTGCCCTGCAGCTTTCTGGCGGCATTTATGCCCGCTATAAGGCCCTGTGCGGCAGCTTCTTCATAGCCCGAGCTTCCGTTAAACTGACCGGCACTGAATAAGCCGCTGATATTGCGGAATTCCAGTGATGGTTTTAACTGTCTCGCATCGATACAGTCATATTCGATCGCATACGCATTCCGCACGATCTTCACATGCTCCAGTCCCGGAACACTGCGGTACATTGCATACTGTACATCTTCAGGCAGCGAACTTGACATTCCGCCGATGTACATCTCATCCGTCTCCAGCCCTTCCGGTTCCAGGAATACCTGATGACGTTTTTTGTCCGCAAATTTTACCACTTTATCTTCGATAGACGGACAATATCTCGGTCCCGTACCCTCGATCATGCCGGAATATAACGGCGATCTGTCCAGATTGGCACGAATGATCTCATGTGTCGTCTCATTTGTATAAGTCAGCCAGCAGGATGCCTGGTCTATCTGCACATCGTCCGGATTCGTGGTAAATGAAAATGGTACCACTCTTTCATCTCCGAACTGTTCTTCCATCTTGCTGAAATCAACTGTTTTCCGGTCTACTCTGGCAGGTGTTCCTGTCTTAAAACGGTACATTTTAATGCCCAGTTCTTTCAGACAGTCAGTCAGATGATTGGCCGCCTGCAGTCCGTTCGGGCCTGTATACTGACTCACATCACCATAAATGCATCGTGCTTTCAGGTAAGTTCCGCTGCAGATGATAACCGCCTTACAGTGATATGTTGCACCGGAAAATGTCTGCACTCCCGTGATCTTTCCATCTTCCACAAGGAGATTGGCAACCTCTCCCTGTTTGATCTCCAGGTTCTCCTGAGCCTCCAGTACGCGGCGCATCGTTCTGCTGTACACTGCTTTATCCGCCTGTGCACGGAGCGAATGTACCGCAGGACCCTTGGATTTATTTAACATTTTTGACTGGATAAATGTACAGTCGATGACCTTTCCCATCTCTCCGCCAAGGGCATCCAGCTCTCTTACCAGATGTCCTTTCGAGCTTCCGCCGATATTCGGATTACAAGGCATCATCGCAATGCTGTCCACACTTACGGTAAATACCAGTGTCTGAAAGCCCAGTCTCGCCGTCGCCAGTGCTGCCTCACAACCTGCGTGGCCGGCACCGATGACTACGACATCATATTTATCTTTATTTTCCCATACAGAATTTGCTGAATATCTCATTAACCAAATCTTCTCCTATCGTTTCGCCGGTGATATTACCGAGAGCTTCATACGCATCCATAAGGTCGATCGAATAGAAATCCTCCGGCATATCCGCGGCAATGCTGTCATTCACACGTTCCAGTGCAGCATATGCATCCTGAAGCGCTGTTTTCTGTCTCACATTTGTAATATAGATTTCATCATTAAATGTCAGTTCTCCCTGGAAGAACATCTCCTTTAACGTATCTTCCAGCTCTTCGATTCCCTGTACATTCTTTGCAGAGATCTCGATCACCGGAAATTCTTCCGGCAGTTCTTCCTGTTCTTTTGTCACCTGCATATCCAAATCGGATTTATTTAACAGGATGATCGCACGTTTGCCTTTGATCAGATGCAGGATCTCTGCATCATTTTCATCCAGTGGTCTGGATGCATCGATCACATACAGGATCAGGTCTGCCTTGTCCGCATATTCTTTCGCACGGTCAACACCGATCTTCTCCACCACATCTTCCGTATCACGGATACCGGCAGTATCCATAATATTTAAGGAAATGCCCTTCAGATTCAGGTGTTCTTCCAGTACATCTCTTGTCGTACCGGCAATATCAGTAACGATTGCCCGGTCTTCTCCGAGAAGTACATTTAACAGAGAGGATTTTCCCGCATTCGGTTTCCCGAGGATGACTGTGCGTACGCCCTCTTTTATAATCCTACCATCATCACAGCTATCTAGCAATCTTTTCATTGCTTCCATGATCTCATCGACGACTTTTTTCAGTGTTTCTCCATAGCCGTCAACACTGATATGCTCCGGATCGTCCAGTGCAGTCTCGATAAATGCAGTATGATACAGGATCTTTTCGCGCATTTCGCTGATCTTATCTTTGATATTTCCTTTTAACTGGCTTACCGAACTCTGCAGTGCATATTCGTTCTGCGATGCGATCAGATCACCAACTGCTTCTGCCTGCGAAAGATCCAGTCTTCCGTTCAGGAATGCACGCTTAGTGTACTCTCCCGGCTCTGCCGGGCGTGCACCGTTTTTGATCAGGAGTTCGAGAATTCGTTTTACCACATAGACACCGCCGTGACAGTTGATCTCTACCGTGTCTTCACCGGTATAGCTGTGCGGCCCGCGCATCAGCATGACCAGGACCTCGTCAATTACCTGTTCTCCATCAACAATATATCCATAATGAATGGTATGTGACTTCTGATCACATAGTTTTTTCTCTTTTTTCCCCTTATATACCCGGTCTGCGATCTGAAATGCTTCCGGTCCGCTCATTCGTACAATTCCTATTCCCGAATTACTCATTGCCGTAGATATTGCGGCAATCGTGGAGTTATATAATTGTTCCATAATTTCCTCCAATATACATTTGAGTGAAAAAAAGACAGGGGCCGCTTAAAGACCCCTGTCTCTTAATTATCGATTATTTCTGTTTCTTACCAGTGTTACCACAACTCTTCTGTACGGCTCTTCACCTTCACTGTGTGTGGATACTGCCGGGTCAGACTGCAGCGCAGAGTGAATGATTCTTCTCTCGTATGGATTCATTGGCTCAAGAGAAACTGTCTTTCTTGTTCTCTTTACTTTGCTTGCAATGTTCTTTGCAAGATTTTCCAGTGTTTCTTTTCTTCTTCTTCTGTAATCCTCTGTATCGAGTTTCACTCTTACATAGCCATCCTGCATCTTGTTGGCAACACGATTTGTAAGATACTGCAGAGAATCAAGTGTCTGTCCGCGTTTTCCGATCAGGATACCCATGTTGCTTCCTTCCATATTGATGGAAAGTGCTCCTTCTTCATCTACAACAGATGTAACTTTTACATCATCCATGCCCATTGCATTCATCACATCGTAAATGAACTTTTCACATGTCTCGATCGTCTGTGGTTCAACTTTTGCAAGTTCTACTTCTTTCTTTGGCTCAGATTTTACTTCCGGTTTTTCTTCTCTTACATTTTTCTTTGTATGAGAATGCTCTTTTGCCGGCTTCTTCTCTGTCTTCTTCTCTGGTTTTACTTCTTCTTTTACCGGTGTTTCAACTTTACTTTCTTCCACTGTCTCTTCAACCGGTTTTTCTTCTCGTTTTCTGCGGGCTTTGATTACTGCCTGCTTTCTTCCGATTCCAAGGAAACCTTCGCTTCCTTTTTCAACAACAATATAATCTAAGCGATCACTTGTTACACCTAACTGAACTAACGCTTCGGTGATCGCATCGTCCAATGTCTTTGCCGATACAGTAATGTAATCCTCCATGACAGCGCCCCCTAATCATTTTCGTTAAATTTCTTCACCATGTTTGCTTTTGATGCGAGACTTCCTTTCTTCGCATTTTCAGCTTTCTTGTGTGCGTTTTCTACCTTGGCTTCTCTTTCTTTTTCACTCAGGTTCGATGTACTCTGTCTCTTCTTCTGGTTCTGATTGTTCATATTCTTGGTATTCGTCTGAGCCATTGCTGCGATACGTTCATTCTTCTCGCCACGTTTTACACGTTTTTCCTCAGCCTTTTCCTTATTCTGCTCCAGAATCTCTTCTACAGAAATCTTGCTTAAGTGCTTATTGATAAATACCTGCTGAACACAACGTACTACCGCACTGACGATCCAGTACAGACCGATACCTGTCGGAAGTGAGAATACCATAAATACCGAAAACAGTGGCATTGTGATATTCATCGTGTTCATTGTAGACGCCATCGGGTTATCTTTGTCCAGCTGCTGGCCTGAAATAGCCTGTGAAAGCTTGATACTTCCATACTGTGTCAAACCTGATAATACCGGAAGTAAAATCGCAGTAATAATGATCACGATTGCCGGGAAACCATAGCTTCCGCTGTTCTTGATCATCTGCATAGGTGAGATAGTCAGATCCGGAAGTGTCAGGAATACATTTACAGCCTTTGGAGCTGTCTTGATCTCCGGAACATATTTCTGGATATTATAGATAACCGGGTACAAAGCAAATAACAGCGGCATCTGAATCAGTAACGGAAGGCATCCTGCTGACATCGATGTACCATATTTATCGTACACCTGCTGAATCTCTTCCTGCTGTTTCATCATGGACGCCTGGTCTTTCTTATTTTTATACTTCTTCTGTATAGCCTGAATCTCCGGATTCATAACAGAAGACATCTTGGATGTTCTCTGCTGCTTAATCGTAAGTGGAAGTAATAATGTATACACAAAAATCGTATACAGAATAATCGACAGACCTACCAGCCCGCTATCGCTTGGCAGACATTTGTCCAGGAAATTATAGATAAAGTTCATTACCTTACCCAGAATCCAGCAAAGCTGTCCGACAATCGGCCAGTTAGCGGCAGTCAGTAAACTTGGTACCATAATTTTTTCCTCCATATGTAGTTGTAATCTTTTTAAGGAACAGGGTCGTAACCTCCTCTGGTAAACGGATTACAACGCAGAATTCTCCACACCGCCAGTCGTCCTCCTTTTAATGCACCGTATTTCTCAATTGCCTCTTTCGCATACTGAGAACAAGTCGGATAAAATTTACAGGTGGAACCGCCCTTTATCGGAGACAGATATCTCTGATAAAATCTGATACCAGTGAGCAGAATCTTCTTCATAATACGTTACCCCTCATCTATAATCTTATGAAGATGACCCAGATGGAGCATTGCGCCGACAATATCTTTATAATCTTTTCCTTTGGCGCCTATTCTTGCTATAACAATTATATCTAATCCACATCTGAATCGTTCTTCTTGCAGTCTATAGCTTTCTCGGATTAATCTTGTTAATCTGTGCCGTACTATACTGTTTCCTACTTTTTTGCTTACAGATATTCCTAATCGATTCTGACTTGTCCCATTTTCCAGTACATACATGACCAGATATTTGTTGGCGTAAGATTTCCCTTTTCTATATATATATTGGAAATCTTTGTTCTTTTTCAGTGATTCGGAATACTTCATTGTCTTATTCTCCTAATTTTTCTGAGTAGAAGAAAAGGCCACATATATGCGGCCTACGCTGATAATTTCTTTCTTCCTTTTGCTCTTCTTGCAGCAAGTACTTTTCTTCCACCTGCTGTGCTCATTCTAGATCTGAAGCCATGTACTTTAGCTCTCTGTCTCTTCTTTGGCTGGAATGTCATCTTCATGGATATCCACCTCCTTATTTTATTCCAAGGGGCTTGCCCCCTAATTTTCATAAGACATCAGCCTTGATTATATAAAAAAAACCGCTCTACGTCAAGCTATTCCTCAAATTTTAAAAATATATTTATCCACATTTTGTGGAAAACTTTGTGGATTTTTGTGGATAACGTGTGGAAATCATATATTTTTTTAGATTTTTTCCCCATTTCATGCGCATTTTACAAGTGTTGATAATTGGGATTGAGTTTTCCACATATTTCAAATCTACATCAAGAGAAACTGCCAGTTGCCAAAGCATAGCGATAAAAGATTGCCTAAAGCAACTTTTTGATGTACAATGTAGAAGAGTGGGTTTATAGGTGAAAATCCGCGAATCAGACAGATTAGGAGTAAATATGATGAATACAGTAAAGGAAAAATGGCCTGAAATTATCGAACATCTCAGGGTCGAACATGAGTTGTCCAATGTATCGTTCAATACGTGGATCCAACCATTGAAAGTTTACGATGTCGTAGACAATACCGTATTTATATTAGTAAATATGAATGCGAGTGTAGAATATATTGAAAAAAAATATCAGCTTCCATTAAAAGTATGTATTGCGGAGATTACTGGAACTGAATATGAAGTTGTCTTCATTTCCGAGGATGATGACAGACTGAACGAGATTCAGAATATGGCCATTGAAGCAAATCAGAAGAAAAAAAGCAAAAGTGCTGCGGAAAAAGCCGGGCTTAATCCGAAGTATACTTTTGATACTTTCGTTGTCGGCGGTAACAATAATTTCGCCCATGCAGCTTCCCTTGCTGTAGCCGAATCTCCGGGAGAAGTATACAATCCCCTCTTCTTATATGGAGGTGTTGGACTTGGAAAGACTCATTTGATGCACTCAATTGCACATTTTATTCTGGACAAGAATCCAAAGAAAAAAGTCCTCTATGTAACCAGCGAGACATTTACCAATGAGCTGATCGAAGCTCTCAAAAACGGAAAAACCGCCGGAAACGAGTCCGCAATGTCGAAATTCCGCGATAAATACCGTAATAATGACGTACTTTTGATCGATGATATCCAATTCATTATCGGAAAAGAAAGTACACAGGAAGAATTCTTCCACACATTTAACCATCTGCATACATCCGGAAAGCAGATCATCATATCGTCTGATAAGCCGCCGAAAGATATTGAAACTTTGGAGGCCAGACTTCGTACGCGCTTTGAGTGGGTCTGATTGCTGATATTTCATCACCTAATTATGAAACCCGTATGGCGATATTACAGAAGAAGATCGAGCTGGATCATCTGGAAAAATACAATATTCCGAATGATGTACTCGAATATATCGCAACGAACGTTAAGACAAATATCCGAGAACTTGAAGGGTCTCTTAATAAACTGATTGCTCTTTATAAACTGAACAACACCGGTTCTATCGATATTGCCCTTGCAGCAGAGGCCTTAAAAGATATCATTTCTTCGGATAATCG